>Ga0208509_1000141_pt1 | contig 31508 bp, 27 predicted proteins | sample LakWasMeta7_HOW4_2_FD_183857 | JGI IMG/M metagenome (GOLD analysis project Ga0208509, IMG submission 183857) | Freshwater sediment methanotrophic microbial communities from Lake Washington under simulated oxygen tension - Sediment Metagenome... | ecosystem: Environmental > Aquatic > Freshwater >...
GAACGTTTTTACTGACGGAGAGTGCCTGCCAATTCCCTTGTACTGAGTGCCTGTATCGCAGAGCTGGATGCCATGCGTTACACACCAGCTGGAATACCCGCCCTGAACCTACAGCTCGAACACGAGTCTGAGACACAGGAAGCCGGGCAAGCCAGACAAATCAAGGTGGCAGTGAAAGCAGTGGCTTTCGGCGCATTGGCAGAGCGGTTGGTCAAACAACCCATTGGCAGTGTCTGGAGGTTCAGCGGTTTTCTAGGCAACGCCCGTCACGGTAAAAGTATCGTTTTGCATATTCAAGAATTTTCGCAAGATTAGTTTTTTAGGAGGCCCACATGGCCACGTTCAAAAAATTCAACAAAGACAAGCGCCCCAAGCGCCCCGCACAGAACCTGCTGTTCAAGCGCAAGCGTTTCTGCCGCTTCACAGTGACCGGTGTCGAAGAGATCGACTACAAGGACATCGACACCCTGCGTGATTTCATCGCCGAAAACGGCAAGATCATTCCCGCACGCCTGACCGGCACCCGCGCGATTTTCCAGCGCCAGCTCAACACCGCTATCAAGCGCGCTCGCTTCCTGGCGATGCTGCCTTACAGCGACCAGCACAAGATCTAAGGAGTACGAACATGCAAATTATTCTGCTCGACAAGGTCGTGAATCTGGGTAACCTGGGCGATATCGTCAAGGTGAAAGATGGTTACGCACGTAACTTTTTGATCCCTTCGGGCCGCGCTCGCCGCGCCACCGAAGCCGCCAAGGCTGCTTTTGAAGCCAAGCGCGCTGAGCTGGAAAAAGCTGCCGCCGCCAAGCTGGCCGAGTGCCAGGCTCTGGGCGAAAAGCTCGGTGGTACCACCATCAAGCTGACCCAAAAAGCCGGTGTGGATGGCCGTTTGTTCGGTTCTGTGACCAATTCTGACATCGCTGAAGAGCTGGTCAAGAATGGTTACAAGGTCGTCAAGTCGCAAATCCGCATGCCTTTGGGCCCCATCAAGACCGTCAGCGAAAGCACCGTTGCCGTGGCTCTGCACACCGACGTGGTGGTCGACATCACGGTGTCCGTGTACGGCGAAACTGCCTAAAAGCAATAGGCCGGCCCGCAAGGGTTGGTACTGTTACCAAAAGCCGCAAGGGTTCGCCCTGGCGGCTTTTGTTTTTGCAGCCTGTGCTTATCCCGCGCAATCCACATCTTTTCCACAGATTCTTCCCAGCCATTGCCATTGCTGCGGCAGGCCCGAGCAATTAGCATCAAAGGCTTCAAGGAACATCCATGTCCACCGTCCTTTCCCCCATAGACGAATACGGCCAAGACCGCCAGATTGCACAGTTGCGTGTGCCGCCGCATTCCATTGAGGGCGAATCCAGCGTGCTGGGCGGCTTGCTGCTGGACAACGCGGCCTGGGACCGGGTCGGCGACATCCTGATGGATGGCGATTTTTATCGCTATGAACATCGCCTGATCTATGCCGCCATCGGCGCGCTGGTCAACGCCAGCAAGCCGGCGGATGTGATCACCGTGTTTGAGCACATGCAAAACCAGGGTCGGGCCGAAGAGATCGGCGGCCTGGCCTATCTGAATTCACTGGCGCAGTACGTGCCCAGTGCCAGCAATATTCGCCGCTATGCCGAGATCGTGCGGGACCGCTCCCTGCTGCGCAAGCTGGTCAGCGCCAGCGACGAAATTGCCACCAATGCGTTCAACCCCAAGGGCCGTCCGGTGGCCGACATCGTGGATGAGTCGGAGCAGAAGATCTTCAATATCGGCGAACAGGGCAAGCGCAACAACCAGGGCTTCCAAGCCATGGATTCGCTGGTGGTCAAGCTGCTGGACCGTGTGCAGGAGATGGCCGATAACCCCAACGACGTGACCGGTGTGCCCACGGGCTTCTACGACCTGGACCGCATGACCGCGGGACTTCAGGCCGGCGACCTGATCGTGCTGGCTGCCCGGCCGTCCATGGGAAAAACAGCGCTGGCCATCAACATTGCCGAACACGTGGCCCTGAACGAAGGCTTGCCGGTTGCGGTGTTCTCGATGGAAATGGGTGCCGCCCAACTGGCGGTGCGTATCGTGGGTTCGATTGGGCGTATCGACCAGGGACATCTGCGCACCGGCAAGCTGACCGATGACGAATGGCCGCGCCTGTCGGAAGCCATTGAAAAGCTGCGCACCATCTCCTTGCACATCGACGAGAGCGCCGGTCTGACCTCCAGCGAGCTGCGCGCGAATGCACGGCGTCTGTCACGGCAGTGTGGCCAGTTGGGCCTGATCGTGGTCGACTATTTGCAGCTGATGAGTGGTAGCAGCAGTGATGGCGAGAACCGGGCCACCGAGCTGGGAGAGATCTCCCGGGGTTTGAAAATGCTGGCCCGAGAGTTGAAATGCCCGGTGATCGCGCTTTCACAGCTCAACCGTAGCGTGGAGCAACGCCCTGACAAACGGCCCATGATGAGCGATTTGCGCGAGTCGGGCGCCATCGAGCAGGATGCCGACATCATCATGTTCATCTACCGCGACGAGTACTACACCAAGGACGCCTGCAAGGAGCCGGGTGTGGCAGAAGTCATCATCGCCAAGCAGCGTAACGGCCCCACCGGGACCGTCAAGCTGGCCTTCCTGAAGAACATCACCAAGTTTGAGAGTTTGGCGTCGGGTGGGGGCGGGGACTACTAAAGGCATGGTGCTTTTTTATTGCGCCCGCATCAGGGCTGGGGCACGTGGCACCGTTCATGTCCCCCGACCCAGGGCTTTGCCCTGAGTCTCCTCCTTTACTTCGCTTTGCCACGCACCCCAGTCCTGCTGCTCTGGGGGTCTGCGCAAAGAAAAAGGGCTAGAAGCCAAATTGGCCTCTAGCCCTCGTGGAATCTGTCTCAGAAGCTACTAAATCTATAGCACTTCGCTGGCAAAGTCCGCCAGGCGTGACCGTTCGCCGCGCGCCAATGTGATGTGCCCGCCATGCGGCCAACCTTTGAAGCGGTCCACGGCAAAGGTCAAACCGGAGGAACCTTCGGTCAGATACGGGGTGTCGATCTGGGCCAGGTTGCCCATGCAGATGATCTTGGTTCCTGGCCCAGCGCGGGTGATCAGCGTCTTCATCTGCTTGGGCGTCAGGTTTTGCGCCTCGTCAATGATGACGTACTTGTTCATGAAGGTGCGTCCGCGCATGAAATTCATGCTCTTGATCTTGATGCGGCTGCGGATCAGCTCGTTGGTGGCGGCACGGCCCCATTCGCCGGCGCTGGTGTCGGTCTTGCCCAGTACCTCCAGGTTGTCATCCAGCGCGCCCATCCATGGGCCCATCTTTTCTTCTTCGGTGCCGGGCAGGAAGCCAATGTCTTCACCGACACTGACGGTGGCGCGGGTGACGATGATCTCGGTGTAGCGCCTGTCGTCCAGCACCTGGGTCAGTCCGGCGGCCAGGGCCATCAAGGTCTTGCCGGTGCCGGCGGTGCCGGTCAGCGTGACGAAGTCCACTTCCGGGTCCATCAGCAGGTTCATCGCGAAGTTCTGCTCGCGGTTGCGGGTGGTCACGCCCCACACCGCGTTCTTCAGGTGGTTGAAGTCGCGCAGCGTCTTGATGACGGCCGTGGTGCCGCGGATCTCGGTCACGCGGGCGTACAGGCTGGGTTCGCCGGGCGACTCGAAATAGACAAACTGGTTGATCATCAGGCTGGGTACGACCGGGCCATTGATCTTGTAGAAGGTGTGTTGGCCTTGCTGCCAGCTCTCCACGGTCTGGCCGTGTGTGGCCCAGAAGTCGGTGGGCAGGGCCAGCGATCCGGCGTACAGCAGGTCGCCGTCTTCCAGCGTCTTGTCATTCTGGTAGTCGTCGGTGGCCAGGCCCAGTGCGCGGGCCTTGACCCGCATATTGATGTCCTTGGACACCAGCACCACCTCGCGCGGTGCGTAGTGGTGGCGCAACGCTTCCACCACGCCCAGGATCTGGTTGTCAGCCTTGCCCTGGGGCAGGCTGGTGGGCAGTGCGTAGTCGAGTGGTTGGGTCTGGAACAGCAATTTGCCCCGCGCGTCGCGGTTGCCGGTGCTCGACAGCTGGAAACCCGCGGTGATATCGGCACCCGGTGCGCCGGCCAGTGCGTCCAGCGTGCGGCTGGTCTGGCGGGCGTTGCGGGCGACTTCGGTCATGCCCTTTTTGTGGCCGTCCAGCTCTTCTAGCACGATCATCGGCAGGTAGATGTCGTGCTCTTCAAAACGGAACAGCGACATCGGGTCGTGCAGCAACACATTGGTGTCCAGCACAAACAGCTTGGTGGGCCCGGTGCGCACGGGTTTGCGGGAGCGGGCGGTGCTGGGGCGGGTCTCCACCTGAACCATCACGGTGGCGGTGACCGGCTCCACTATTGGCGGTTGCTCACGCGTGGACTTGTCCAGCAATGCCGCCGTCGCCCGTTTGGGGGCTTCCTTGACCACGACTTTTTCCGCGGCGGGCCGTGCACTGGGAGCCTTGACGGACTCGAAGTTTTCCGATTTCTGCGGGGGACGGGCTGCGCTGCGAGCAGATGCGACAAAAGCTTTGGGTGGGAGACGGTCAGCAGGTTTGGTTGGGGCGGGTGGCAGTGGCATGGATGGTGGGGCTCATGGAAGGGGAAGTGATTGAGGAGGGCATCGCAAAAGCAAAAAAGCCGCCCTGAGCCAAGGCGGCTTTTTGTTGTGGCGCGTTTGCGGTGTTCAACGGCATTGGATCATTATGCATGAGCCAGATGGCGCCGCCATGTCTACGTGCGCCAAAAACCACGTTGCCAACATCACCGCCGGGCCGCCCCAAGGTGATGGGTACCCCCTTGGGGGGCAGCGCAGTACGCGCAGCGACAAGCGTGGGGGCAAAGGTTTTTAGACCGCTTTTTTTAGCGCTTTGACCGCCTTGAGAACGTCGTCTACATGGCCGGGAACCTTCAGGCCGCGCCATTCTTCTTTCAACAGGCCATCGGCGCCGATCAGGAAGGTGCTGCGCTCAATGCCTTTGACCTTCTTGCCGTACATGATCTTGTTCTTGACCACGCCGAACATGTGGCACATTTTTTCTTCGGTATCGGCGATCAGCTCAAACGGGAGTTCCAGTTTGGTCTTGAATTCGTCGTGCGACTTCATGTTGTCACGGGAGACGCCAAACACGGTGGCTCCGGCTTTGACAAAATCTTTGTATTTATCGCGGAACTGCATCGCCTCGGTGGTGCAACCGGGTGTGTTGTCCTTGGGGTAGAAATACAACACCATGGTCTTTCCGACGTGGGTAGTATTACTCACTCGGATGCCACCGGTTGCGTTGGCTTCAAATTCAGGTAGGGGCTTGTTGACAACGATCGCCATATGGTACTTTTAGTCTCGCGTTCTGGATGTGTCAGTCAAAGTAGAGGGGGTTAAACGTGACAGCGTTTGTTTACCCTCGACTGCAACCCATGATTTTACTCTGAAAAGCGCCCGTTGAGCCTTCAGGGTAAACACGCTTACAACAAAAGGGCCGCAGCGACCTTGCGGCCCTCTCCGGCCAGAAAGTTATAGGTGCGGCAGGCGGCCTGGGTGTCCATGGTTTCCACGCCGATACGTTTGGCATACAGCGCCTGCAACAAAGCGGGGTTGGGAAACTGGATGCGCGCGCCGCTGCCAAAAATCACCAGCTCGACATCCATGTCCGCGATGCGTTCGAAGTGACTGGCCTGCAGATCGGCAAACTGCGCGCAATCCCACGCAAAACGTGCGCCGGCCGCACTGATGACCACACTGGAGCTTATTTTCTCGCCGTTGACGGCCACCCAGCCCGGCCCATAACCGGTCACTGAGGACGCCTGTATGGCGTCTGGAAGGAATTTCATAGTGGTGCCCGGGTGAAATTTGAATGCTGCACCGCACTACTTGGGCGCGGAACTGTGGTCAAATTATAGGTTTCGCCCTGTGATAAAGACTTCTGGAGGGACTTTGAGAACCATTCAAAAATCTGCCAAGCTGGCAAACGTGCTCTACGACATTCGCGGCCCCATCATGGATGCGGCGCGCCAAATGGAGGACGAAGGCCAGAAGATCATCAAGCTGAACCTCGGCAACCTAGCAGTTTTCGGCTTCGATGCGCCCGAAGAAATTCAGCAGGACATGATCCGCAACCTGCCCAATTCGGCCGGCTATTCGGACAGCAAGGGCATCTTTGCCGCGCGCAAGGCGGTGATGCACGAGACCCAGAAGCAGGGCATTGCCGGCGTCACGCTGGACGACATCTACCTGGGCAATGGCGCCAGCGAGCTGATCACCATGGCCACCAACGCGCTGCTGGACAATGGCGACGAGCTGCTGCTGCCCATGCCCGACTATCCGCTGTGGACCGCCTCCACCAGCCTCTCGGGTGGCACGCCGGTGCACTACCTGTGCGACGAGGCCAATGGCTGGATGCCCGATCTGGACGACATCCGCGCCAAGATCACCCCCCGAACCAAGGGCATTGTGGTCATCAACCCCAACAACCCCACGGGCGTGCTGTATTCCGACGCCCTGCTGAAGAGCATTGTCGAGATTGCCCGCGAACACGGCCTGGTGATCCTGGCCGACGAGGTCTACGACAAGGTCTTGTACGACGGCGTCAAGCACACGGCGCTGGCTTCTTTGTCGACCGATGTGTTGACGTTGACCTTCAACTCGCTGTCCAAGAGCTACCGTTCCTGCGGTTACCGCGCGGGCTGGATGGTCGTGTCGGGCGACAAGAAAAATGCCGCGGACTACATCGAGGGCCTGAACATGCTCTCGAACATGAAGCTGTGCTCCAACGTCCCCGGTCAGTGGGCGATCCAGACCGCGCTGGGCGGCTACCAGAGCATTAACGACCTGGTGTGTGAAGGCGGTCGCCTGCGCCGCCAACGCGATCTGGCCTATGAGCTGATCACGGCAATCCCGGGCGTGAGCTGTGTCAAGCCGCAAGCAGCGCTGTATATGTTCCCCAAGCTGGATCCCAAGGTCTATCCGATCGCGGATGACCGGCAGTTCTTCCTGGAGCTGCTCAAGGAAACCCGCGTCATGCTGGTCCAGGGCACCGGCTTCAACTGGCAGCAGCCGGACCATTTCCGTATCGTGTTCTTGCCGCATGAGGATGATTTGCGCGAAGCCATCCTGCGCATCGCCAGGTTTCTCGAAGGCTACCGCAAGAGCCACGGAACGCACAGCACGCAAACCACGCAGACACCACCGTCTGCTATGAAATTAGTAGCTGCTCGCGCATGATTCACGAGGGCTAGAGCCCAATTTTACTTAGACATTTTATGAAACCGATACAAGTTGGCCTGCTGGGCATTGGCGTCGTTGGCGCAGGCACTTTCAATGTGCTCAAACGCAACCAGGAAGAAATCCAGCGCCGCGCTGGTCGCGGCATTGAAATTACCATGGTGGCTGATCTGGACGTGGCGCGGGCCCAATCCATCGTGGGTGACGGTGTGCAGGTGGTGAGCGATGCGCGCGCCATCATTGCCAACCCCGAGATCGACATCGTCATTGAACTGATCGGCGGCTACGGCATTGCCAAACAGCTGGTGCTGGAAGCCATTGCGGCAGGCAAGCACGTGGTTACCGCCAACAAGGCGCTGCTGGCCGTGCACGGCACCGAGATCTTTGCCGCGGCGTCCGCCAAGGGCGTGATGGTGGCGTTTGAAGCGGCCGTGGCCGGCGGCATCCCCATCATCAAGGCGCTGCGCGAGGGCCTGACCGCCAACCGCATCCAGTGGATCGCCGGCATCATCAACGGCACCACCAACTTCATCCTGTCCGAGATGCGCGACAAGGGCCTGGATTTTGCCGTGGTCTTGAAGGACGCACAACGCCTGGGCTATGCCGAGGCCGACCCTACCTTCGATATCGAAGGCGTGGACGCCGCGCACAAGGTCACGCTGATGTCGGCCATTGCCTTCGGTATTCCGGTGCAGTTTGACAAGGCCTACGTGGAAGGCATTACCAAGCTGGGCGCGACCGATATCAAATACGCAGAACAGTTGGGCTACCGCATCAAACTGCTAGGCATCACCAAGCGCACGGCCAAGGGCGTGGAGCTGCGTGTGCACCCCAGCCTGATCCCGTCCAAACGCCTGATTGCCAATGTGGAAGGCGCCATGAACGCCGTCGTCGTTAACGGCGACGCGGTGGGCAACACGCTGTATTACGGCAAGGGCGCCGGCTCCGAGCCAACTGCCAGCGCCGTGATTGCCGACTTGGTCGACATTACCCGCCTGCACACGGTGGACGCGGCCAACCGCGTGCCGCACCTGGCTTTCCAGCCCAACACCTTTGACAAGGCCATGGATTCGTTGCCCGTGCTGCCCATGGGCGACGTGGTGACCAGCTACTACCTGCGCCTGCGCGTGGCCGACCAGGCTGGCGTGCTGGCCAAGGTGACCGGCATCCTGGCCGAAGCCAATATCAGCATCGACGCGGTCTTGCAGCGCGAGGCCGATGAAGTGGGCGGCGAGGGCGGTTCCGCCACCGTGCCGCAGACCGACTTGATTATCTTGACGCACGACTGCCAGGAGGCCAAGATGAACGCGGCACTGGCCCAGATGCAGGCCCTGCCCACCGTGCTGCAATCCATCGTGCGTATCCGCAAGGAAGAGTTGGCATGACATACAGCCCCCACGTTCACTGCGTTCTCTGCCCCCCACGGGGGCGCTCATTGCCCTTCAGGCGGCTGGGCGGGCAATGATGCAATACCTGTCGACACGCGGACATCCCGAGCGCAAGCGCTTCTGCGAAATCCTGCTCGAAGGCCTGGCGCCCGACGGCGGTCTGTACCTGCCCGAGCGCTATCCCCAGGTTAGCGACGCCACGCTGAGCCAGTGGCGCACGGTCTACCACACCCAAGGCTATGCGGCGCTGGCGTTCGAGATTCTGTCGCTGTACATCGACGACATTCCCGCGGCCGACCTGCGTGCCATCTGTGACAAGACCTACACCGCCGAGGTGTTTGGCACCGGCGAGATCGTGCCCTTGCGCCACCTGGAAGACGGTCTGTGGCTGGAAGCCCTGTCCAACGGACCCACGCTGGCCTTCAAGGACATGGCCATGCAATTGCTGGGCAACCTGTTCGAATATGAACTGGCGCGCCGCGGCGAAGAGCTGAACATCCTGGGCGCCACCAGTGGTGACACCGGCAGCGCGGCCGAATACGCCATGCGTGGCAAGAAGGGTGTGCGCGTCTTCATGACCAGTCCGTTTGGGCGCATGAGCGCCTTCCAGCAGGCCCAGATGTTCAGCCTGATGGACGCCAACATCTACAACATCGCCGTCAAGGGCGTGTTTGATGACTGCCAGGACATGGTCAAAGCCGTGTCCAACGACTTGGCGTTCAAGCGCCAATACCGCATTGGCACGGTCAACTCCATCAACTGGGCGCGCTTGCTGGCCCAGGTGGTGTATTACTTCGCCGGCTACATTCAAGCCACGGAAACCAACAGTCAGAAGGTGTCCTTCACCGTGCCCAGCGGCAACTTCGGCAATGTCTGCGCCGGTCACGTGGCCCGCATGATGGGTCTGCCGATCGACCAGCTGGTCGTTGCCACCAACGAGAACGACGTGCTGGACGAGTTTTTCCGGACCGGTGTCTACCGCGTGCGCGGCAGTGCCGATACGCACGAGACCTCCAGTCCGTCCATGGATATTTCCAAGGCGTCCAACTTCGAGCGCTTTGTGTTCGACCTGCTGGGTCGCGATGGTGCGCGAACGGCGGACCTGTTTGGCGCGCAACTCGCCAAGGCCGGGCGCTTTGACCTGAGCGGCGATACGGCCTTTGCGCACTGCGCCGAGCGCTACGGCTTCATCAGCGGCAAGAGCACCCACGCCGATCGCCTGGCCACCATCCGCGACTGCTGGGCTCGCCACGGTGTGATGATCGACACCCACACCGCCGACGGCGTCAAGGTGGCGCTGGAGAAGCGCAAACCTGGCGTGCCCATGCTTGTGCTGGAAACCGCGTTGCCGATCAAGTTTGCCGAGACTATCGTCGAGGCCCTGGGTCGCGAGCCGGACCGGCCGGCCAAGTTTGTCGGTATCGAGGCCCTGCCCAAGCGGGTGCAGGTCATGGACGCCGATGTGGCCGCCATCAAGGCCCTGATTGCCGCCGAGTGCCAGAAGTCTTAAAGAAAATAGGCCGCTAGCCCTCGTGAAATATGCGTAGGCAGCTATCGTTTGTGTAGCAACCCAGGAATTTCCGCATGAGCACCCCCGCGCGTTCCCCTCTGTTGCCGCTGGATGAGGCGCTGGCGCGCTTGCTGGCATCTGCAACACCCCTGGCCGAGGCCCAGTCGGTGCCGGTGGGCGACGCCGATGGCCGCGTGCTGGCCGCAGATGTGGTGTCGGCTTTGCACGTGCCGCCACACGACAACAGTTCCATGGACGGTTACGCCTTGCGTTGCGCGGACGTGGCTGCGCCAGGCACGGCGCTACCGGTGTCGCAACGCATCCCCGCCGGGTCCGGTGCGGATGCCCTCCAGGCCGGCACGGCCGCACGCATCTTCACCGGCGCGCCGGTGCCGGCCGGTGCCGATGCCGTCGTCATGCAGGAGGATTGTGTGGCCTTGCCCGATGCCGCGGCACCCGACGGGCTGCCCAGGGTCCAGGTCAACACCCAACCCCAGGCAGGACAAAACATCCGCCGCGCAGGTGAAGATGTGGCCCGGGGCGACGTGGTGCTGGTCCGTGGGCAGCGACTGGGCCCGGCCGAGCTGGGCCTGGCCGCCAGCATCGGCATGGCCCATTTGGCTGTGGTCCGGCGCCCACGCGTTGCGCTGTTTTCCACCGGCGATGAACTGGTCATGCCTGGCACCGTCGCGCCGCAGGACATGCCGCCCGGTGCCATTTACAACTCCAACCGCTACTTTTTGAGCGCGCTGCTGCGCCGCGTGGGCTGTGTGGTCAGTGACCTGGGCATCGTCCCCGACCAGCGCGCCGCCACTGTGGAAGCCTTGCGCGATGCCGCCCAGTCGCACGACGTGATCCTGACCAGCGGCGGCGTCTCGGTGGGCGAGGAAGACCACATCAAGCCCGCCGTGCAGGCCCTGGGCACGCTGGACCTGTGGCAAATCGCCATCAAACCGGGCAAGCCGTTCGCGTATGGGCGCGTTGCGGATGCCCACTTCCTGGGCCTGCCCGGCAACCCAGTGTCCAGCTTCGTGACCTTTCTGGTGCTGGTGCGGCCCTTCCTGCTGCAACTGCAGGGCATGGCCGATGTTGCTATGGAAACCGTAGCGGCCCGAGCCGATTTTACGTGGGCCAGGCCCGATAAACGCCGTGAGTTCCTGCGCGTGCGGCGCAATGCGAATGGCGGCCTGGAGCTGTTCCCCAACCAGAGCTCGGGCGTGCTGACCTCGGTGGTCTGGGGCGATGGCCTGATCGACAACCCGCCCGGCTGCGCTATTGCGCCGGGCGACACGGTGCGTTTTGTGCCATTTTCGGAAGTACTGACATGAAGATCCACGTCAAATACTTTGCCTCCATCCGTGAGGCGCTGGGCGTGGGTGGCGAAGCCGTCGACACCCGCACCACCACCGTGGCGGCCCTGCGGGATGAGCTGATCGCCCGCGGCGGCGCCTATGCCGATGCCCTGGCCCGTGGTAAGGCCGTGCGGGTCGCCTTCAACCAGACTCTGAGCGACGAGACCACGGCCTTGGCAGAGGACGCTGAAGTGGCATTCTTTCCGCCGGTCACCGGCGGATAGCCCCTCATTAGGGAACCGTGGTTTCATCCACAGTGACCGTGATGCCCCATGCGCCCGTGTTGTCGGCGCTGATGGTGTCATTCACACAAAACTCCAGTGGCCCGGTTTCTGTGGCCACAAAGTGTGTGCGTGGGCCACCTTGCACATGTTGCTCACCGCTGGCAGACAGGATGCGCAGAACCAGTGAGTGCCGGCGCATGTCGGGAAACGGGAAGCCGGCATGGGTCGGGCCGCTGTTTCCAGACGTATTGTTGTCCCGGCAAATGGCGTCTCCGCCACAGCCAAAGCTCATCTTGGGGCCGCCGGGAACTTCTGACACGCTTACAGTAGATCCCTTTCGAACGTTTCGAAACCCTGGGATCGAATTGCAGGCCGTAGGGGTTGGGGCAATGCCGACGGACAAAGTGGGCGAAAAAACAGTGTTGCCCGCCTGATTCTGCGTTTTGTGAAGAATATTCACGCGTAGCCTGGCCTCACCCACGCAGTTGGCGACACTAAAGGCGCGTACCGTTTTTGGGCCAGGCCAAGCCAAAGGATCGCCAGCTCTATCGGGCCCATATCGGTGAGCCTCCAGGAAGACGCCAGGGGACGCCGTGCCCCTTGTGAAATCTCCCTGGTGGGACAGTTGGATACCATCGCCAAAATCGATTCCAATCTGCCCGCAAACGCCTTGACCCAGTACCCGAAAGGGGACGATGTCTGCATCTGAAACGCCGCAGACAGCGCCAGTTGGATCGCAAACGGTTGTGGCTCGCAAGGCCGTCGAGGTTTGGTCCAGCTCCACACCGGTGATGCCAGCTGCGCAACCACTCAGCAACAGCAATACGAGTGGAACGGCAAACAGCAAAATGTGTGGAAATCGCTTCATGGCCTGATACCTCCGTGGTGGTGGTTTTTCCGGGACAAACTGCGTGACCCTGCGCGAGTATTTAACCATGTCACCCGGTGAATTGGAATGCCACCGCTCAGGCGGCTTTGACAATAGCCGCTAGCAAGTGCTGCGTCGCGCCTGCGCTAGCGGCCACCATGGGCAGCCGCAGCCCATCCCGTATCAGGCCCTGCTGCGCCAATGCGGCCTTGACTACCGCGGGGTTCGGCTCGGCAAAGACCGCGTTCACGACAGGCACCAGAGACCGCCACAGCCTGCGCGCCTGCGTGAGATCACCGCGCTGCAGACACTGCATCACAGCCACAAATTGCTTTGTACACACATGCGCGCTGGCAGTGATGGCGCCGGCGCCGCCCAGCGCCAGGGTCGTGAAAATCTGCGCGTCTTCGCCGGCCAGCACCTGCAGGCGACCGTCCGCAATCAGGGCCTGGGTCTTGCCCGGGTCGCCGCCGCAATCCTTGATGGCCCGGATGTTGGGATGGGCGGCCAGTGTCAGCAGGGTGTCCAGAGCCAGCTGCGAGCCGGTGCGGTAGGGAATGTCATAAACGATTAGCGGTTTGTCGGATGCGTCGGCGAGGGCGGTAAACCAGTGTTGCAAGCCGGCTTGCGAGGGGCGGATGTAGTGGGGCGCCGGCACCAGCAGCCCGGCGACAGGGTAGGTGGCCAACGTCTGGACCCAGGCCAGCGTTTCGCCCAGGTGGTAGCCCGACAGGCCCATGACCACCGGAAGCCCGGCGCTGGCCCCTAGCACGGTGTCCAGTACGGCCAGCTGTTCTGACTTGTCCAGCGCGGCGGCTTCGCCGGTCGAGCCACAGGCCACAAAACCGTCGACGCCCGCGGCAACGTAGTGTTTCACCAGACGGGCCAAGGCAGCGTGGTCAACGGCGTCGTCAAGAAAGGGCGTGACCAGGGGAATCCACAGGCCCGAGAAGGGGGAAGAGCTTGGCATGCATGCATCCTTTGCAAAAAAGATGACCGATGGAAGACCACCGTCAGATACACGCGAAAAACTAAAAAGTGGGGGCTTTTTGGCAGTTCCGTCGCTCATCTGAGGACGGAACCACGGGCTCCGGTCAGATGAGCCTGGGTTTTTGGGGTTTGCTGGCGCACGCCACCACGCAGTCGACACGGCACAGGGCCATGGGCGAAACGGAGTGATGGATTGCGGGCATGGCTTGAGTTTAGCAGCTGGGCAGTGCCACAATTCAGCCATGACGATGCCCCAGAATGTTCCCCGTGTTTCCATCCAGACCCAAGACTTTGACCTGACCGAGGTCGTGAATGCCCTGCGCGCCGGTGACCACCGCGTGGGCGCCGTGTGCACGTTTGTTGGTACGGTGCGGGACCGGAATGTGGTCGCTCCTGCTGCCGACGGCACCGTGGCCGCAGAGCCTTCCATACTTTCCATGGAGTTGGAGCACTATCCCGGCATGACCGAAAAGGCCATCGAGGAAATGATTGACGAGGCACACCACCGCTTCGACATCTTTGCGGCTAGGGTCATCCACCGCATTGGCCTGCTGCAGCCGCCCGACCAGATCGTGCTGGTAGCCGTCACTTCGGCGCACCGTGGCGAGAGCTTCAAGGCCTGCGAGTTTTTGATGGATTACCTCAAAACCCAGGCCCCGTTCTGGAAAAAGGAGCAGACCGCCAGTGGCGCGCAGTGGGTCGATGCACGGGTCAGTGACGATGCGGCACTGGCTCGCTGGGGAATTCAGGTGAAGAACGCGTAGTCGATCTTTGCAGGCGGCACGTGTGGGTCAATTCAAATAGATTGGCCGTGTCGCATCAGGGCTGAGGTCAATTTCCTCGGCCGCCGCTTCGACGATAGGCGGGGGCGCCGATTTTTCAGGGCCCGCCTGCCACTGCGCCTGCTCCAGCGCCTGGCTGAGCAGCTGGATGATGCCAAACACCAGGTCCGCCGGCAATTCCAGCTGGAAGCCGCGTGAAGACGGCGGCTCGGCCAACAGTTCCTTGAAATTCATCAGCATCAGGCCATCGCCTTTGGGTGCCAGGTTGACCTCGGTGACCAGCAGCGGCGTGTCGCCCAGCGGCCGGCTGGTGGCGTCATTTCGGTAGGGGGTCACAAAATCGGCACTTTGCACAGCCTCCTGCTGACGCATATCGGCCAGCATTTTGCGGGTACCGGGTTCCATGGCGGCCAGGTCAACAAAACCATCGGTTTTGGCATCGGCCGGAATGGCCAGGTGGTCAATGACGATGCGGTTCAGCAGGGGCCACAGCCGCAACACCAGGCGTCGGGTCAGCCACATCTGCACTTCTTCGCCGGCGCTGGTGTTGATGCGCACCAGGATGCGGTCATGGTCCTGGCTGTACCGGATCGAGAGCTGGCGGATGTCCATCCTTTGATTTTAGTCAGGTAGCGCACCCGCAAAGGGGCTTGAAATACGCACAGTGAGCCCAAGGTCTAGGCCAACCGGAGGATTTATCTATGCGAATCGAAAAACTAACCACCAAGTTCCAGGAAGCCTTGGGCGAGGCCCAGACGCTTGCCTTGGGCAACGACCACGCCTACATCACCCCAGCCCATGTGCTGGTGGCCATGCTGCGCCAGGACGACGGCCCCAAGGCGTTGCTGCAGCGCGCGGGTGTCAATGTGCCCCAGTTGTTAACTGCGGCCGAGGCGTACGTGAAGAAGCAGCCCCAAGTGCAGGGGCAGGAACAGGTTTCTGTGGACCGTGACATGGGCATCCTGCTGCAGGCCTCGGAGAAGGAAGCCATCAAGCGTGGCGACCAGTTTGTCGCGGGCGAATTGTTCCTGCTGGCGCTGGCCGACAGCAAGATTGAGGTGGCCAATATCGCGCGCGCCAATGGCATGACGCGCAAGAGCCTGGAGACCGCCATTGACGCCGTGCGTGGTGGCCAGGCTGTGGACAGCGCCGATGCCGAGGAGCAGCGCGAGTCGCTGAAGAAATACTGCATTGACCTGACCGAACGTGCCCGCCTGGGCAAGCTCGACCCGGTGATTGGCCGCGACGACGAGATCCGCCGCGCCATTCAGGTGCTGCAGCGCCGCACCAAGAACAATCCCGTCTTGATTGGCGAGCCGGGCGTGGGCAAGACCGCCATTGTGGAGGGCCTGGCCCAGCGCATAGTGGACGGCGCGGTGCCGGATTCGCTGAAGGGCAAACGCGTGCTGAGCCTGGACATGGCCGCGCTGCTGGCCGGAGCCAAGTTCCGCGGCGAGTTTGAAGAACGCCTGAAGAACGTGCTGAAAGACCTGGCCAAGGACGAAGGTCAGACCATTGTTTTCATTGACGAATTGCACACCATGGTCGGTGCCGGCAAGGCCGAGGGCGCCATGGACGCAGGCAACATGCTCAAGCCCGCACTGGCGCGTGGCGAGCTGCACTGCGTGGGTGCCACCACGCTGGACGAATACCGCAAATACATCGAGAAAGACGCCGCACTGGAGCGCCGCTTTCAGAAGATTCTGGTGGGCGAGCCGACAGTGGAGGCCACCATCGCCATCCTGCGCGGCCTGAAAGAGCGCTACGAAACCCACCACGGCGTGCAGATCACCGACCCGGCCATCGTGGCCGCTGCCGAGCTGTCCAACCGCTACATCACCGACCGCTTTTTGCCGGACAAGGCCATTGACCTGATCGATGAGGCCGCCAGCAAGATCAAGATCGAGCTGGACTCCAAGCCCGAGGTCATGGACAAGAAAGACCGCCGCCTGATCCAGTTGCAGATCGAGCGTGAAGCGGTCAAGCGCGAGAAAGACGAAGCCTCGCAAAAGCGCCTGGAGCTGATCAACGAAGAGATCACCGCGCTGCAAAAGGAGATTGCCGATCTGGACGAGATCTGGAAAGCCGAGAAGGCCCAGGCCCAGGGCTCCAAGACCATCATGCAGGAGGTGGAGAAGCTGCGCTTCCAGATCAAGGAACTCACCGACAAGGGCGACTTCAACAAGGCCGGCGAGCTGCAATACGGCAAGCTGCCCGAGTTGGAAAAACGCCTGAAAGACGCGCAAGCGCAAGAGGCCGGCAAGGCAAAGAATGCCAAGGACGGCGGCCGTGCCCAACTGCTGCGCACCATGGTCGGCGCCGAGGAAATTGCCGAAGTGGTGAGCCGCGCCACCGGCATTCCCGTTGCCAAGATGATGCAGGGCGAGAAGGACAAGCTGCTGCAAATGGAAGCCAAGCTGCATGACCGCGTCATCGGCCAGAACGAGGCCATAGCGGCCGTCGCCAACGCCATCCGCCGCTCACGTTCGGGCTTATCCGACCCGAACCGCCCCACCGGGTCCTTCCTGTTCCTGGGTCCCACCGGTGTCGGCAAGACCGAACTGTGCAAGGCGCTGGCCGGCTTCCTGTTTGACAGCGAGGATCACCTGATCCGCATCGACATGAGCGAGTTCATGGAGAAGCATTCCGTGGCCCGCCTGATCGGCGCGCCACCGGGCTATGTGGGCTACGAGGAGGGCGGTTACCTGACCGAGGCCGTGCGCCGCAAACCCTATGCCGTGCTGCTGCTCGACGAGGTGGAAAAGGCCCACCCGGATGTGTTCAATGTGCTGTTGCAAGTGCTGGACGATGGCCGCCTGACCGATGGCCAGGGCCGCACGGTGGACTTCAAGAACACCATCATCGTGATGACCAGCAATATTGGCTCGCAAATGATCCAGGCCATGGTCGGCCAGGACTATGAGGACGTGAAAGATGCGGTGACCGGTGAGCTGAAGAACCACTTCCGCCCCGAGTTCCTGAACCGCATTGACGAGACCGTGGTCTTCCATTCGTTGGACGCCACCCACATCGCCAATATCGCCAAGATCCAGTTGCAGGTGCTGATGAACCGCCTGGCCAAGATGGACCTGGGCCTGGTGGTATCCGACGCGGCGGTGGCCGAACTGGCCAAGGTCGGGTTTGACCCGGTGTTTGGTGCGCGGCCACTCAAGCGCGCGATCCAGCAGCGCATCGAGAACCCGCTGTCCAAGCTGTTGCTGGAGGGCAAGTTTGCACCCAAGGACACCATTAACGTCGGTGTGGACACGATTCAGGCGCCGGGGCAGTTCAGCTTCAATTGATGGGGGGCGGTGGCTTGACAAGCGCCAGCGCACCGATAGCATCTCAAACCATGAAGCGTCTTCTAGCCCTGCTGGTCGTACTGAACGCCTGTATCGTCAGCGCCCGCACCGTCTGCCCCAACGGTCAGTTGGTGGAAGGTGTGGTGTGCACGCAGTGCCCCAACGGCCAGTACGTGGGCGGCAGCGTGTGTGTGTTGCTGCCCAATGGCAGTTATATTGCCGGTCAGACAGCCGTACCGCCGTCGGCGCGTGTGCAACAGCCGCGTCCCTTGTCGGAGCCGGCGCGGGTGGATAGCACACCGTTCAACAACCAACTGCAAAGCCCATTGGACATGGTGCCCTCACCGGTGGAGCGGCGGCGGGACAATATTCGCAACGACAACCGCAACGACAACCAGTACACGCAGTGTCCTGACGGCAGCTATGTGGTGGGACGCTACTGCGCGATGACTTCCAACGGCCGTTACGTCGGCCGCTGGTAAAACTATAGCATCCGCGTCATGAAGACGCTGAAGGGGTCTTCCGGGTAATCGGCGAATGGTCCGCAGCGCTCGAAGCCAAAGCCTTCGTAGAGCTTGATGGCGGGCTCGAAGCCGGGTACCGAGCCGGTCTCCAGGCTGAGCCGGCCGTAAGAGCGCTTGCGCGCTTCGGCCAGGATGTGGACCATCATGGCCTTTGCAGCGCCCTTGTTGCGGTGTGCCGTGGCGGTGCGCATGGACTTGATCTCGCCATGGTCTGGGCCCAATTCCTTGAGGGCACCACTGCCCAGCAGTTCGGCGCCCGACCAGATGGTCCAGAACGTGATTTCTGGCTTGCGCAGACCGTCCAGGTCCAGCGCGTGCACGCTCTCGGGCGGTGAGAGTTGGCGCATGTGGTGCAGGTGCTCTTCCAGCAGGCCATGGATTTCAGGCCCGGTGAGGTCGTCAGTTCGAATATGCATGGATGTTTCGGGTAGTTGCCAGGGAATTATTACCCCAACATTGTTCATATTTCCACCCGGTCAATGCTTCGGCAACCGCACGCGCATGGGCGGGAACGTCGGCAATCTTTCCCCCCGCTTTGATGCGTGCAATTTCTTCCAGTAAAACGGCGTGATTTTTTCGATCCAGTTTCATCTGCGTCGTGTAGTAAATGCCACCCAAAGCCAGACCAATCACCCCCAGCGTGAAGACGCCAATAATCGCGTGCACCGCAGTCGTTGGTTGGGTGGCAGAGCCCGAGAGAAAGCCAAACTGGCTGAGCGTCCAACCCATCCCAAATACCACGACTGAGCGCGTCAACTTGCCGGCAAAAGTCATGGCACCTGCGTAGATGCCTTCCCGCCGTCTGCCGGTCAGCACTTCGTCGACATCTGCCAGAAATGTGTACACGGTCCAGGGGATGTAGTAAACGCCACCGGTACCCAGTCCAAACACCGCCGTAATGGCAAACAGTGCTATGACGGTGGTCTGTTGTGACCAGCCCAGGAAATACAGTGCGGCATAGCCCAATACGCTGACGCAGACGATGGTGAGGGCGATGCGGTAGGGTCTCGCAAAGCCCATTCGGATACAGATGGCAATGAACAGCAAGGTCGAGGCCAGTTGCATCACCGAGCTGAAGCCGTTGAGGTAGGCCACGATGTGCTTGTCCTGCCCCAAACCAAAAATGATGAAGTAGGTGAAGGCGGACGCAAACAGCCATTCGGCACCAAACCCCAGCAAGTACATTCCCAGGTGCTTGCGAAAAATCTTCAGGTGAAACGTTGACGCCATATCGACGCACAGCTTTTTTAGCGCTTGCCACAGGCTCGTCGTTCGCTCCTGCACGACCTCATGGAACGGGCGCTCCCAGGATGTCAGATACAGGGCCAGCATGGCCCCGGACATGATGACGGCGTAGAGGATTCCCGTCAGCAGGAAGGGGGTAGGGGACTCCTTGCTGTAGACCAGAAAGAGCTGTGCGGGGATGAAGGCCGCGAGGAAGTTGGCGCCCTTGCCAAACATGGCTTTGGACCCGGTGAGTTTCGAGCGGACCGCAAAGTCAGTTGTCATTTCCGTGGCCAAAGTCTCATAGGGCACCATGATCGAGGTGTAAACCAGCTCAAACAGTGCGTAGGTGATCAGGTAGTACCAGAAGCCAAAACCCTGCACCCACATCAGCGGATACAGCAGAACCAGAGGGATGCCGATGAGGATGAAAAAGCGCCGCCGGCCAAACTTGCGCCCGATTCGGGTGTTGTAGAAGTTGTCGCTGATGTACCCCATCACCGGGTTGCTGATCGCGTCCAGTATGCTGGCTACCGAGAATATGGCCGCGGCTTCCACGACCGACAGGTTGCAGAAAGTCGTATAGAAGTAGATGAGCCATGCACCACTGATGGCCAGCGCGCCGCTGCCCAACAGGTTCGCACTTCCGTAACACAATGTGTGCTTCATTGTGATGTGTCTGGTCATAGTCCACCGGCTCTGGTTGATTTAATGGAAAGGCGTTCCATTTTCTATGGATTGTTGTTTCAAATCCATAAGGCCAAGTATCGCACCTTGGCCGAGCCCCTTATCTGGGTAAGAACCCTAGGTCAGCCCCAGAGCACCGACCGCATCGATATAGCTGCCCCCTGGTAGCCGGTGTTGAAGAAACGCGGCGAATCGGAGGTGCGGGCAGCTCCTGCGGCGTACAGCAACGGCAGGTAATGCTCGTAAGTGGGGTGGGCCTGCTGGGCGACGGGGCCCAGGGTCTGGAAGTTTTGCAGGGCGTCGAGCTGGCCTTTGCTGATCTGCTCCTGCACCACCGTGTCAAACTGCACGGCCCAGTCGTAGGCCTCGTTGTCGGCCGCGTCCCGGCGCATCGCGCGCAGGTTGTGCACGGTGTTGCCACTGCCCACAATCAGCACACCGCGCTCGCGCAGCGCCTGCAGTTGCCGCCCCAGTGCGTAGTGCTCGCCAGGAGGGCGGCTGTAGTCCATGCTGAGCTGCAGCACGGGAATGTCCGCCTTGGGGAACATGGGCTTGAGCACCGACCAGGTGCCATGGTCCAGGCCCCAGGTATCCAGGTCCACGCCCAAGGGTGCGCCGGTGGCGGGGGACTTCAGGTCCTTGGCCAGGCTGGTGGCAACCGCAGGCGCTCCTGGTGCCGGGTACTGCTGGTCAAACAGGGCTTGCGGAAAACCACCAAAGTCATGGATGGTCTTGGGTGCCGGCATGCCGGTGACCTGCCAGCCGCCCCGGGTCAGCCAATGGGCCGAAATGCACAGAATCAATTGGGGTCGCTCGGCGCGCGCCAGCAGTTCGGTGCCGATGGCCTGCCAGCCGCGCCGCCAGGCGTTGTCTTCGATGGCATTCATGGGGCTGCCATGGCCGACGAACAGGACCGGCATGCGCGGTGAGGGCTTGAGGGCTTGAAGCAAGGGAGATTGGGCGGCGTCTGCCAGTGTGGTCATAAAAACTCCGGACAAGCTGGCCATGGCGGCCAATGTGGTTCTTCGTTGCATACAGTGGAAGGCTGGAGCGGGGTGGTCGGGAAAGGGATGCGACGGTTCTGACTGTAGCCGCAGCGCGCTTTCCATGCCGCTGCACGGACCATTCACCGTACGCCAGCGTACATACCGCGGCCGCTTTGTGGTCTAGCCTGTGGCTTCAGACCCAATTGCCGCGCACATGAAACCCCCACAACCACCCCCAAGCCTGGCAACACCGCACAAGGCACCGACTGGCATTTCCGGCTTTGACGCCATTGCGGGTGGCGGCCTGCCACGGGGCCGCACCACGCTGCTGGTCGGCGGACCGGGCTCGGGGAAAACCGTTTTTGCCCTGCAATTTCTGGTGCATGGTGTGCAGCATTGCAAGGAGCCCGGTATTTTTGTGGCGTTGGAAGAAACCTCCCAGTGCATCCTGGCCAACGCCGACAGCTTTGGCTGGAACATCACCCCGGCGCAGCGCAAGAAGCTGTTTTTTCTGGATGCGCAACCCCAGCCCGATTTGATCCAGTCCGGCGACTTTGACCTCTGCGGCATGCTGGCCGGATTGGAAGCCCAGGCGCTGGCGACGGGTGCTCGGCGCATCGTGTTTGACGCCCTGGACATCCTGCTGGCGCTACTGCCCGACGCGGCGGCGCAACGGCGCGAAATCTACCGTTTGCATGCCTGGTTGTTGTCGCGCGAGCTGACCGCCATCATCACGCTGAAGGCGGACACCGACGACACCCATACCATCAGCCAGCAACCCTTTGGCTTCATGCAATTCATGGTGGATTGCGCGGTGATCCTGAACCACGGTGTGTTGCTGGGTGTGTCACAACGCAGCCTGCGGGTGCAAAAGTATCGCGGCTCCAGCTTCGACGAGAACGAGTCGCCCTTCCTGATCGGCAACAGCGGGTTTGAGATCGCGGGCGCGCGCACGCTGGACAGCGTTGACACCCAGGTCACCACGGAACGCGTCTCCAGCGGCGTGGAACGCCTGGACACCATGTTGGGCGGCGGTTACTACCGCGGCGCCAGCGTGCTGGTGACCGGCTTTTCGGGAACCGCCAAAACGACGCTCAGTGGCGCCTTTGTCCAGGCCGCATGCCAGCGCGGCGAGCGCACCCTGTTTGTCAGTTTTGATTCCGAAGGTGGCGAGGTGATCCGCAATCTGGCGTCGGTGGGTATCCGCTTGGAGCGGTATGTCAAGAATGGTGTGCTGCGCATGGCGTCGGCGCGCACCATCACCGGCAGCGCCGAGACCTACCTGGTGCGCATCAAGGCCTTGGCGCGCGAGCACCGCGCACGTTGCGTGGTGATCGACCCGGTATCCACCTGGTCCAAATCCGGCGCAGACACGAGCGCACACAGCGTGGCCGAGCGCTTGATCGACTGGTCCAAGGCCGATGGAACGACTTTGTTGTGCACCCGCTTGCTGGACGAAATGTCCAGCCCGGCCGAAGGCAGCTCACCCCTGCAAATCTCGGCCCAGGTGGACACCTGGATCCACCTGAACTACCTGGTGCAGGCGGGCGAGCGCAACCGCGGTTTGTCCATCATCAAGTCGCGCGGCACGGCCCACTCCAACCAGGTGCGTGAGCTGATCCTGAGCGACAGTGGCGTGACACTGGCCGACATTTTTACCGCCGGTGGCGAAGTGCTGATGGGCACCCTGCGATGGGAGAAAGAGCGCGCCGAGCGCGTGGCCACCGAAGCCGCCGAAGTTGCGGGCAAGCTCAAACGCGTCCGCCTTGACGCCGAAGAGGCCGAATTGGAAGTGCGCGTGAAGTCGCTGCAAACCGAATTGGTCGCCAAACAAATCGAGAAAGCCCTGCTGCTCAGCAGCTCCAAGAGCCGGGCGGGGGATGAGTCCCGTGACCGCACCCGCCTGGAGGAACTGCGCGGAGCGGATGCGACGCCGCCAGGGAAAAACGGGAGCGCCACATGAGCCGGTCGGTCATTTTCAAATTCAGGCTGTATGTTGCCGACGATGCACTCAATTCCGCCCAGGCGAAAGCCAACCTGATGGCACTGTGCCGCACCCATTTGGCCGGCCGCTACGAGGTTGATCTGGTGGACGTGTTCAAGGAACCCAAGCGCGCGTTGATGGATGGCATTTTCATGACGCCCACCCTGATTCGCATCGAACCCTCGCCGGTGCGCCGCATCGTGGGTACGCTGAGCCAGTCTGACGTGGTACTGCGCGCACTGGATGTGGACAGTGACCCCCCATGATGAAACCGCCTGTGCCTGGGGAAATGCCGACCGATGAAGTCTCGGCGCTGATCGAAACCTTGCACGCAACCGGCTTGCGCCTGGAAGAGTTGACCGGTGGCCAGGTGGACACCGTTGCCAACCGCGAAGGCGCCCCGTTCCTGCTGCGCCGCGCGCAGGACCATCTGCGCATGAGCGAGGCGGCCAAACAAAGCGCCATTCTCAACGCGCTGCCCGCGCACATCGCCTTGCTGGACGCCCAGGGTCGGATCATTGCGGTGAATGCGGCCTGGCGGCGGTTTTCGGATACGAATGGACTCCCGGGAAGCGGGTATGGCGTGGGCCTCAACTACCTGCTGGTGTGCGATGCGGCCCATGGAAGTGCTTCCGACGAGGCACTGCCCGTGGCGGCTGGTATTCGTTCGGTACTGGGGGGGCTGCTCCCCAGTTATGCACTGGAGTACCCCTGCCATTCGACCACTGAACAGCGCTGGTTCCAGATGACGGTGACGCCGCTGTTTGAGGACCATCCCAACGGCGTCGTGGTCATGCACATGGACATCAGTGCGCGCAAGGCGGCGGAGGAACGGGTCGTTTACCTGAACCGGGTCTACGCCACGCTGAGCGGCATCAACTCCCTGATTGTTCGCGTACACGATCGTGGCACGCTGTTTGAAGAGGCCTGCCGCCTTGCGGTCGGGGCCGGAGGATTCCGCATGGCCCTGATTGCCATCGCGGACCCGACCACGGGGAAAGTAGTGCTGGCGGCCTCCTCGGGCGTGGACGAGGCGTTTCGCATCGCACTGCGGAGCCATTTTTTGGCTATGGATGCCGACCAGCTCGGAAGTACCCTGCTGGAGCGGGCCATCACGCACAAGAAGGCGGTTGTGGTCAACGACCTGCTGGTCAATGCCGAAGTTGTTTTTGGCCAGCAGTACGCGGATTCCGGTGTCAGCTCGATGGCCATTCTGCCGCTGATCGTGGCGGGCAACGCGGTCGGCGCGTTGGTGTTGTACGCCAGCGAACGCGATTTTTTCCGAGACGAGGAACTGACCCTGTTGACCGAGTTGGCGGGCGACGTGTCGTTCGCCATGGACCACATCGACAAGCAGGAGCGCATTGACTACCTGGCCTACTACGACGTGCTGACAGGCTTGGCCAACCAGCGGCTGTTTCTGGAACGGCTGGCGCAGTACGTGCGCAGCGCCACCACGGAGGGGAACCGGTTGGCCGTCTTTCTGATGGATCTGGAGCGCTTCAAGAACATCAACGACAGCCTGGGGCAGGTCGCGGGTGACGAGCTCTTGCGCCAGGTTGCGCAGTGGTTTACGCGCAACGCAGGAGGCGCCAACCTGTTTGCCCGCTTGGGAGCCGACCATTTTGCGGCCGTGATGCCGGTGATCCGGGACGACGGCGACGTGGCGCGGGCGCTGGAAAGCAAGCTGGAGGCCTTTCAGGAACATCCATTTGGTCTGGGAGACTCCGTGTTACGCATTGGCGCCAAGGTCGGCGTGGCAGTGTCGCCAGACGATGGTACCGACGCCGATACCTTGTTCAAAAACGCCGAGGCTGCGTTGAAGAGTGCCAAGGCACACGGAGACCGCTACCTGTTCTTCACCCCTGTTATGACGGCCGCCGTGGCTGGCAAGGTGGTGCTGGAGAACCAGCTGCGCCTGGCGTTGGAACGTGGGGAATTTGTGCTGCACTACCAGCCCAAGGTCAACCTCAGCAGCGGCATGGTGACCAGCGCCGAAGCGCTGATCCGCTGGAACGACCCGCTGACCGGGCTGGTTCCGCCCAGCCAGTTCATCCCCGTTCTGGAGGAAACCGGTCTGATCCACGCTGTGGGTCGCTGGGCCCTGCGCCAAGCCATGGCCGACTACCTGCGCTGGTGTGCTAACGGGCTTGCGGTGGTGCGTATCGCTGTGAACGTATCACCCTTGCAGCTGCGCAACCGCGGCTTTATTGCCGAGGTGCAGCAGGCCATCGGTGGGGACCCGCGTTCGCCCGCCGGGCTGGAGCTGGAGATTACCGAGAGCCTGATCATGGAGGACGTCAGACACAGTATCTCCAGCCTGCAGGCGATCCGCGCCATGGGGCTGACGGTGGCGATTGACGACTTTGGCACCGGTTTTTCGTCACTGAGCTACCTGGCCAAGTTTCCGGTGGACACGCTGAAGATCGACCGCTCGTTCGTGCTGGACATGACCGAGTCACCGCAAGGGCTGGCACTGGTGTCCACCATCATCAACCTGGCCCATGCCCTGAAACTCAAGGTGGTGGCCGAAGGCGTGGACAGCGACGACCAGTTGCGTTTGCTGCGCGTGCTGGGCTGCGATGAAATGCAGGGTTACCTGTTCAGTGAGGCGGTGCCCAGTGCGGAGTTCGAGGCCAGGTACCTCAGTGCTCCAATCACGGTCCAGCCCTCGCAATATGGTGCTTTATAGCTATGTTTTTGATAGTGTTTTGTTCTGGAAGTGACTGGGCGCCTTGCCCATGGCCAGCTTGAACATGGCACTGAACGCGCTATCGCTGGCATAGCCGCTGGCGGCTGCCACCTGGCCAATGGGCATGCCGCGCGCGAGCAGGGGCAGGGCGTGCGCCAGGATGGCCTGCTGGCGCCATTGCTGGAAGTTGGTGCCCAGCTCATCGCGAAACAGCCGTGCCACGGTGCGCTCACTGGCGCCCACATGGCTCACCCAGTCGCGCAGTTGGGATTTTTCCGCCGGGTCGCGCAGCACGGCTTCACACAGCGCGCGCAGCCGTTTGTCGCCATGTTCGGGATGGGGCATGGGCACGCCCAGCGCCTGGGTGGTGGCGTGCGCCATTTCATCCACCGCCAGTGTCATGATGGCGTCGTCGCGCGCACCGGGCACGGAGTCTTCCAGCGCATGCACCAGTTCGCGCAGCAGCTTGCTGACCACCAGCACACGGCATTCGGCCCAGTCGGCCGGCGTGACCGATGGGTCCAGGTCCACCGTGCGCAGTTCGGCGGCCTCCAGCACCACCACGCGGTGCTGCACCTGGGGCGGAATCCACACGGCACGCGTCGGCGGCACGATGTAGGTGGTTTGCACCTCGCCCTGGGTCACGGTGACCTGCATCAGCCCGCTGGCGCAGTAGGTAAATTGTGCCCAGGGGTGCTGGTGCGGCGCGATGTGCGCATCCATGGCCAGTGATCGGGCGCGGCTGCGCACCGGGCGCGCCAGCGTGGGAGGGCGGTTGACGGAGTCGTCAAACGGCACGGGGGTCAAGGGGGCATTGCGTTTCATGGTGCGCTGGCGGCGGGCAGATTTGGCGGGAATTCGATAATTATTGTCTTTTTGTCGTATTCCAGCTTGTGCGGTCGCCACTTACCATTCCGTCCATGACTGCCAGCACGCTCTCTTCCACCGCCAACATCGTCCCTCTGCAACAGGATGCCTCCATCATTGGCCTGGTGGGCCTGGCCCATGCCAGCTCGCACTTTGGACATCTGCTGTTGCCGCTGATGTTTCCGGTGTTCATGAAAGAGTTTGGCCTGAGCTACTCGGAACTGGGTCTCTTGATGAGCACGTTTTTTGTCGTCTCCGGCATTGGCCAGGCCAGTTCCGGCTTTGTCGTGGATCGCCTGGGTGCGCGGCCCCTGCTGTTTGTGGCGCTGGGCATCTTCATTGCCGCCTGTGTTGCGGCGTCCATGGTGACCGGCTATGCCGGGCTGATCCTGGTGGCGGCGCTGGCGGGGCTGGGCAATGCCACCTTCCACCCGGTGGACTTCACCATCCTGAACCAGCGCGTCTCGCCGCCACGCCTGGGCTACGCCTTCAGCGCCCACGGCCTGACCGGCAACCTGGGTTGGGCGGCCGCGCCCGTGTTCTTTGCCGGTCTGGGGGCAACCATAGGCTGGCGCAATGCCTACGTGGCCGCCGCGCTGATGTATGTGGCCATTCTGGCGTTGCTGGTGTTCAACCGCGACAAACTCTCAACCCAGGTCGTGCACCGTGACCCGCAGGCAGTGGCCAAAGGCCACGCCGAGCACGACATGGCTTTCATGAAGCTGCCCGTGGTGTGGTGGTGCTTCGGCTTCTTTTTGCTGTCCACGATGACGCTGGCCGTGGTGCAGAGCTTTGCGGTCTCCATTCTCAAGGCCATGCACGGCATCAGCTTCGAGGCGGCTACCTACACCATCACGGCCTACATGTTGTGCGGCGCTGTTGGCATGTTTGTCGGCGGCTTTATCGCGGCCCGCGCGGCCAATAGCGACCGCGTGGTGGCGATGGCGATGGCCACTGGCGCAGTGTTGCTGGCCGTGTGCGGTACCGGCTGGCTGGGCGCCACGGCCACCATGGTGGTGCTGGCCGCCACCGGCTTTGCCGTGGGCATTGGCGGGCCCTCTCGCGACATGATGATCAAGAAGGCCACACCCAAGGGCGCCACGGGGCGGGTCTATGGCCTGGTGTACTCGGGGCTGGATACAGGGTTTGCCATTTCGCCCCTCGTTTTTGGGGTCTTCATGGACCGCGGTTGGTACGGCGCCACGCTGTTGGGCGCCGCGCTGGTGCTGCTGTTGAGCGTGGGCGCCGCGCTGGGCGTGGGGGTGCGTACGGGCAAGTGAGGGTGGCAAAAGCAATTACTGGCATGATGGAGGGCTTTTCTGAGTGATTTTTAGCCCGCTTTTTTTGAATTCCGTCATGACCGAACCCTTGCCAACGACCCTTGAACCGGTTGTAACCCCCGAAGCGGCTGTTCCGCCCGTCGCCGCGCCCAAGCGACCTGCCAAGCCGGATGTTTTTCCGGTACTGGAGAAGATGGCTGCGCTGTATCCCCAGCTCTTTGGCGCCGTGTTTTTGCCCCTCAAGCGGGGCATTTTTCAGGATCTGCAGGACGCACACCCGGATGTGTTTGAGCGCGACAGCCTCAAGGCTGCGCTGTCCCTGCATACCCGCTCCACGCGCTACCTGACGGCGGTCGCATCCGGCGAACAGCGCCATGACCTGCAAGGCCAGCCGGTCGAAGCCATGGCGCCCGAGCATGTGCACCACGCCCTGCTGGAAGTGTTTCGTCGCCGCCAGACCCGCAGCAAGGAAGACCTGCGTCCCAAATTGATCGCGCGCATCGTGCAGGCCTGCGAGGCATCGGGCCTGACGCCCGCCGCGTATGCCGAACTGGTGCGCAGCCGTGACGAAGCGGCCAATGCCGTGCTGGATGAGGCCATGGTCGAGCTGGAGGCGCGTGCCGCCAAGACCCAGGCCCTGCTGCAGGCGTTCAAAGCCAGTGGCAAGTCGGTGGACGAGTTTGCCGACATGTACGGCATGGACCCCCGTGCCGTGAGCCGCATGCTGGCGCGCGCGCCAGCGACGCAACCCGAGTAAAAACAGTCCGTGGTGCTGCGGCTAGAGGGACTGCACTTCGGCTTTGCCGGCCATGGCCTTTTCAATGGCCTTGACGCCAGCATCCCACCCGGTGTGACGTGGGTGGGCGGCGACGAAAGCACCGGCAAGACCACGCTGCTGCGCGTGCTGGCGGGCGAACTGTCGCCGAAGAAGGGGGTGTTGCACGTCAATGGCATTGCGCTGGCCGAACAGCCCCAGGCCTACCGCAGCCAGGTGTTCTGGGTGGACCCACGCACCCAGGCGTTTGACGCGCTGACGCCACGGACCTATTGGCATGGTGCGCGCAGGCAATTTCCGGCGTTGTCTGAAGGCCTGCTGGCCGATCTGGTCGACGGATTCGCGCTGGCGCCGCACCAGGAGAAGTCGCTGTACATGCTGTCCACCGGCACCAGGCGCAAGGTCTTCCTGGCCGCCGCGTTTGCCTGCGGCGCCACAGTCACACTGCTGGACGAACCCTTTGCTGCGCTGGACAAGGCGTCCATCGCGCGGGTGCTGGAGCTGCTGCAAGAGGCTGCCATGCACACCAGCCGGACCTGGGTGGTGGCAGATTACGTGGCACCGCATGGCATCAAGCTGGCGGCAACGGTTGCGTTGGGGTAGCGCAACTAAAATCTGGGCCGCCGGGTTGATGGCCCACTCTTGAAAGCGTGTTGATGCAGGTTCCTTTTTCCATTTCCCCTCAATGGCAGCGCCGTGGTTGCTGGTTGATAGGAAGTTTGCTGCTTGTCTGGTTGTTGGGCTGGCTGGCAGTGCCACCACTGGCCAAACGGATGATTGAAGAAAAAGGCAGTGCCGCGCTGGGCCGCACCCTCACCGTTGGCGCGGTTGACTTTCACCCTTGGTCGCTCGAACTTACCGTGCACGACCTGGCCATAGCCACCGCCGACGGGCGCGGCAAGCAGCTCACCATTGCCCGCGTGTACCTGGATGCTGAACTGGAGTCCGTGCTGCGCCTGGCCCCCGTAGTGGATGCCATCACGGTCGACGCGCCGACCTTACAGCTGACCCACCTGGGGGACGGCCACTACGACATCGACGACATTCTGGCGACCCTGAGCCAGGCCAGCCCATCCGCTGCGCCGTCGGCGCCGCTGCCGTTTGCGCTCTACAACCTGACCCTCAATGGTGGCTCGGTGGATTTCACGGACCATCTGTCCACCGGCGAGCGCCACCATACGCTGCGCGCGCTGCATCTGGCCGTGCCCTTCTTGAGCACGCTGGCCTCCAAGCGCGATGTCAAGGTGCAGCCCCGTCTGGCGTTTGATCTCAACGGCAGCCATTTCGACACCGCGACCGAGAGCACGCCCTTCGCGCAGACCCGCAAGGGCGATGCCACGATCAGGATCACGCAGCTGGACCTGGCGCCCTATGTGCCCTACCTGCCCACCAGCTTGCCGGTGCGCCTGCAAAGCGCCGTGGTGGATGCCGATGTGCGGCTGGGCTTTGAGCAGGCGACCCAATCCAAGGTCACGCTCAAGGGTACGGTCAAGGTGTCGGGCCTGGCACTGTCCGATGCCGCAGGCAAGCCGCTGTTGGGCGTGGAGACCCTGTCCGCCGAACTGGCCGACGTGCGCCCGCTGGAGCAGATCGTCCATCTGGCGTCGCTGGAGATCACCGCACCCAGACTGCAGGCCACACGCAACCGGGCGGGGCGCAGCAACCTGGATTTCGGAAAACCCAATTCAGAATTGATTGCTACTAAAAATATAGCGGCACCATCAGCGTCGACGAGGGCTAGCGGCCAAAAATCCATAAAACCTTTGGCGCCCGCCAAGCCCTGGAGCGTGGCGCTGGAGCGCTTGACCGTGCACGCAGGGGACGTGTCCTGGACGGACGACAGCATGCAACCCCAAGGACAGATGGCGCTGGCAAAGCTGGAGTTGCAGGCCAGGTCCATGCACTGGCCCTTGACCGCAACGCCTTTTCACTTTGACGCCTCGGCCGAATTGCCTTTTCGGGGCAAGGCCGCACGCGTGACGGTCAAGGGAGAGGGCAGCGAAGCCGCCACCAGCGTCCATGCATCGGTGGGTGACCTAGATTTGGGGCTGTCCACGCCCTATGTCGCGCAGTTCTTACTGCCCGGTGTGGCCGGAGTGCTGGATGCCGAGCTGGATCTGCGTGCGCAGGGTGAGGCGTTGCAACTGGCGGTACCCCGTCTGGCGGTGCGCGACTTTGCACTGAAAGGACCCAAGGAGTGGACCGCCGCGGTAGCCGCTGCCGCCAGCAATGCCGAGCGTGCCGCCAATGAAATGCCCGGCTTCAAACTGCTGGAAGTGACCGATGCCCAGCTGGACCTGGTGGCCCGGACCGGCACCGTGGGCAAGCTGGCCCTGCGCGCACCCAGTGCCACGCTGCACCGAGACGCCCAAGGGCAGTGGATGTTTCAGCGCTGGCTGAAAACTGCAAACCCGGCAGCACAACAGCCTGCCACGCAATCCACTGGAGACGATGCGCCTCTAAAGACAGAGGCTGTTGCCAAACCACAAGCCCCCTGGCAGGTGGCGCTGGGTGAGCTGGCCATTGCGGATGGCACGGTCAAGCTCGATGACCGCAGCTTCGCCCGACCGGCGCGGCTGGAAGTGTCGGCCTTGCAGTTGCAGCTCAAAGGTGCCTCGCTGGATGGCGCCAAGCCTGCGCCGTTAACGCTCACGGCCCGGCTCAAGTCCGGTCGCGCAGAGCCTGGAAAGCTGAGCTACCGCGGCACCGTGATGTGGGCGCCACTGGCACTGCAGGGCAGTGTCGAAGCGACCGATCTGCCGGTGCACGGTGTCACGCCGTATTTTGCCGACCAGCTCAACATCGCCATCCTGCGCGCCGACGCCAGCTACAAAGGGCAGGTGCGCTATGCCGCTGGC
>Ga0208509_1000146_pt1 | contig 30998 bp, 32 predicted proteins | sample LakWasMeta7_HOW4_2_FD_183857 | JGI IMG/M metagenome (GOLD analysis project Ga0208509, IMG submission 183857) | Freshwater sediment methanotrophic microbial communities from Lake Washington under simulated oxygen tension - Sediment Metagenome... | ecosystem: Environmental > Aquatic > Freshwater >...
TCTTATCCTCAAGCACAGGATTCACTTCAACCTGCGTAAACACGATTTTCGTCGTGTGTCCGAAGCTGTCGATTAATGACATCTCCTGGATTTTATTGCCGTTAAAACCCATCAGAATTTTATCAAAACCAGACTCTTTATCATTTGGGGTTGCGCTTACCCATTCCAGGTTATCTTTACGAGGTGCGTTTACCAGCTTGAAAGTTTTATCAATCGCCGCACCGCCAGCCAATAACGCGGCCGGGCTGGAGCCAATGGATTTATCCAGAGACCGCACTGTTACCTGCGCCAGTTCAGTGTCATACAGCCAGACCTGATTGCCGTCGCTGATAATCTGCTGCTCATAAGGCTTACGATAATCCCATCTGAATTTGTTAGGACGCAACAGCTGCATCTCACCATCGACTTCCTGCACCTTGCGCCCCTGCTTATCAGTCACCACCTGGTGAAAGTTAGCTCGCACGGACTTTGTCTGTTCATAAAAAGCCTTAACGCTCGCCATGCCATCCGCAGTTGCAGCTTGTGTCACAAGCAACAGCGGCAGCACTAGCAAAGGCATTATGTTTTTAATACGTATCATTTAATTCCTAAAAGTTATTCAGTCTTAGTGTCATCAAGCTTCATGATGCGGCGCAAGCACTTCACGATTACCGTTGCTTTGCATGGCAGATACCAGACCCGCACGTTCCATGTCTTCAATCAGCCGCGCTGCGCGGTTATAACCGATGCGCAGCTGACGCTGCACAGATGAAATACTGGCGCGGCGTGTTTTCAGTACGATACCGACAGCCTCATCGTAAAGCGGGTCTACTTCAGCACCGCCTTCACCGGAACTGCCGCTGGCAAAATCCGCTCCGCCTTCTTCCGCTTCATTAGTCAGAATACCTTCGATGTAATTTGGTTCACCCTGCGCCTTCAGATAATTCGCGACCTTATGCACTTCCTGGTCTGACACAAAGGCGCCATGAATACGTACCGGATAACCGGTGCCCGGCGGCAGGTACAGCATATCCCCCTGCCCTAACAGTGCTTCCGCGCCCATTTGATCCAATATCGTACGTGAATCGATTTTACTGGATACCTGGAACGCGATGCGCGTAGGAATATTGGCTTTAATCAGGCCGGTAATCACATCTACTGACGGACGCTGCGTTGCCAGCACCAGGTGAATGCCTGATGCACGCGCTTTTTGCGCCAGTCGCGCAATCAGTTCTTCTACCTTTTTGCCGACCACCATCATCAAGTCGGCAAACTCATCGATCACCACCACGATGAATGGCATTTCATCCAATGGCTCGGGTTCATCCGGCGTCAGGCTGAATGGATGCGGAATCGGGTTGCCTTCTTTTTTCGCTTCCTTGACTTTCTGGTTATAGCCGGCAAGGTTACGCACGCCCAGCATGGACATCAGCTTATAGCGGCGCTCCATTTCGGCCACACACCAGTTCAGGGCATTTCCGGCCTGGCGCATATCGGTCACCACCGGTGCCAGCAGATGCGGAATGCCTTCATAGACGGAAAGCTCCAGCATTTTCGGGTCAATCAGGATCATGCGCACCTGACTGGCGTCAGATTTGTAAAGCATGCTTAAAATCAGCGCATTCACCGCTACCGATTTACCGGAACCGGTTGTACCAGCAACCAGCACATGCGGCATCTTGGCAAGATCAGCCACGGCCGGCTTGCCTGAAATATCCTTACCCAGTGATATCGCAAGCGGAGAATGCACATCGGCATAAGCCTGGCTGCCCATGATTTCGGACAAATGCACGATCTGGCGTTTCGGGTTCGGAATTTCCAGCCCCATGCAGGTTTTACCGGGAATCGTTTCAACCACCCGCACGCTGACCACAGATAAAGCACGCGCCAGGTCTTTTACCAGATTGGTGACCTGACTGCCTTTGACCCCTGGGGCAGGTTCCAGCTCATAGCGCGTAATAACAGGCCCCGGCTGCGCAGTCAGCACTTTCACTTCAATGCCAAAATCCATCAGCTTACGTTCGATCAGGCGCGAAGTGAAATCCAGTGTTTCGGCAGACGGCAATTCAACATTGCTGACAGCTTCATCAAGCAGATGGATAGGCGGTAAAGGAGAATCCGGGTGCGCCTCGAACAATGGCACCTGCTTTTCTTTCTGCACGCGGGCGCTTTTCGGGATTTCCAGCACAGGCGTCTCGATCTGCACAGGTTCGCGGTCTACAGTACGGGCACGTTCGTTCAGCACAAACTCGGTGCGCTCCTGTTTGACAACCTCACCGGCTTTCCTGTCTTGCCAATCCTGCCATTTCAGCTTGGTAAACTCAAAACCGGTAATCAGGCCAGCACCGAATTTTTCGATAATCATGATCCATGACCAGCCCGTAAACAGGCTGAATCCCACCACAAACATCAGCAGCAGGAACATGCTGGAACCGATATAGCCAAACAGGCTGCGCAGGCCGCCATCAACAGCCGACCCCAGCATGCCGCCAGGCGCAAGCGGCAAGCTCGCAGGCAGCGAAACCAGATGGCCTGCCTCGAGCGCACTCGAAGCCAGCAGCAGCAGTGCGAACCCGATAAAATTAAACAGCAGGAACGGCTTTTCGTTCTGGTCTACCGCCTCCAGCTCCAGATACACAAACCACATGGCATAAAATGCCAGCACTGCCCACCACCATGCCGAAAAACCAAACACATACAAAAGCAGATCAGACAGCCATGCGCCTACATTGCCGCCGCTGTTATTGATAACCGCATTGTCAGGCGCCATGTGTGACCATGACGAGTCATCCGGATGATAAGTAAAAAGAATGACCGTAATATAAAGGCCAACCAAGACCAGACCCAGCCACCAGGCTTCTTTTATGAGCGTTTTGGCCAGCGCATTTGATTTAGTGACCTCAGCCTCGCGTCTTGCATTGGCCGGTTTGGATTTTTTGAAAAACAAGATAGCAAAACCTTAGCTTATTTACTGTTGGATTTAATTATAGCAGTATCAAAGTCAGTGCGTAGCGATTAGAATATCAAACTGATTTCAACTGTAAATATCATGGAGTATCGCAATGGATATCGGTATAAAAGAACAAGATAGAAAAACCATCGCACAGGGTCTGTCACACCTGCTGGCAGACACTTATACACTTTATCTGAAAACACATTACTTTCATTGGAATGTCACAGGGCCGATGTTCAATACATTGCACCTGATGTTTGAAACACAGTACAACGAGCTTGCGCTTGCGGTTGATCTGGTTGCAGAACGGATTCGCGCACTGGATGTCTATGCTCCGGGAACTTACCGCGATTTTGCCAGACTGACTTCAATCAAAGAGACTGAATCTGTACCTAAAGCACAGGACATGATTGCAGAACTGGTAGCAGGTCACGAAGCGGTTTGCCGTACAGCGCGCAGTGTATTCCCGAGCGCCGACAGCGCATCGGATGAAGCAACTGCAGACCTGCTCACCCAGCGCTTGCAGGTTCATGAAAAAACAGCCTGGATGCTACGCAGCCTTTTGGAGAAATAATTGCCGGCTGTTTTTCGGTGCAGGCTAATATCGCGAAGCGATGTTAAGCGAAGCGGCCGAAGCCAAAAAACAGCCTGGATGCTGCGCAGCCTGCTTGAAAAATAAGCATAAACCCCGATCTTCAGTATTAATATTAATTTTAGAAAGCAATACACTATGGCAACACGTCACGCCAAATTACTTATTTTAGGTTCTGGCCCTGCAGGCTACTCTGCGGCTGTATATGCAGCCCGTGCCAACCTTAAGCCCGTACTGATCACAGGTATCGCTCAAGGCGGCCAGCTCATGACAACGACTGAAGTAGACAATTGGCCAGCGGATGCTGATGGCGTTCAGGGGCCGGAATTAATGGCTCGTTTCCAGAAACACGCGGAACGCTTTAATACCGAAATGATCTTTGATCATATCCACACCACGCATTTGACTGAAAAACCGATCCGCTTAGTCGGTGACAGCGGCGAATACACCTGCGATGCACTGATTATTGCAACTGGGGCATCAGCAAAATACCTGGGTCTGCCATCTGAAGAAGCGTTCTCAGGCAAAGGTGTTTCAGCCTGTGCCACCTGCGATGGGTTCTTCTACCGTAACCAGGAAGTTGCAGTCATCGGCGGCGGCAATACTGCGGTTGAAGAAGCGCTGTATCTGGCCAATATTGCCAGCAAAGTGACGCTGGTACACCGCCGCGACAAATTCAAGGCAGAAGCAATTCTGGTAGACAAACTGATGGCGCGTGTTGCTGAAGGCAAAATCGTGCTGGAGACGTTCTCTACACTGGATGAAGTACTGGGCGACAACACCGGTGTAACTGGCATGCGCATTAAAAGCGTGAATGACGGCAGCACTAAAGACATCGCGCTACAGGGTGTTTTTATCGCTATCGGCCATAAACCGAACACTGACATTTTCGAAGGTCAGCTGGAAATGGAAGGCGGTTATATCATCACGCAAATGGGCCGCACCGGCAATGCCACTGCCACCAGCGTACCAGGCGTTTTTGCAGCGGGCGATGTGCAGGATCATATATACCGTCAGGCCGTAACCAGTGCCGGTACAGGTTGTATGGCCGCACTGGATGCAGAACGTTATCTGGATCATTTGAAATAAATCGAGCATCGTCTGTGTGGGCTGAACAGCTCACGCAGACGAATCTATAAAGACTTAGATGATGAAAACGCTGCGCGAACAAATCAAGCAAGTCAAATCTCAGATCAAGGTAGATCCAGCTGAGCCAGCGGTAATAAATATAGCGCCTGCTGAGCCAGTTGATATCTTCCAGCATGCGGTTAAAGATGCACGCCCGTTGCCTGATGAGGTCAAGCATGCGCGCTTGCACCACGCCCCTAAAAAACCGAAACCCGTCCCCAAACAATTCATTCTGGACGAACAGCAGGCATTGGCTGACTCACTGTCTGATCACTATATTCCTGCACACGAACTCGAAACAGGCGAAGAGTTACTGTATCTGCGTGACGGTCATTCTCCGGACATTTTAAGCAAACTGCGGCGCGGGCACTGGGTAGTGCAGGCAGCCATTGATTTACACGGCTTGATTTCCGATGAAGCCAGAGTTTATGTGGCGACTTTTCTCAATGACTGTAAGAAACGCGGGATCCGTTGTGTGCGCATCGTACACGGCAAGGGCCTGGGTTCCCGCAACAAAGAACCCGTACTCAAACATAAGCTGCGCGGCTGGCTGGTACAGCGCGATGAAGTCATCGCCTATGCGCAGGCACGTAAAACTGATGGCGGCAGCGGTGCAGTCATCGTGTTATTGAAAGCCTGATTTTCCTGCTGCATTAATGTATTAAATACTCTACCAGCAGGCGCCACTTAACCCTTTTTGCCTTTTTCATCCGTCTAAATAATCCAGCACATCTAATACTCTGGAATATAAAGTCATGGCAAAACAGAGCAAAACCCCAACGCTAAAGCCCGCTACTATCGAGGCAATTACAGATTACGGTCGTAAACTCATGACTGTAAAAAACCTGCCGCCTGACGACCCGGCAAGATTTTCCGTTGAGCAACAAGCGCTTAAGGACTTTAGCATATCGATGCGCCAGAGTAAGATAGCACTGACTTTTTCTCAGGATAATAAAGTAAATTTTAGATCAGCCAATCCGTACATAACACTAAAAAACTCATCCACAGCTACATCTAAACTCGAAACTGCAAATCGGGCAATGGTTGCTGCCAGTGACGCTAAAGCACTTGCAATACTGGGAATACAGGGTGACACAATAACCCGTTACCCTCTTAAGCCGTATGCACTCAACCTTAATAACTCCGCATCTCTTCTGGTGATTAATGATGGGACAGGTCGATCCAGAGGCATATACCATGTAACAGGCGACCAATTCAACCCAAGACTTGAATATAAACCCGTAACAACAGCACAGGCATTGGAGTTGTTTAAAGAAGAGATGGAATCAGCAAAAAGAATAGACCTGCTTAATGCCAACAATTCCGCTGTTACAATTACTAATGAACAAAAATACCAAGACCTTAAGGACAAGTTTGTTAAAAACAGCACCCAGATAGACACAATAAACCCACTACCTCCCGGCGCCAGAGCAGTGCAAAAAGAATATTGGGACGGCGATAAAGATCATCTATCGCAAGCAAAACAAAAAATAACGCCTGAACAATTCTGGGAGATAGTAAAAAGTGAATACTTTGACTACGTCCCAGGGAAGACAAAACTGCTTTTTGAGCAACCCATCATGCTGAAAGATGGAGCCAGGAATTCATATACAAACCTATTTGTCGTGGAGCAAGACGGCGTGCCAAAAATATTTATGGCAACCAGAAGTAATATTGTACATTTTGAAAAAATCTCGCATGAACTGGCTAAGGGGCTTATAGAAAGTGGCCTCTCTGCTGACGTTGCAAAAAGTGCATCAGAGCAATTCTTTAGCAAATTAACTGAGCATGGATACTTTCAGCAAAACGCATCTGCACTATCCGCCAATGCCGCTCCTAAAAACACATTTTCCGCAATCAACAAGCAAAGAGGCTATGCCTACGCAGATGTGCCAGAATGGTTAGATACAAGGCCATTCACCACGGATATCAAGCAAGCCAAGCAAGGACTCAACAACGTCTTGAATAGTGCAGAGCGCACTATGTCCCCTGCCATTCTAAAAGCGCTGGGACCAGTCAGTATGGGGCCAGCGCTATATGAAATCGCGAAACAAACCCATGAAGCCAGACAAGAAGGCGTTCAGTCGGAGTTAAATACTGCTACAGTCGGTATTGCCAGACTCGATGCTGCTATTATAGCCGGCGGCATGGCCAATCCATATGCCCTGCCCTTATTGGTAAATCCTTATGGAGAACTATTATATGTGGGCTGTGTCACAGCTGCGGCAATAGGCGGTTCCCAATTCGTGCAAGCAGCCGTAGATATCGAAAGATGGGCCTGGCAAAAGCTCGCAGTTGAACCCCTGCAAGCCCAAGCTGATGCACGCGCGGCAGAAAAAGCCCAGCAGGAAGTAGCGCAGCAAAAACATTTAGCTATTCTGGATCAGATTCCGGATACGCTATCACCTGAGCGGGAAGCAGCGCAGCGAGAACATGCGCGTATTATGAGCCTGATTCCAGACACGCCATCAGCTCAGCAGCTCATGGCAAGACAAATAGTTGAGAATGCAGCAAGAAATGGATTATCTATTGAGGATACATGCACTGCACTGAATGCGGCCAGGTGCCACTTTACAAGTAGTGCAGCAGAATCGAGCCAGGCGGCTGACGATTCTCACCCTGCACCTCCGGCGCAGGAGTCGCTTAATCAATAAAAATAGCGTCTGAGTGCAGGAATGGCAATCACAAACCCAGATCACTCAAACCAGGATGCTCATCCGGCCGGCGACCCAATGGCCAAAAGAATTTACGATCGGATTCTTTAATCGGCAAATCATTGATGCTGGCATAGCGTAGCTCCATCAGGCCATCAGCATTAAACTGCCAGTTCTCATTGCCATATGAACGATACCACTGGCCCGAGTCATCGTGCCACTCATAGGCAAAACGCACGGCAATGCGGTTGAGGTCAAATGCCCACAGTTCTTTAATCAGCCGATAATCGAGCTCTCTCGACCATTTACGGGTCAGGAACTCAACAATCTGCTCACGTCCTGCCGGAAACTCGGCGCGGTTACGCCACTGGCTATCCTGCGTATAAACCAGCGATACGCGCTGCGGGTCACGACTGTTCCAGCCATCTTCTGCCAAGCGAACTTTCTGTGCGGCAGACTCGCGCGTAAAAGGCGGCAATGGTGGACGGGCATCAGAACTTACAGTCATCGTTTACTCCTATTCAAACTATCCAGGATTTAAATTATTCAGGTTTAGATTAATCAAGTTTAATCACTAAAAATATGCTTTCGCTCGCCACTATGGAGTCACCGCTCTGGCACTTTCATAACCGCGACTACAATCCGCCTTTAGCTAACAAGGCCAGCCGCTTCAACAATATCGCCCTGGCCGGCACTTCCAGCCAGCCCATTGCAGCTATTATAAATAAACAGCATACAAGCGCAATGACGGTTTTTCCTTGCATCAAATCACCATTCTGCGGTTTACCCTTAATCCAACATGCCCTATCACTGCCAGCATGGCAAACTTTGGTACGCACAGACACATAAAGCCGATGGCGGCAGCGGCGCGGTGATTGTGTTATTGAAAGCTTAACGCTATATTATTTGCTCATTTGCCTACGGGCAAACATATCAATAACAACAAAAAGGATTCACTGTGACTTTATTTCTCATCGGCAGTGCAATAGGCATACTCATTGCAACACTTCTTCTGGTCGCTTTATTTCTAAGAAGAGTAGTACCCACCAACGAAGTACATATTATTCAATCCGGTAAGTCAACAGTGTCATACGGCAAAGACCACGATGCCGGCAACACTTACTACGAATGGCCATCATGGATACCAAAAATCGGTATTGTCAAAATCATCCTGCCAGTCTCTGTTTTTGATGAAGATTTAGCATCTTATGAAGCATACGACAAAGGTAGATTGCCTTTTGTTGTTGATATAAAAGCCTTTTTCAGAATCACGGATTCCAATGTTGCCGCGCAGCGCGTGAGTTCTTTTGATGAGCTTCGCAACCAGCTCCGTGCAATTCTACAGGGCGCTGTCAGGACAATTCTGGCCTCAGCGGATATCGAAGAGATTATGCAGGGCCGAAGCCAGTTCGGTGAAATGTTCACCAAAGAGGTGGAAGCGCAACTTAGAAACTGGGGGGTTTCAACCGTTAAAAATATTGAATTAATGGATATTCGCGACTCTTCCGATTCCAATGTGATTAAAAACATCATGGAGAAAAAGAAATCCCTGATTGAAATGCAAAGCCGTATTGAAGTGGCTGAAAACATGAAGAGAGCAAGCATTGCCGAAATCGAAGCCAAGCGTGAAACAGACATTCAGGAACAGGATGCACTGCAAAAGGTAGGCGCCAGAACTGCAGAAAAAGAGAAGGAAGTCGGCATTGCAAATGAGCTGGCGCAGCAATCCATTAAAGAACAAGCCAAAGCGACTGCAGAAAAAGAATTAGCGATTACAAAAGTAACCCAGGTTACCCAGGCAGAAATTGCTAAAGACGTACAGATTGTAAAAGCCAATCAAGATAAAGAAACAGCAGCCATCAATAAAGAAATGGCCATTATTAAAGCATCGCAGGAAAAAGAAACCAATGTGCTGGTTGCAGAAGGTGAAAAAGCCACCACGATTCTGATTGCCGAAGGTAATCTGGAAAGTAAAAAACGTGAGTCTGAAGGTATTGCCGTAGAAGGTACCGCAAAAGCTGAAGCTGAAAAAGCGATGCAGCTCGCCCCTGTACAAGCACAAATTGTTCTGGCTAAAGAAATCGGCAACAATGACGGCTACCAGAAATACCTGGTTACCATAGAACAGGTCAAAGCGACTCAGGCCGTAGGCATTGAGCAGGCTAAAGCGCTGGCACAGGCAGACTTAAAAGTAATTGCCAATGCCGGCAGTGTTGAAAACGGCATGAAAGGCATTATGGATATTTTTTCATCAACCGGCGGCACCAATATCGGCGCCATGCTTGAAGGCCTGGCTCAAACGGAACAAGGCAAAGCCATACTTAAAAAAGTAGGTGTGGAAAAATCTAACGAAAATATAAATTAAACCATTGAAACAAAACATCTGTGCTGGATAAATACAGCACAGATGTTGCTAATTTTCAGCCAGGAAACCGCCGCTCTGGTGCTTCCATAACTGTGAATACAAACCGCCTTTAGCCAGCAGCGTTTTGTGATCACCTTCTTCAATAATGGCACCTTCATCCAGTATTACCAGCCTGTCCATTGCCGCTATTGTAGACAGCCGGTGTGCGATGGCAATGACGGTCTTGCCCTGCATCAGTTCATACAGGCTGCTCTGGATGACGGCTTCCACCTCGGAATCCAGCGCACTGGTCGCTTCATCCAGCACCAGTATCGGCGCATCCTTCAGCATTACCCGCGCAATCGCAATGCGCTGGCGCTGTCCGCCGGAGAGCTTCACACCGCGTTCACCCACATGTGCATCGTAGCCGGTACGCCCTTTTGCATCGCGCAGGTTCAAAATAAAGTCATGCGCTTCAGCGCGCTGGGCTGCGGCAATCATCTCAGCTTCGGTTGCATCTGGCCGCCCGTAAAGAATATTGTCGCGCACACTGCGATGCAGCAAAGAAGTATCCTGCGTCACCATACCGATATGCGCACGCAGGCTATTCTGCGTAACGGATTTAATATCCTGCCCGTCAATCAGAATACGCCCGGACTCAATTTCGTAAAAACGCAGCAGCAGATTCACAATTGTAGATTTACCGGCACCGGAACGCCCCACCAGCCCGACTTTTTCGCCGGGTTTAATATTGAGTTCGAACTTGTTGAGCAACTGATTCTGTTTGCTGTAAGCAAAATCAACCTGGCTGAAATGCAAATGCCCACTGTTTACCAGCAAAGGCTGCGCATCGGGCATATCAACGACATGATGCGGCAATGAAAGTGTATTGATGCCATCCTGCACGGTGCCTACCTGCTCATAAAGCGAAGTCATTTCCCACATAACCCAGTGCGAGATCCCGTTAAGGCGTAAAGCCATGGCAGTGACCGCAGCCACGCCCCCCACTCCAACCTGCCCCTTGCTCCATAACCAAAGCGCCATGCCGCCGCAGCTTAAAATCAGCAGCATGTTCAGCAGGTGGTTTATTGTTTCAATGCTGCTCACCATGCGCATCTGCCTGTGCACTGTCCCTAAAAACTCATGCATGGCAGACTTCGCATAGCCTGCCTCGCGCCCGGCGTGCGAAAACAGCTTTACGGTGCTGATGTTGGTATAGGCATCGGTAATGCGGCCGGTCATGAGCGAGCGTGCATCCGCCTGTTGCTGCGAAACCTTGCTTAACCTGGGTATAAAGTAAGTCAGCGCACTGGCATAAAGTACCAGCCAGCCCAGGAATGGCCAGATAATCAGCACATTAAAACTACCGACGACGGCCACCATGGTAGCAAAATAGATCATCACGAATACCAGAATATCCGCAACGATAAACCATACGTCACGCACCGCCAGTGCGGTCTGCATCACTTTGGCAGAAACGCGCCCGGCAAACTCATCCTGATAGAAACTCATGCTCTGGTTAAGCATCAGGCGATGAAAATTCCAGCGCAGGCGCATCGGAAAATTACCTGCGAGTGTCTGGTGCTTCAATAATGACTGCAAGCCGATGAATACTGTGCTGAATACCAAAGCACCTGCCAGCAGCAGTAAATGGTTTTTCTCCTGCACCCATAATTGGTCAGGCTGCACTTTGCTGAGCCAGTCCACCACTTTCCCCATCATGGCGAATAACAAAGCCTCAAACGCCCCGATCAAGGCAGTCAGCAGGGTCATGGCCAGAATATACGGACGCATGCCCTCGGTACAGCCCCAGGCAAACGCCCAGAAGCTTCTGGAGGTAGCCTGAATGGATTGGCTAGGAAAGGGATTGACTAGATTTTCAAACCAGCGAAACATAATGTCCGATCAAAATGGCTTAATGATACAGACAGCCTCAGCCGCAATACCTTCGCCGCGCCCGGTAAAACCGAGCTTTTCAGTAGTGGTGGCCTTAACGTTCACCTGCGACAGCGCAATTTCACAGTCACTGGCGATATTTGCGCACATCAGCGCAGTATGCGGGCTGAGTTTAGGCGCTTCACAGATCACAGTGGCATCGATATTGCCCACCGTAAAATGACGGTCTTTAAGCAGGGCCGCCACATGCCGTAGCAGCTGACGCGAGTCGATGCCCTTATAACGCATATCACTCGGCGGAAAGTGCTTGCCGATATCGCCCAATGCCGCAGCGCCCAGCAAGGCATCGCAAATTGCATGCAGCAGTACATCTGCGTCCGAATGTCCATCCAGCCCTTTATCGTGCGGAATATCTACGCCGCCAATAATGCATTTACGGCCGGCAACCAGCGCATGCACATCAAACCCGTGCCCAATTCTCATGATGATATTTCCTTTTGCATCAGCACTTCCATCAACGCCAGATCCTGCGGGTAAGTGATTTTCATATTACGCAGCGAGCCCACTACGAGTTTGGGCTGCAACCCCAACGCCTCGACTGCCTGCGCTTCATCCGTAGGTGCTCCGTCAAAATCGGCCAGCGCTTTCTGCAGTAAATCAAAACGGAACATCTGCGGTGTCTGCGCCTGCCATAAGCTTTCTCTCGGTATTGTCTTTTCCACCCTCAAGTCTGCGTTCGACTGCTTCAGGGTGTCTGCCAGAGGCAATGCCAGCAGGCCGCCGACCTCATCGTGCTCCAGCGTGTCCAGCAACTGGTTCAGTAACGCAACCGTCAGCCCGGGGCGCGCCGCATCGTGTACCAGAACCCAGTCATCCCCGGCCACGTTCGGCCGCATTGCTTCCAGCGTATTAAGCACAGTCTGCGCACGCGTATCGCCGCCGGTGTAATGCAGGTTCAGCCGGCTGTTACTATCCAGTGTCAGGCTGCGCCAGAAAAAATCATCCGCGCTCAGCGCAAGGTTGATACTTGAGATACGAGGGCAGGCAAAAAACGTTTGAATACTGTGTGAAACGATGGGTTTGCCGCATAAAGGCAGGTATTGTTTGGGGATGGCGGTAGCCATGCGATTACCGGCACCGGCAGCTGGGATAATAATGTGAAAACGCGCCATATTGAAAATCTGAACATGTGGAAATAATAGCTAAATTCTAACATGTTGCCCCATACTCTCCCCATACCGGCTTCAACTAAATAAAAGTTCAGCCTTCACCTGCAAGGTCAGCAAGCGTGCTGTATCAGGGCATTCACTCCTGATCCCAGTAGGGGTCCGCACCGAAACGGTCAACCAGGAAATCAACAAATGCGCGAATCTTTATTGGCAGGTTGCGTTTGGGCATATACAGCGCATAAACCTGTTGCTTTGTCGGAATATATTCAGATAAAACAGATTTCAGGCGCTTAGCCTGCAAATCCTTACCGATGATGAATGTAGGCAGCAGCGCGACACCAAACCCGCTCAGCACCACTTGCGATAACGCTTCATCATCGTTAATCCGCAATTTTCCGGAAACCGACACGGAAACCTCGCCGTCAGGCCCGGTGAAGCGCCACAAACCGCGGTCACCTGAGTGTGTATAGTCCAAGCAGTTATGTTTAACCAGATCACCGGGGGATTGCGGTATACCGAACTCCTCAAAGTAGCCCGGTGTCGCACACAAGCGGCGGCGTATAGGCGCAAGTTTTCTGGCGACCAGCGCCTGCGGCAAGTCACTGGTCACAGAGATTGCAACGTCATAGCCCTCTTCAGCCAGATCAACCACCCTGTCCGTGATGGTCATATCAATGTCCAGCTCAGGATAGCGGCGCAGGAAATCACCGACTGCCGGGGCAATATGCAGCGTTCCAAAAGCAACGCTCGCAACAATCTTAAGTACGCCGCGCGGCTGGGTATTCAGGTTATCAATCATCTTATGGGCTTCATCCGCCTCATAACCGATACGCGTACAGTAGTCAAAAAAAGCCGCGCCGACCTCCGTCAGGCTTAGATGCCTGGTGTTGCGGTTTAGCAGGCTGGCGCCCAAAGCCTGTTCCAATTTAGCTACAGATTTACTGACAGAAGATCTGGAAACATTAAGCTTTCTGGCCGCAGCTGAAAAGCTTTGCTCATTGACGACATGCGCAAAAATGATCATTAGATTTAAATCGTACATGCGCCCATTGTAGCGTGATAAGAAACAGTGATGTGCATTTGTGAGTACTTATTTATTTTGCAGGAGCCCATTATCATTCAAGCCTGCCCAGCATTGATGCTGAGCATTTTTTTTTGAAGCAATGGAATCAATATGGAATTAGAAAAGTTAATCATTTCAGAACAGGACTACACGCGCTTATCCAGACTCAGAGATAGCCAGATACTGGAAGATGAGCTAAGCAGGGCTGTTTTAGTACCTTCTGACCAGGTGCCGGCAAATGTCGTAAAAATGAACGCACGCGTCACTTACCTGGACGAGAGCAACGGCACCACCAGGGAAGTCGAGCTGGTCTACCCGGAAGAAGCCGACTCAAGCAATGGCAGGATTTCCGTGCTGACACCGGTAGGCTCCGCTTTGTTAGGCCTGGAAGTAGGCCAGACTATCGAGTGGCTGTTCCCCAACCAACAGTCAAGACTGCTAAGAGTCATTAGCGTCATACACACGGATTAGCAAACATGCTTGACTTTGAACACGCTCAATTGAAGCACAGAACCCTGATCATTTCTGAATGCCGGTCCTGGATAGATCGCGTCGGAACGCTGTTTTCAGATAGTAACTGGCATGCTGAAAGCATGACTGCACATTCAATGTTCGGGCAAGGCGCTTCATCGGCAATGGATTATCGCTGCGTTGTATTCGTGATAGACCATCATTTCCGTAAACGCTTCAACGGGCTTATTACTGAAATGAGTGCGCTTGTCAGAAACGCCTCAGCACATACGCCTGTTTATCTATTGTTTGAAAATGACGATGATGCGGTATTTTCAACATGGCTGAGTCACGTTAAAAAGACATTCACATCGGCCACTGACCGGCATAGCCTGCATGAGGCGATACAGAATATCGTCTGTACTGAATCCTGACGTGCCTCAAGCACCACTTCTTCACCGATAGACACGCATCCTGAGCATTCAAATTTTCAACAAATTCCAGCGCTCAGGATTGCCTGCGCATATTCAAGCGGATCAAATTCTAAATACTGTCAGATTTCAAATACGGCAAGTGTAGCGGCAGCGATTCTCAGCATGCGCCGCCAGAGGACATGCTGTAAAAGAACAATCGTACCCAGGGGTTAAAACGTGAAACCAGTGAAAAACATTCTAACCGCAACCGATTTGTCAGACGCCTCCAGCCATGCGGTAGAACGGGGCTTTGAGCTAGCCAAAAACTGCAATGCACATTTCAGCATCATCTACACACTGGGGATGAACACGTTCCTGTTTCCATTACGGCGTCTTTTAGGACAGAACACCGCCAGAATGACCCGCAAAGTGTTATATGAACAAATGACGGCATTCCAGAATATTGCGGATAAGTCCGCACAAAACCCGGAAACCAGATCCAGCCTGCAATTGGCACCCGGCCTTGTGTTATCAACCATCCCCAGGTTTGCAGAAGCAGTCAATGCCGATATGATACTGATCGGATTCTGCACGCAATCCATCATTCACCGCCTGACAATCGGCTTTACCGTGACCCACCTTTTACGCAAAAGAAAAGCGCCGATACTGATCGTAAAAACGCCTTGCGCAGGCGCTTATAAAAAAATACTGATTCCTGTAGATTTCTCACCCATTGCGGAACCGGCCATCAGGATGGCAAAAGAAATGGCGCCCGAAGCGGATATCGTCCTGCTGAATATTTTTGGTGTGCCTTTTGAGGGCATGCTACGGCGTGCAGGCGTTGCCGATGACCTGATCTGTCAATACAGGGCTGAAGCCAAAAAACGCGCAACACTGCAGATCTGCAAGCTGGCACACCAGGCGGGCTTGAGTTCGGCCGACTTTTCAGTCGCAATAGAACATGGGGATGCTGCTGAAATCATTCTTGAACAGGCATCCTATTACAACAGCGATCTTATCGTCATGGGAAAACAACGTACCCACCTTGCCGAAGAACTGCTGCTCAGAAGCGTTACAAAAAAAGTGATCAGCGATGCAAATGCAGACATACTGGTGGTTGCCGACCGACACTCGACAGCCTCGAGTTGAGCGAAACCCATCACAATCAGGTAACGCTGGCTCGATAGCCGGCGCTATCTGATCACATCGCGCCAGAGCCGCTCAATCAAACCGGGCGCCTTCATTTTTTCAATCCACCACTTCAAGCCAGCACCTACCTCTCCACTTCGCCAGGCCAGATAGTGCGGTTCCGGCTGCCTTGGCTCTTCTACCTGCTTTTCAACCAGAAGCCCTTTTTCGATCGCATCGCGTGCCAACGGTTCCGGCAGGAAACCAAAGCCGACACCGGCGAGCTGGAATTCATATTTAGTACGCATATTAGGCAGCGTCAAAGTATCCTGCCCGGAAATCAGGCCCACGGTACGCGGCTGCATTTTGCGTACGCTATCGCTGACTGCAATCGCTTTGTACTGGTAAAGCTCCGCTTTGCCAAGCGGCTTATCAAGCGCAGCAAGCGGATGCTGCGGTGAGACCGCAAATACAAATCGAGTAGTGCCGATAATCTCAGCGCTATAACCACCTCCGGATGGCCCTGCCCCGACTGCAGCCACAAGCAAATCCACCCGCCTGTCCATTAGTGCCTCCCAGCTGCCGGACATCACTTCTTCCGAGAACCTCAGCCGCGTCAGGTTGGCTACTTTGTAAAACTCCGTAATTTCCTCTATCAATGCCGTGGGGGAAAAAATAGAATCCATGCCGATGGCAAGCTCTGTTTCCCAGCCGCAGGCAACCCGACGCACCCTGTGCTCAAGGTCTTCAGCCGCTTTCAGCAGGTAACGCCCCTCTTTAAGCAACTCTTTTCCGGCGCTGGTCAGCGTGACCTTGGGGCCTTGGCGCTCAAAAACCTGCACCCCCAGATCCTGCTCCAGCTTGCTGACGGTGTATGAAATTGTTGACGGTACTTTATGCAGCTCATTCCCTGCCCCGGCAAACGTGCCGCAGCGGTCAATGGCATCCAGTATCAGTAAGGAATCAAGGCTTATTCTGAACATTCGAAATTTTCGATGATAGGTTGATAATTTTTCCGTTTTTCATGTAGTAATGAGAAGTTCATAATACACATCACATTAACGGATCGCCATTTATTAATAAATACTATGTTTCAAATTATCGCACATAGATCAATGACGACCCAAACTGAAAGATTGGCAAACAGGAGTAATTAATCATGTTACAGACTCTAAAAAACAGTCAGCGCGGCGCAGCAGATCATGGCTGGCTGCAATCTAACCATTCATTTTCATTCGGCCACTATTACAACCCGGATGAAATTGGTTTTGGGCCGCTGTTAGTGATTAATGAAGACAGGGTGCAGCCTTCACGGGGCTTCGGCACGCATGGCCATGACAATATGGAGATCATCAGCTATGTACTGAGCGGTGCATTAGAGCACAAAGACAGCATGGGCAACGGCTCGGTGATCCGTTACGGCGATGTACAGAGAATGAGTGCCGGTACCGGTGTGCAGCATAGCGAATTTAACCATTCCAGCACCGAACGCGTTCACTTTTTACAGATATGGATTACGCCTGACGTTACCGGCATTGAGCCAGGCTATGAGGAAAAACATTTTGATACGGCATCAAAAACCGGGAGCCTGCGTTTGATCGCCTCGCCAGATGGCCGTGATGGCTCCGTACTGATTCATCAGGACGCGAACGTATTTGCATCCATATTGAATGCAGGCGATCACGTGAAATATGAATTGGCATCAACACGCACAGCATACGTGCATCTGATACGAGGCCAGGTTGAAGTCAACGGCATTAGATTGAACACAGGAGACGCGTTGAAAATCAGCGAAGAATCCCTGATCGACTTTAAAAATGCGGCTGATGCAGAGCTGCTGCTGTTCGACCTGCCTTATTAATACTTTCATCAATTTTTAATTAATTATCTATAAACTCAGGAGCAAGACAATGAATAAGCAAACAATACTTATCGTAGGTGCGGCAGGTAATAACGGTACAGCCGCTATTGAGGCACTTGTGAATAAAAACGACAGCAATATCAGCGTGCGTGCCGGTGTCAGAAGTGCGGACAAGGCTGCGCAGTTAAAAACACGGTTTCCAGCCATTGAAACAGCCATTTTCAACCTGGATGACCCAGCTACACTGCAGGCCGCTTTTGAAGGCGTGACTAAAGTTTATATCATCCCGGGCAATGTCGAGAACCGCGCCCAGCATGCCAAGAGTGCCATTGACGCAGCCGTTGCTGCCGGTACGGTTAAACAGGTAGTACTGTTATCTGTGGTCGGTGCAGAGTGGGAGGCCATTCTGTTTGCCAAGCAGTTCCGTGAAGCAGAAAAATACCTGGAAGCATCAGGCCTGCCATGGACACACCTGCGTACAATCTGGTTTCAGGATAACTTCTTCGGCTGGGCTGAAGGCATTAAAAGCGGCAAACTATATTTCGGCATCCGAGACGGCAAACTTGCACCGTTAAATGTTAACGATATCGGTGAAGCTGCTGCCGTAGTTCTTACGACAGACGGCCATGCCAATAAAGCATACAACCTGACCGGCCCGGAACTGCTGTCCGGCAGTGACATTGCCGCAATATTTGCCCGTGCTACCGGCCATGCTGTAGATTATGTATCACCGGACGAAAAAACAACTTATGAATCACTGACAGGCGCCGGCTGGCCAGTATGGCAGGCCAAAGGCTTGCTTGAGCTGTTTGAGGTATTTGCATCAAACCAGGCTGCGGTCGTAACACCTGACGGTGAAGCGCTACTTGGCAGGCCATTAATCAGACTGGAAGACTACATCACAGCCAACAAAGCGGCGTTTATTTAAGCCTTAACTATATTTAAGCGACAGATCCGGGGAACTATTACCCGGATTTGTTTTCAGTAATGAATCACATCGGAGCGATATGCATGCAACACCAGCAACAACTTAACTTCAGCAACCGTTACACCAGAACTGCCATGAGCCTGCACTGGTTCATGGCAGTGCTATTGATTTGCCTGTTTGCTGTCGGCATCTATATGCATGAGTTGCCATTATCACCGTGGAAACTGCAGGTTTATTCCTGGCATAAATGGGTTGGTGTTACTGCATTTATCCTGGTATTGGCAAGGTTGGCCTGGCGATTGACGCATCGCCCACCGCCGCTGCCGATCAACATGTCGAGATCTGCGGAATTCATTGCCCATGCCGGGCATGCCCTGCTTTATATCCTGATGATCGCGATTCCGTTAACGGGCTGGTTAATGAGTTCCGCCAAAGGATTCCAGACCGTTTATTTCGGCATTATTCCAATCCCGGATTTATTAGCCAAAAACAAAGAGCTCGGCAACCTGCTGCGGGAAGTGCATGAGATTCTGAACTTCATACTGGCCGCAGTTGTAGTCGGGCACACAGGTGCAGCTATCAAGCACCACCTGATCAATAAAGATGACGTGCTGACGCGCATGCTGCCGCGCCTTAAGTAATAATCTTAATAAATTAGAGAAAATTGAAGATGAGAAAAATTATTGCAACTTTAATGACTGGGCTGGCTTTCTCGCCTTTGGCACAAGCCATTGAGTTCAACCAGGTTCAAGCAGAAAAAAGTACACTCAATTTTGTATACAAACAGATGGGCGTACCGGTTGACGGCAGTTTCAAGAAATTTTCCGCGCAGCTCAGGTTTGATCCGGTCAAGCTGAATATGGCAAATGTCACACTGGACCTGGACGTTACCAGCATCGATACAGGTTCTGACGAAGCTGACGATGAAGTGGCTACAAAAGTATGGTTCAACTCCAAAGTTTTTCCACGCGCCAAATTTGAATCCGCCAGCTTTAAGGCATTGGGCGGAAACCGGTATGAAGTCACCGGAAAGATGAGCATTAAAGGCCGCACCCAGACCGTTAGCGCACCATTCACCCTGAACCAGCAAGGCAACAGCGCCATTGTAGATGGCACCTTTGTTTTAAAACGCGCAGATTACGCAATTGGCGAGGGTTTATGGTCTGACTTCGGCACTGTCGCCAATGAAATTCAAATCAAATTCCACTTTGTAGCAAATGCAGGAAAATAAGCAGCATTATTTCAACATTCATTATTTAGAAATTTAACAGGAGACATTGATGAAACGATTTACATTATTAGCAATTGCAGCAACATTTTCTACGGCAGCGCTTGCCGCGCCGGAAACCTTCGTGATTGACGGCTCGCATACCCTGCCGCGCTTCTCTTACGACCACCATGGCTATTCAACCCAGCTGAGCCGTTTTGATAAAACTTCAGGAAAAATCACGATTGACCGCGCTGCAAAAACCGGAGCTGTGGACATCACGATTGACACGACTTCCGTCAACACCGGCTACCCATTATTCAATGAGCATATTCAGGGTGAAGACTTCCTGTACACAGCCAAGTACCCAAAAGCCACTTTCACTTCAAACACGTTTAAATTCGATGGCGACAAGATTACCAGCATCGACGGCACGCTTACGCTGAAAGGCATCAGCAAACCGGTGACACTCACAGTCACTTCTACCCTGTGCAAGCCACACCCGATGGTTAAAAAAGAAGCCTGCGGCGCCAACGCAACCACAGTAGTAAAACGCTCTGATTTCAATATGGCGAAATATGTACCTTACGTGAGCGATGAAGTCACGATCACCATTCCGGTAGAAGCAATCAAAGAATAATCAGCAGTCTTTTAAATAAAAAAGCGCCTGTGGCAATCGCTGCCACAGGCGCTTTTTTTATACGATCACCTCGCATCAGTGTCGCTGCTATATGCATTCACTTAGAAGCAACGCCCATCAGCCCTTGATAATCGCTTTGATCAGGTTTTTATGTTGCAGCCTGGACATCAGCAATACCGCCAGCATATGCAGCACAACCATTGCCTGCAGCAGGCTGGATAATATTTCATGAATCTGCACTGGCCAATCTTCACCCCAGTACATATCTGTGCGGCTAAGCCAGCCGGTAAATCCAAGCAGCATAATCAGCAGCCACATCACATAAACAGCCAATTGCCCCAGCGGATTATGCCCGCGATGGTCAGCCACCTGCCCTGTCCTGATTTCATGCAGATGTGACCTGATATCTGAAAATCCAGGCACAAAAAATTTTGAAGCCGCCCGGCGCGTCAGCCAAAGGCCATCCACCAGGCGAAACAGCACAAATACGATACAGGCATAGCCCAGCAGGCGATGCCAATACCCTGACTCATTGAAAAAATTAACCATCACCCCTGTAGCCACCGCCCAATGCGTAAACCTTACCGTCAGGCTCCAGACCGCATCAGCTGATTCAGGAAAAATCGCTTTCATTAATTGCAAGCCGCCTGCCTATTTTTCCACTTCCGCTTTGATGATAGCCAATGTCTTGGTATCAAAGTAAATCTCTACTTTTTTACCTTGCTTGTTGCGGCCATAAATTTCATAGCAATTACCGTCAACCTTGAATTTTTTAATGGTGTAACCCTCTTCATTCAAAGCCTGCTTCAAGGTATCTTCAGAAGCCCACTCCGATTTCGGGTATACCGGGCAATCAGCTCCGGCAAATGCCTGTAACGGCAGCAGGGTAAATAACGCTAGTAATAATTTCATCTCATTGCCTTTCTAAAAATTAATCAATAATAGATTCAATCAATACTTATGCTGATCAATACCGGGATTGGTAAACATAAGTACCGCTTTTAATCGTCTGCAGATCTTTAGTGCCAGAAAGTGCCATCGTCATCTCCAGCTCGTCCCGCATCAGGCGTATTACATGGGCAACGCCAAGCGCACCGCATGAAGAAAGGCCCCAGATATACGGTCGCCCGAGCATCACCGCATCGGCACCAAGTGCGAGTGCTTTAAACACATCCTGGCCGTTGCGAATGCCGCTATCAAACAGGATTTTTGCCTTGCCGGAAATTACGCGTGTAATCTCCGGCAGCAATTGCAGGCTACCCGGCACGCCATCGAGAACACGGCCGCCATGATTGGACACTACAATGGCATCACAGCCGAGACTAACCGCACGCGCTGCATCTTCAGGATGCAGAATGCCTTTGATGATAAGCGGAACCGTAATCTGGTCTCTTAACCACATCAGGTCATCCCAGCCGGGAGCCTGCTTCATCCAGCCGTCAAAAACGATACTTGCGCCAGGCACATCAGTTAAAGAGATTGGCGCTTCAAGGTTTACGGCACTCACCTCTTTAGGCAAAGCGATTGCAGCTTGCTTAACCGGCGCATCTACCGTAAACATGATCGCACCATAGCCAGCGTTTAATGCTTTTTTCACCAGCCGCAATGTGCTTTCACGATCAGCCTGCCAATACAGCTGAAACCATAGCGGCTCGCCAGCAGCTTCGATAATCGTTTCTAAAGGCTGGCTCGCCAGCGAACTGACAACCATTTGCCCGCTTTGTGCTGCACTGGCCATCGCACTCGCGGCCTCACCATCAGGGTGAAACAGGCGCTGATAAGCCAGCGGAGCCAGAATAACGGGGTGACTGAAAGATTGCCCGAACAGTTCGATGTGCGTGTTTCCTCCCTTTACATCGGTGAGGGGTCTTGGCATTAAACTGACGTCTTCAAAGACCTTACGATTCCGGCTTGAGGTCAGCCCCTGGCCGGATCCCGATTGCAGGTACTGCCAGACATCCTTATTCAGGCGCTCTTCAGCATAAGGTAAATAATCTGCTGCGGTCTGGATATCTGCAGCAGGTGATTTTAAATAAGCGCGATGTGTCATTCAGTCCAACGTCTTAGCAAGTTATGATAGGTACCTGTCAGTTGAACCACAGGTGCAACTTCACCTAGATTCGCCCGCAGGTCAACCAGAGACATATCCATGTCATACAGTAACCGGCGTTTAACCGGGTCGCGCACCATGCTCTGAATGAACATGAAGCAGGCTACGCGCTGGCCGCGTGTGACAGGTGTTACCTGATGCACAGAAGACGATGGATAAACCACGATACTGCCCGCCGGCAATTTAATGCCGTGAGTGCCGAACGTATCATCGATCACAAGCTCCCCGCCGTCATACTCTTCAGGCTCGGACAAGAATAAAGTTGCAGAGACATCGGCACGTACATATCCGCTGCCGTCAGGCATCATGCGCATTGCGTTGTCTACATGGAAACCGTATGCATTGGCATCGCCGGCATAGCGGTTAAAAAACGGGGGCAATATTTTTAACGGCAGTGCCGCAGAAAAAAACAAGGGATTACGATTTAATGCAGTCAATACAATTTTACGTAATGCGCTCATTTGCACGGCCTGTTCAGGCAACTGCTGATTATTCTTGACCGTAGCGGCCTGGAGCCCGGCTGTCACCCGGCCATCAACCCAATCGGCACCTGCCAGTAAAGCCTGCGCCTGTGCGAGCTCTTCTGTATTCAATACCTGCGGTATCTGCAATAACATCGCATTTCCTCTTTAATTATCCAAACCCCTGCCAGGCAGGCGATGTTTAACCTGGTCAGAACATGCGATAAAGTCATGCTGAAACAGCATGACTTTATCGTTACGTGCTAACTCTGATTAAAACTTAAGTTCAGTGGTTAATATCACCGTACGGCTGTTACCTGGGACGCTGAAACTGCCATTGTCATAAATAGCATCGTAATAAGTCTTGTCCAGCAAGTTCTTAACATTCAATTTCACTGCCCATTTCTTTTCTTCGTAACTTAACATGGCATCTACGCGTGCATAACCTGGCAGTTTATTAGGATCGAATTTTCCATTAGTAAAGTTATTGCCTGCACCGCCAGAAGGGTTGTAGCCTAAACGCTCAGCTTTTGCCTCCAGCCCCATGCCTAACTTCCATTTCTCGGTAAATTTGTAAGTGCTCCAAATATTGAAAGTAGCAGGTGGCGTATTTCTTGGGCGCTTGCCCTCGTAACCGCTATAAGCCTTGGTGATAGCCCCGGTTGTAGCACTCACATTCTCTGCTACTTCCAATATCTCGGCATCCATGAAAGCCAGGCCACTGAACACTTCCCAGTTTTCTGTAATACGGCCAGCCAGTTCAAACTCCAGACCGTTGGTGCGGCGTTTTTTCGTTAAAATTGAAGCTGTTGATTCCAGATCGGTATTTCGTTCCCAATCTTTTTCAGTACTATATATTGCGGTTCTAAACGCTAAGTCACCATCAAGAAACAGAAATTTAGTACCCAGTTCAATTGTTTTACTTCTCTCTGGCGGCTGAGGTTTCACTGTCAGCTGATACAAGTCGGCCGTTGGGCTAAAGGAATCACTATAGCTTACGTAATAATGCGCTTCCGGAGTGTAATGATACGATAAGGCGGTGCGGTAGCTATTTTCACCATAACTTAACTTAGGTGATGTTGCACTTGAGTAATCTGCTCGCAGTTCATCGCGACGCATACCGAATAACACATCCCATTTAGGTGCAATAGTCACAGTGTCCTGAAAATACAGAGCATAGTTATCTGCGTCAAACTTGACTGGGGGATTAGTTGATTCCACACTTTCATTAAAGTCTCTACCACTACCAGCATCCAGGTCACGCAGGCTGTTTCTATAATTTTTTTCTTTGAGGTATTCAACACCTGATAAGAATTGATGCTTTAAACCAGCCAATTCAAACTTCGTACTAAAATCTGATTGCAAAGTTTGTGTTTGATAATGCATTTTTCTCGTTACTGCACCAGCACCACTGCCCGTTAAGCTGAAATTTCCGGTTGGGAGACTGCTATTGCTAGGTTTTTCTGCCCAATAGGCACGCTCATAATCCGCATCTCTTAACTGTGTGCGCAATTGCGTATCTTCAGTAAATTTATGCGTAAAAATAGCAGTAGTGATTGAAGTGTTGCTACTGTCAAAGTTGCTGCTACCGCCGTAATACACAGAGTCATCAATTTTTCCGCCTGCGACATTTCTATTTATAGGGCGTTTATTGAAAAATGAAACACCAAAATCCGGATCATCATCAGTTTTAGTAGTGATATGATTCAAGAAAAATTCATTATCAGTACCAATACCGGTACCGAAGCTCAGCGCAATACCCTGGCGGTCAAGTCTAGGCCTGTCGCCATTCGTTGGGTTTTTGCGGTAGTTCTCTTCCGCCCGGTCCATCACGTTCAAGCGGATTGCCGTGGTATCACCCAGCTTTTTATTAAAATCGCCGGTAAACTGATGGTAGTTATAGCTGCCCAATGAGCCGCTTACTGTGTTTTCATCAGTAAGTTTCGCCATTTTTGACACCTGGTTGATCACGCCGCCCGCCTGGCCACGGCCAAACAGCATGGCAGCAGAGCCGCGCAATACGTCAACCTGTTCCAGATTGAAAAGCTCACGGTTATATTGCGCAGTATCGCGCACGCCATCAAGATAAATATCACCGAATGTGTAAAAGCCGCGCAGCATCATATTGTCACCGGCACGGCCGCCTTCTGCAGCGTTGAATGTTAAACCGGCAACATTTGATAATGCTTCTTTCAATGATGAAAGCTGCTGGTCTTTAATCAGGCTGCCTGTCACTGTGGTGACCGCCTGCGGAATATCATGCGGATCCTGCAGCACCTTGCCAACGCGCGTTTTGGTTGCCTGGTAGCCATCAGCCGCTGGCACTGCGCTGGCTTTAACATTAACCTCCTCAAGCTCCTGCTGCGCAGCAGCCTTTTCTACTTGCTCCTCAGCGACTGCCGTCATGGACTGCACCGCAAGGATAACCGCCAGATACAGCGATTTCTGTGTAGATTTTTTTTGTTGATACAATTTCATAGTATTGCGTCCTAGTTCTTAGCAGGCACTTGTAAAAGCGCCCTAATGTCATTGGCTGGCTAACTAAGTAGGTTGTATCAACAATACTCACTGGCTGGCTGAATTTTGATTGCGATCTGCATCGCGGTTAATTATTTTCGTGCGGGCTCGCTTACAAACCCTAATTTAGTGATGCCAACGTTTTGTGCATCCGCCATCACCTCGGCTAAAACCTGGTAGCGCGTTTCTTTATCGGCGCGTATATTCAGTTCCGGCTGTGGTTTCTTCACGGCAATTTCCTGCAGTCTGGTTTTCAATTCACCCTGCACGATCACCTGATCATTCCAGTACATCTTTCCGGAACTATCAATGGATACCGAGATGACTTCCGGCTTCTCAGGCAAAGGCTGGCTGCTTGCCTGCGGCAGATCTATCTTTACCGCATGCGTCAGCAATGGCGCAGTGATAATGAAAATGACCAGCAGCACCAGCATCACATCCACTAACGGCGTGGTATTGATCTCTGACATAGGTGCGGTATGTGATGTCAGACCTGCACCGCTACCTGAACCTATCATGCCGGCACCTCTGCAATGTGAATGTGTTCTTTAGCTGAAGCCAGTTTCACTTCATCATGCGCCGGTTTAATCACGGCACCCGTGGTTAACAGGGTATGCAAGCTGTAGCCAAATTTTTCAAGCTCGCCTGAAAGCATGCGGTTACTGCGCACCAATGCGTTGTAGGCCAACACAGCAGGAATCGCCACCGCCAAACCCAGCGCAGTCATAATCAGTGCCTCGCCTACTGGTCCGGCCACTTTATCCAATGTCGCCTGTCCGCTTGCACTAATACTTGCCAGCGCGTGGTAGATGCCCCATACCGTTCCAAACAAACCCACGAAAGGCGACACGCTGCCTACAGAAGCCAGCACGGTCAGGCCGCTTTCCATCTTCGCGTTTTCTTCTGTAATGCTACGATTCATTGCACGCGCGACAAACTCATCCTGCGTGACCTGTTCCGAATTTCTTGATGCATGCAATTTATGATGCTCAGCCGCTGCAACCGCCTTTTCTGCGAGCGTAGACAAAGCGATTTTCCGGTCTATTTTCAATGCTGCATTCAGGTTCGGCGCATTCCAGAACTGCTGTTTATAACTTTTAAAGTCTGCACGCAGACGCCATGCTGCAATGCTCTTTGTAATAATCAGATACCAGCTCGCTACTGACATGATCAGCAATGTAGCCGCCACCAGGAAGGACACCGCCCCACCGGCCGCGATAAATTCCCAAGCATTAAATTCATATCCACTCTGCATACTTACTCCTTGTTTTATATTAACTATTCGCTTAGCTGTTCAGTGAAAACTTCACTGGCACAAGCACATAGGCACTTACAGGCTGATTACTGCGTTTAGCAGGAATAAAACTCCATTTTTTCACCGCCTCGATTGCTGCCTGATCCAGCTTCTCATACCCGCTGCTGGAATTCAGCTGCACACTTTCTGCCAGGCCTTTTTCTGAAACCAGCACCTTGAGCAGCACACGTCCCTGCTCGCCTGACCTGCGTGAGAGAGACGGATATGCAGGCGCCGGATTGTTCAGGTAAGCCGCACCAAATCGCGGCGGCTCAATGACCGGCTCGGCTTCATTTTTATCCTTAGCCGACACTTCTACCGGCTGCGCGGCCTGTTCAGACTTGACCGGATTTTCCGAAGATGCAGCCTCAGCTACCGCCGGCAATGCAGATGGCTCACTGATAACCGGCTGCGGTGTCACCGCTACTTTTACCGGCATCTCAACCGGCTGCCGCACTTGTTTTACTTCCGTCTTCTGTTTTTTAGGTACAGTCACCACTTCAGGCGGCTGCTCCGTTATCTGCGGCTCATCTGCCGATGGCGCGTTAACCAGGCTGACAGTCATCGGGGTAATTAACTGCTCACTCACTTCAGCATCCGCACTGGCAGCCAGCATTGCGGCCAAAACAACCATGTGCACACTCAATACGATTGCCAGCATCTTATAAGACGGCGTTGAGTCATCCGCCTCAATCGCCGTTGAAGCCGAAGCCAGAGGTAAATGGCGCACACTGCTGCCGGATTCGCCAGCTGCCTCAGCTTCCTGGAACCAGGTTGAATTTGCCACCAACTTCAGATTAGCTACCATAACTTTCTCCTGTTCCGCTAAGTTTTACCATTAGCGGATTGCTGTTCCATCTTCATGAAATCTCATTGACAAACCTACTTGGTCAGAATGAGCTTGCCTTGATTGGTAATACGTAAACGGTAGCTTTCATTTGCATGCTTGATCAGCAACTCACGCGCACCGTTAAACAACACTTCACTTGTAATCGTTTTGGGATTGGACAAATCCACAGCCTTGCTGCTGAGCTCTCTGCTACCGACTGCCAGGCTTTTGTCCATTTCTATTTTTATCAACTTACCACTCATGAATACAAATGATAATGATTCTCATTTGTTTGGTCAACAAAAATTTACCTGGATTTAATAAATTAGTGATAAATACAACGGAATGAGACAAAACGCTGCATTGAAATTGATTTGGATTACGGTGCCATGCCTGAAGAGATTCTGGCTGGAATACAGCTGTAATAGCGCTGCATCACATTTGTTAAAGCACAACGCCACATTAAAACCAGCGGCATGTGCGGCATGATGACCATGACATTTGAGACAGTAATGAAAGCCCCGCCTTGCCGATGCAAGGTCAGGTATATAGTGAACAGAATGTTTACGTCAGGGCGCTACACAGTAAATAGAGTGCATTCGCAGGTAGCCCTGCAATATTGCGGTAGCTTGCTTACGGCAAGCGTGTGATGATGCAGCGTAAAGACTACTGGTTTAATTTGCCTTGCTTTCTGAATTCCCATGGCGGGGTCGGGTTCTTGTCAGCCCACAAGCCAAGGTGCCCGCTCTCTGCCGCGTCCTGAGCCTGCATGTAGCGCACTGAGTCCTCAGTTGGGTGCTCATTCTGGTAATGCTTAAAAAACCAGGCCATGCCGCGCTTAACCTGGGCCAGGTTAACATCAACCCCATGCACCAGCACTTTGCCCACAACATGCGGATAATAGTCACGCCTGATCAGGTCGACCGTCACGGCTTTACCGTAAACCAGACCGGAAAGAGACTTTTTTGCAGCAGCCCCAAATGGCTGCGCTTTTTCCGGGGCATCAATTCCTGAAAGCCTGACCTTATAATCCTTATCGGATGCGTCACGTACCGTGATGGTGTCGCCATCAGCCACGGCGACAACCCGGCCGGAAATCACATCGGCATTGGCATGGGTTGATAGTGCAAGCATCAAGCCTGCTAACAATAGTTTTTTCATAAAAATTTTATTAAAATCAAACAGTAAGAACCGTTGCCCCGGTTGTTTTCCTGGCTTCAAGATCATGATGGGCAATGGCGGCATCTTTAAGCGGATAGGTCTGGTTCACATGAATCTTCACTTTGCCCGCAGTAACCACGTCTATCAGATCATGCGCATTTTCCTCAAGCTGTGCCCTGCTGGCAATAAAAGTAGCCAGTATCGGCCTGGTGACCAATAGCGAGCCTTTTTGTGCCAGAACAGATAAATCCACAGGCGGAACCGGCCCTGACGATGCACCGAACAGCACCATGAGCCCACGTGGCCGTAAACAATCCAGAGACTTCATAAAAGTATCTTTGCCGACAGAGTCATACACTACCGTCAGTTTTTGTCCGCCGGTAATCTCAAGCACCCGTGACTGAAAATCCTCACGTGTATAAACAATCGGGTAATGACAGCCATTGGCTTTCGCCAATGCAGCCTTTTCGTCTGTAGACACAGTGCCGATAACAGTCGCCCCCAGGGCAGCTGCCCACTGGCAGACAATCAACCCGACACCGCCGGCAGCAGCATGCACTAGAATAGTGTCACCGGGGCCAACCTTATAAATATCCCGTATCAGATAACGTGCAGTCATACCTTGCAGCATCATTGCCGCTGCGGTGATGTCGCTGACAGCATCAGGCAGTTTGATTAAACGATCTGCGGCAATCAGTCTTTCTTCTGCATAAGCGCCAATCACTGACGCGTAAGCCACTCTGTCGCCCGCTTTCAAATGCGTTACGCCTTCACCCACAGCATCAACGATTCCCGCCGCCTCCATACCCGGAGTAAAAGGGAGCGCTACCGGGTATAGTCCGGTGCGATGATAGACATCGATGTAATTCAGGCCAACAGCGGTTTGCTTTAATCTTGCCTGCCCAGGGCCGGGCGCGCCGATATTATATTCTTCCCATTGCAGTACGTCTGGGCCGCCGACCTGATGAATTCGAATTGCTTTGGACATCGCGCCAATTTCTCCGGAATGATATAAATATTCAGCACAAATAATATCATCAAAAAATATAGCGTTAGAATATAGTAAGCATAACACCGGAGCTTAATCGCGGATTTTTTCGTCATTAGCGATGGTCACGCCATTGAAAAAGGAAAAACATCATGCAAACTGAACATTTAAAAGTAACTGGAATGACCTGCGGGGGCTGCGTTAACAGCCTGACGAATGCCCTGAAAGCGACCGCAGGCGTGAGCGATGTCAAAGTACTGCTGGCAACCGGTGAAACTTCGGTGCAATATGACGAACATATAACCTCGCCTGAACAACTGCGATTAACCATAGAAAATGCAGGCTATGGAATCGAGCCGGACTGAAGCGACAGGTCAGCATCAGGCTAGTCGAAAAGCAGACTGGAACCTGATAAAAAGCATGAACCCTAAATTGACATCTACGATTGAAACCTGCCCGCCATGAAACTTTATGAGCAGCTTGCTGATTCGATTGCTAAATCCATTCAAGAAGGCGTGCTATGCCGGGGCGATAAACTGCCGTCAGTTCGCCACACTAGCGCCAGCCGCAAGGTAAGCGCTTCCACAGTACTGGAAGCCTACTACCTGCTTGAGGCCAGGGGACTGATCACTGCCCGCGAACGCTCCGGCTACTTTGTGACGAGTGGCACCATCAGCATCCCCTCCTCCCCGGAACCTGCTGCGCAGGCTGACTCTGAGTTAACCCGGGTTGATGTCAGCGAACTCGTATTCCAGGTGCTGCAGTCGATCCGCCTGAAAAACATTGTACCCTTAGGCTCGGCTTTCCCCAGCCCGCTGTTATTCCCGCGTGCCAGCCTGGCCAGAACCATGGCATCCAGCGTGCAGACTATGGACCCCTGGTCCAGTGTAGACACGCTGAGTACCGGTGATGCCAATCTTAGACGCCAGATTGCTTTGCGTTACATGATTGATGGTCTACATGTAGCCGCTGACGAGATCATCGTGACCAACGGAGCGCTTGATGCCTTGAATCTATGCCTGATGGCCGTCACCAGACCCGGCGACACGGTGCTGATTGAATCCCCGACCTTTTATGCCGCCCTCCAGTCTATAGAGCGCATCGGCCTGCGTGCAGTAGAAGTGCCGAGCCACCCCAAAGACGGGATAGACCTCGATGCGATGGAAAGGGCCATAGAACGTCATCGTCCACGGGCATGCTGGTTAATGACGAATTTCCAGAACCCGCTCGGCA
>Ga0208509_1000150_pt1 | contig 30584 bp, 25 predicted proteins | sample LakWasMeta7_HOW4_2_FD_183857 | JGI IMG/M metagenome (GOLD analysis project Ga0208509, IMG submission 183857) | Freshwater sediment methanotrophic microbial communities from Lake Washington under simulated oxygen tension - Sediment Metagenome... | ecosystem: Environmental > Aquatic > Freshwater >...
GGGTATGGGACAGGCCCCGCTGCACAGTGCGCTGATTCCCCGCAAGGCCAAGCCCTGTAGTCCCGCTGCCGGCGACTGGGTTGCCAGCACCTGCCAAGGTTGCACGCAGTGGTGCGCCATCCAGATCTATGTGCAGGGCGGCCGTGCCACGCGCGTGCGCGGCAATCCGCTGTCCAAGACCAACCATGGCTATTGCTGCCCGCGCGGTCACCTGATTCCGCAGCAGATGTACGACCCCGACCGCATCAAGACGCCGATGAAGCGCACCAACCCGCTGAAGGGCCGTGGCATTGATCCCAAGTTTGTTCCCATCAGCTGGGACGAGGCGCTCAATACCGTGGCGGACAAGATGATGGAGCTGCGCAAAGCGGGCGAGCCGGACAAGCTCGCCTACATGCGCGGTCGCTATTCGCCGACTTCCACTGAATTGCTGTATGGCACGCTGCCCAAGATCTGGGGCACCGGCCAGTATTTTTCGCACAGCGCCATTTGTGCAGAAGCCGAGAAGATGGGCCCGGGCCTGACCCAGGGCTTCTTTGGCTACCGCGACTACGACCTGACCAACACCAATTGCCTGGTGTTGTGGGGCACCGACCCGTTGGCATCCAACCGCATGGTGCCCAATATGATGAACCAGTTCCCCGCCATCGTGAAGCGTGGAACCGTGATTGCGATCGATCCGCGGCTCTCCAACGTGGCCACCAAGGCGCACGAATGGCTACCCATCAGCCCAGGGACCGATGGGGCCCTGGCCGGCGCCATTGCCCATGTGCTGCTGACCGAAGGCCTGTGGAACCGCGAATTTGTCGGCGACTTCAAGGATGGCAAAAACCTGTTCGTGGCCGGCAGCACGGTGGACGAGGCCGCCTTTGCCGAGAAGGAAACTTTTGGTCTGGTGAAGTGGTGGAACGTGGAGTTGAAAAACCAGACCCCCGCTTGGGGCGAAAAGGAGTCGCTGATCCCGGCTGCGCAAATCCTGCGCGTAGCCCGTGCCATGGGCAAGGCCGCGCCCAGGACGATTGTCTGGATGGGACCGGGCGTGGCCATGACTCCCCGTGGTACCTATGCCGCCATGGCCGTGCACGCACTCAATGGCCTGCTGGGCTCGGTGGATGTGGAGGGTGGTGTGTGGCAAAGCCCCAGCAGCCCGCCACTGGCCGCGTTCCCCAAGGCCGACAAGTACGTAGACGAGTTGGCCAAGGAAAAAGGCCATGGCAAGAAGATCGATGGCCGTGGCGCCAAGGACATGCCCGCCATGATGAACGCCAAGCCCGGTAGTGGCGTGGTCACCAACAACGTGGCCAACGGCATGCTCAAGGACCCCGGCGCGGTCAAGGTGTTTATCTCATCCTGGTCGAACTTCGCCTTCTCAGCTACCGGCACGCAGCGCTGGGAAAAAGCCCTGGCCGCCGTGCCATTCTTTGTGCACATGGTGCCCAATGCGTCCGAGATGACGATGTTTGCCGACATCGTGTTGCCCTCGACCTTCAACTCCGCCGAAGGCTGGTCCATCGTCACCAACATGGGCAACGGCCACGCGTACGCATCCATCCAGCAAGGTGCCATCAAGCGCCTGTGGGATGTGAAGCAGGAAGAGACCGAAGTCATGTGGCTGCTGGCCGAGAAGCTGAAAGCCCGGGGCTTTGCCAACCTGTTCGATTACTACGCCAAGGAGTTCAAGGACCCCGAGACCGGACGGGCACCCACCACCGCGCTGGAGTTCTCCGAAATCGCCGCCAAGATGACCAGTGCTCCGATCTGGATGGCCAAGGAGCCACTCAAGGGCGATGCACCGATTGTTGGCTGGGCTGACTTCAAGAAGAAGGGCATGTTCAGCGGACCCAAATACACACTGAAGAAGGGCTGGGGCGGCAAGTTCGCCACCGAGACCAAGAAGTTCGAGTTCTACAGCGAGACCCTCAAGAAGGGCCTGCTGGAGCACGCCAAGAAGTTTGAAACCACGGTGGACGATATCCTCACCGTGAGTGGCTATGTGGCGCGCGGCGAGCGGGCGTTCGTGCCGCACTACGAAGCCGTCAAACGCCATGGCAGCTTGGCAGATTACCCACTCACCTTTATTGACTACAAGTCGCGCCTGAACCGCGAGGGCCGCTCGCAGAACGTGCCCTGGTACCAGGAGTTCAAGAAGGTGGACCCGGGCGATGTGTCCTGGAACGATGTGGTCAAGATGAACCCGCTGGATGGCGCCAAACTGGGTCTCAAGAGTGGCGACACGGTCAAGATCACCTCCATCACTGGAACGATCTCCTGCGAACTCAAGCTGTGGGAGGGTGTGCGCCCTGGCACCGTCGCCAAGTGCTACGGACAAGGCCATTGGGCGTATGGCCGCGTCGCGGCCAAAGACTTTGCCAAGGCCATACCCAGGGGCGGCAACAACAACGAAGTGCTGGTCGACGACTACGACCGCCTCAGTGGTGCCACGGCCCGCAATGGCGGCTTCACCGGCGTTCGGATCCAGAAGGCCTGACCGTCCACAACCCGAAACAGGAGTAAAAAATCATGACACGACTTGGAATGGTCATTGACCTCGCAAAATGCAACGGTTGTGGCGCCTGCGCGTTTGCCTGCAAGGCCGAAAACAATACCCGCGACCGGGCCGACGGACAAAGCTTCAACTGGGCCGACTTTCTGATGCACACCGATGGCGTGTTCCCCAACACCACCCATAGCGTGATGCCGGTGCTGTGCAACCACTGCTCCGATGCACCGTGCATCAAGATGTGCCCCGGCAACCCCGAAAAGGCCGGCAATCCCACGAAGTCACCGGACGGCAATCCGTACAAGGCGCTGTTCAAGACGCCAGAGGGCATCACCCTGCATGACCCCGAACTGTGCACCGGTTGTGGTGATTGCCAGAAGTACTGTCCCTACAGCCACCCCAAACTCGACGACTCCAGCCTGCACGGTGGCTCGTACAGCGTCATCAGCCTCAACCCCATGGACGAAGACCCACAGCCACGGTGGAGCGACAAGAAGTCTGCCATTCCCGGTTGCACCGCGTCTGGCGCCGAAGTGGCGGCCTTGGCCGGTGCAATGCCACCCATGATGAACCAGTGGAAGGGCGGCGACCTGCAACCTGTGCGCAAGGACGATGTCATCGAAAAGTGCACTTTCTGCTACCACCGGGTGCTCAATGGATTGCAGCCCGCATGCGTGGAAGTGTGCCCGGCACAAGCCCGTATCTTTGGTGACCAGGATGATCCGAATACGCCGATTGCGCAGCTGTTGAAGAATGAAAAATCCTTCCGCCTGCAGGAAGACAAGGGCACCAAACCCAATGTGCATTACATTGGCAAATACAGTCCACGCGCGTAATTCGCACCAGACCAATGGCATCGGGGCCGGGTGACCGGCCCTTTTTTATGTGCAAGGAGAAATGACGATGTCTGACTATGCCCCCGACGAGGCCACCGCGCGTGCGGATCTGTGTCGTTTCCTGTCGGCCTGCTACTACGAGCCGGCAGTCGAGTTTGCCGAAGAAAGGCTGTTTGACTCCATGCTGGTGGCCGCAACAAGGGTGAGCCCCGACCTGGCAGACCATGCGCGCAAACTCGGAACGGCTTTTGCGTCACAGGATTTGCAGACCTTGTTGGTGGACTACACACGGTTGTTCTTGGGACCGATCGAGGCATTGGCGCGGCCCTATGGATCGGCCTGGCTGGGCGCGCCCGAGCCCACCGAAGACAATCCGCCCCCCGCCGTGGTCGACCTCTACAGTGAAGGCGGCTTTGACATCGACGATGACTTCATGGAGTTGCCCGACCACGTGGCCGTGGAGCTGGAGTTTTTGTATCTGTTGACCTTCAACGCAAACCAGGCAGTCCGCACCGGTCAGCGCGAAGATGTGGTTTTGACCGAACGACTCAAGCAACGCTTTCTCGGCGAACATCTGGGCGCCTGGATAGCGCCGTTTGCCGCCGCAGTCACAGCGGGTGCCGAGACCGCGTTTTACCGTGAACTGGCTGCGTTCACGGAGCGCTTTGTGCGGATAGAGTCAGGGCATCCGCTGGATTCAACTGTTCACTGAAAGACCTATGAAAATTTTTGGTATTGCCGGTCACTCCGGCATGGGCAAGACCACGTTGCTGGAGCGTCTGGTGCCCGCCATCACCGCGCGTGGCCTGGTGGTGTCGCTGATCAAGCACAGCCACAAGAACATCGACATCGACCGCCCCGGCAAAGACTCGTACCGCCTGCGGGAGTCGGGTTGCAAAGAGGTGCTGCTGATGGGCAATGACCGGTGGGCCCTGATGCACGAATTGCGCGGCGCACCCGAGCCGTCGCTGGACTACCTGCTGGACCGGCTGCAGCATTGCGATCTGGTGTTGATCGAGGGCTTCAAGCACGGCGACTTCCCCAAGCTGGAAGTCTGGCGCGCGTCCGAGGGCAAAACCACACTGTGGCCGGCCTGGCCCGGCATCCTGGCCATTGCCAGTGATGCACCAGGCGCAGTGCCTTCGGCCACCGATGGCGCGTCAGACGCGGTGCAACTCGATCTGGCGAATATTGGGTTGGTTGCCGACTTTGTGCTGGCCCACGCGCAGACGCGTTGAATATGGAAGCAACTGCGGTCGTCAAAGCCCTTGCGGCGCTCGCCCAGTCGTCTCGCCTGGAGATTTTCCGCGCGCTGGTGGTGGCTGGCGATGCAGGGCTGACGCCCGGCGTCCTGGCCGAAAGCTTGGGCGTTGCGCCCGCCACCCTGTCTTTTCATCTGAAAGAGCTGGTGCATGCGGATCTGGTATCCCAGCAGCGGCTGGGCCGCAACCTGGTCTACCGCGCCCGGTGCGACCACATGCACGACCTGCTGGCCTACTTAACCCAAAACTGCTGCCAGGGCCAGACCTGCCCGTGATGCACGCCGGTGTCATCAGCTTGACATAGAAAACCAGCACGATTGGGGTTGGCAAGCACACACAGTTCAACAGCGTGTGTGTTCCTTCTCCAACTGTTCACTCCATGCTGATCTATGTCTCACACTCCAAATTTTTCTCGTCGTTCCCTGCTTCAAGTGTTGGTGGGTGCACCTTTGTTGCCCCTGTCGTCGGCCGTCGCGGGCATGGGTGCCAGCCTGTCGCTCAGTGCCTGTGGAGGCGGCAGCACGGTGGCGCCTGTCAGTTTTTCGTCGGTCAGCTTTTCCAGCATGGCAGCGCCTGCGCTGGCCAACGCCGCGGCCATGGCGACCACGTCGGTCGGTTCGGTCATGTCGGTCAACTTCAGCGACAGCAGCAAGCTCGACTTCAAGCTCGCCTACCAGCCTTTCTTTGTCACCGGCGACATGGTGTCGGACGGCAAGGGCGGCAAGGTCCTGGCGGGTGGCTACTACAACATCAACAACCAGCCCATCATCGACTCCACCGTGCCCGGCAAGGAGCGCCAGTTCTTCTCTGACTCGCCCGACGGTACCTCGCTGTTGAGCATTCCCGGTGCCAAGGTGACGGGCGTGACCGGCAACACTGTGTTCGCCGTGGTGCAGTTCGAGTACACCACCTGGGCCCAGGACGGTGTGACCGGCATGTACGGCTGCCTGCCTTCGCCCATCGCCGTGCTGACGCTGGACCAGAACCCCAGCACTGGCAAGCTCAGCCTGGTGAAGTACCACAACGTGGACACCTCGGGTGTCAACGGCCTGTGGATCACCTGCGGCGCCAGCCTGTCGCCCTGGGGTACGCACCTCTCCAGCGAAGAGTACGAGCCCAATGCCTTCACGGCCGCCAGCGAGGCGCAGTTCAAGTCCTTCAGCAAGAACCTGTACGGCAGCGAGACGGCAGCCAATCCCTACAACTACGGCCACATGCCCGAGGTCACCGTCAACGCCGACGGCACCGCCAGCATCAAGAAGCACTACTGCATGGGCCGTATCTCGCACGAGCTGGTGCAGGTCATGCCCGACAACCGCACCGTGTTCATGGGCGACGACGCCACCAACAGCGGTTACTTCGTCTTTGTGGCCGATACCGAGAAGGACCTGTCCTCCGGCTCGCTCTACGTGGCGAAGGTGGGCACAGGCTTCAACATCGACCCCGCTGGCGCCGCCGCGCCGCTGAGCTGGATCAAGCTGGGCTCGGCCACCAGTGCCGAAATTCGCAACCTGGCCAACACGCTCAAGGCCACAGACATCATGACCGTGTCCACCACCGACCCCGCCCTGGCCACGCCTGCCGACACCTCGTTCACCAAGATCACCTCCAACGGCAAGGTCGAATGGGTCAAACTCAAGCCCGGCATGGAAAAGGCGGCCGCCTTCCTGGAAACCCACCGCTTCGCGGCTTATGTGGGCGCCAGCATGGGCTTCACCAAGATGGAAGGCACCACAGTCAACATCAAGGACAAGGTGGCCTACTCGGCGCTGCAAAACGTGCAGGGTTCCATGGTGGCCGGCAATGCCGCCAACGTGGTGGGCAATGGCATCTCCGTGGCCAAACAGCTGGTTGCCGGTGCCGTGATGGCACTGAACCTGCGTGGCGGCCAGAAGGACACGGTCGGTAACACCATCAACAGTGAGTGGATGCCAGTCGACACCAAGGCCCTGCTGGTGGGCGAGGACATCGCGTCCGACGCCCTCGGCAACACCGCCAACCCCGACAAGGTGGCCAACCCGGACAACCTCAAATTCTCCGAGAAGATGCGCACCCTGTTCATTGGCGAGGACAGCGGCCAGCACGTCAACAACTTCCTGTGGGCCTACAACGTGGACACCAAAGTGCTGTCACGCATCATGTCCATCCCGGCCGGTGGTGAATCTACCGGTTTGCATGCGGTGGACGAGCTCAATGGCTGGACTTACATCATGAGCAACTTCCAGCACCCCGGCGATTGGGGCGGCATCCACAACGTGGTCAAGGCCACGCTGGACCCCCTGCTCAAGGCCAACTACAAGGACAAGTTTGGTGCGGCGGTGGGCTACCTCACGGGTGAGCTGACGCAAACCAGGCTGAGCAAGGCGTAAGCCGCGCCAGGGGTACCCGCTTGACTCTTTTGTGACGCTGGTCCGTCACAAAAGAGTCATTTATTGAAGCAATAATTCAATATCTATTGAATTCATCAATTATTGATTTAAATAAATGAGGGCAGTCAGCATGGAAGTTGGTATCAACGAATCCGACGTGGTGCGTTCGTTGGCCGCATTGGCCCAGCAGTCGCGTTTGCAAATTTTTCGCCATTTGGTGGTGGCGGGTGTCCAGGGCATGACGCCGTCCCGCCTGGCCGAGGCGCTGGATTTACGGGGCACCGCACTGTCTTTTCATTTGAAAATCCTGACCCATGCCGGGCTGATCACACAGGAGCGGGATGGCCGCAACCTGATATACCGCGCCGCCTTTGCCACGATGAACGAATTGCTGGCCTATCTGACGGTCAATTGCTGCGAAGGCCAACCGTGCGAACTGGTGGAGGTTTCCACTGCCTGCACCACTTGCTGAGAGTTTTTTATGAATGTTTTTGAACGCTATCTGACGGTCTGGGTTTTCCTGTGCATCGTGGTCGGTATCGCCCTGGGGCAATGGTTCCCGAGTGTTTTTCAGGCTGTCGGCCAGATGGAGATCGCCAAGGTCAACCTGCCGGTGGGCCTGCTGATCTGGGTCATGGTCATCCCCATGCTGGTCAAGGTGGACTTTGCCGCCCTGGGCGAGGTGCGCCAGCACATCAAGGGTATTGGCGTCACGCTGTTCGTCAACTGGCTGGTCAAGCCGTTTTCGATGGCGCTCCTGGGCTGGATTTTTATCCGCCACTGGTTTGCCCCGATGCTGCCACCGGACCAGTTGGACAGCTACATTGCCGGGCTGATTCTGCTGGCCGCTGCGCCGTGCACGGCCATGGTGTTTGTGTGGAGCCGCCTCACCGGGGGTGACCCGCTGTTCACGCTGTCGCAAGTGGCGTTGAATGACAGCATCATGGTGATTGCGTTTGCGCCCTTGGTGGGCTTGCTGCTGGGCATCTCGGCCATCACCGTGCCCTGGGATACCTTGCTGACCTCGGTGGTTCTGTACATCGTCATTCCCGTGATCCTGGCGCAGTTGTTGCGCAAGTCATTGCTGTCCAAGGGCGTGGCCGCGTTCGATGCCACCATGGCCAAAATTGGCCCGTGGTCGATAGCGGCTTTGCTGGTGACGCTGGTGCTGCTGTTTGCCTTTCAGGGTGAGGCGATTCTGAAACAGCCGCTGGTGATTGCACTGCTGGCCGTGCCGATCCTGATCCAGGTGTTCTTCAACTCGGCGCTGGCCTACTGGCTCAATCGCGCCGTGGGAGAGAAGCACAACATCGCCTGCCCATCGGCCTTGATTGGTGCCTCCAATTTCTTCGAGCTGGCCGTGGCTGCAGCCATCAGCCTGTTCGGATTCAACTCGGGTGCTGCGCTGGCCACGGTGGTCGGCGTGCTGATCGAAGTGCCGGTGATGTTGCTGGTGGTTTACATCGTCAACCACTCCAAGGGCTGGTACGAACGCGGTGCAACCGCAAAGGAAATTTGAACATGGCAAACATCACGATTTACCACAACCCCGCCTGCGGCACGTCCCGCAACACGCTGGCGCTGATCCGCAACAGCGGTTCCGAGCCCGAGGTGATCGAGTACCTGAAGACGCCGCCCGGCAAAGATCGATTGCAACAGCTCCTGGCCGCACTGGGCATTGGCGCACGTGACCTGCTGCGCCAGAAAGGCACGCCCTACGATGAACTGCAATTGGGCGATCCCAAGTGGACCGACGACGAACTACTGGACTTCATCGTCCAGCACCCCATCCTGATGAACCGCCCGGTGGTCGTCACGCCGCTGGGCGCCAGGCTGTGTCGCCCCAGCGAACTGGTGCTAGATATTCTGCCCAACCCGCAGCAGGGCGCGTTCACGAAGGAAGACGGTGAGGTGGTCATCAACGCACAAGGACAACGTGTCTGATCGTTTGTTGCCAATGCCGAATGTTGCCGCCGGCTGTTTTCAGGTGCCCGCTCTGGCGGGGCTGAGCACGCGGCCCCCCTCGACCCACCCACCCCGAATCCTGATGCTCTATGGCTCGCTGCGCGAGCGTTCCTACAGCAAGCTGTTGACCCTGGAAGCCGCCCGATTGCTGGAGGCCATGGGGGCTGAGGTCAAGGTCTTTGACCCACTGGATTTACCGCAGCCCGATGGCGCGCCGGACACCCACCCCAAGGTTAAAGAGCTGCGGGAATTGGCTGCCTGGTCCGAGGGCATGGTGTGGTGTTCCCCCGAGCGCCATGGCGCGATGACCGGCATCATGAAGAGCCAGATCGACTGGATTCCGTTGGCTGTCGGGGCCGTGCGTCCGACCCAGGGCAAGACACTGGCGGTGATGGAGGTCAGCGGCGGTTCGCAGTCGTTCAATGCCGTCAACCAGATGCGCATTCTGGGGCGCTGGATGCGCATGCTCACCATCCCCAACCAAAGCTCGGTCGCCAAGGCATTTCTGGAGTTTGATGAGGCGGGGCGCATGAAGCCATCCGCCTACTACGACCGCGTGGTGGATGTGATGGAAGAACTGGTGAAGTTCACGCTGTTGACCCGGGACATTGCGCCCTACCTGGTGGACCGTTACAGTGAACGCAAGGAAAGTGCTGAAGAACTTTCCAAACGGGTCAACCAGAAATCCATTTGAGCCACGGCCTGCCTCGTCAAAGCCTCTTTGCACCCTGGTCGCCCGGCTACCATTGGTCATCGAACGCTCTACTGCTGGCAACAGCCATTCCATGAATCACGACCACCACCATTCCCATGATCACGCCCCCGGGAACTACAACCAAGCGTTTGCCATCGGCATCGTGCTCAATACGGTCTTTGTGGCCATTGAGGGGTTTTACGGATGGCGGGTCAATTCCCTGGCCTTGCTGGCCGATGCGGGTCACAACCTGAGTGACGTGGCGGGTCTGGTGCTGGCCTGGGGCGGTGCGCTGGCCGTCAAAGTACGGCCCAGTGCGCGCCACACCTATGGCTGGAAGCGAGCCACCATTCTGGCCGCGTTCGCCAACGCCTTGCTGCTGCTGGTTGCCATGGGCGGCCTGGCATGGGAGGCCATTGGCCGCCTGCTGTCGGGCAACGTATCGCTGCAGGAACAGGGCGTGACCATCATGGTTGTTGCAGGGATTGGCATTGTGATCAACACCGCCACGGCCCTGCTGTTCATGCGCGGACGCGAGAGCGACCTCAATATCCGCGGAGCTTTTATGCACATGGCGGCCGACGCATTGGTGTCTGCGGGCGTGGTGGTGGCGGGCGCGTTGACGCTCTGGATGGGCTGGACCTGGCTGGACCCCGTCACCAGCCTTGCGATTGCGGGTGTCATTCTGCTGGGAACCTGGGGGCTGTTCAAACAATCGCTACACATGCTGTTTGATGGAGTGCCCGCCAGCGTGGATGCGCAAGCGGTGCATGACTGCCTGGCTGCGTTGCCCGGCGTGGGTCGCGTGCATGACCTGCACATCTGGGCCATGGGCACATCGCACATAGCGTTGACCGCCCAGCTGGTGATGCCCGAAGGCCATGCGGGGGATGCGTTCTTGAAGGATGCAACCCAGCGGATGCACGACCGGTTTGAGATCACGCATGTGACGTTGCAAGTCGTCAGAGTTCCGTTTACGGATGCGTGTAGTGACGTGTTCTCCGATAACACGGGCCCAACACCCATTCCGAACTGATTGCCAGGATTATCCGCGGCGATCGCCCTGGAGCAGCCGTTCCACGTCATCGCGCAGACCGTTCAGTTCATCGCGCAGCTGACGGCGTTCCTGCGGAGTCACGACACCGTCCCTCTTGAAGCTGGCCTCGTGGCGGGCAATGGCGCGCTCGCGCATTTGCAACCTGCGCCCGTCGCGCCGGGAGAGGTGTCCGGTACGCACGCCTTCGTCAATGCGCTGGCGGATGTTGGCCTGGGCGTTGTCGATGCCAGGCGTGTTGTCACTGCCTTGTCCCACTACGTTGCTGTTGGCCATCATGCGTTCGACTTCGGCACTGAGCCCCTCAAGATCAGCCCTTAAACGCTGGCGTTCCTGCGGGTTGACATTGCCATTCGATTTCATCTGGATTTCGCGCATTTCAATATCGCGGTCACGCCGGTAGAGCTCGCGCGCCTCGGACGGCGTGATGTGCCCGGATGCCATGCCCTGCTGGATGCGGGCACTGATGGCCTGCTGGGTACGGTCAATGCCTGGCGTGTTGGTGCCCTGCGCCATGACCGGGGCTCCGAACAGGCTGATGAACAGGGCGGAGGCCAGCAGTGAGCTGGTGAACAATTTTGATTTCATGAGGGATCCCCAAGATGGTGCTTGTAATGAGAGGGAATTGTTGACGTTGCCCGCGAAAAGTTCTGTGCGTCCGCACACACAACGCATCAACCGCTGCGCCAGGTCCCCTGCGGTCACTATGGATTGACCAGACGCACACGTTGAGTCAATAACCTGCGCTGGACTACGAACAGATCAAGGCGCGTCCGCAAACATTGCGTAGACTGGTAATGACACATGAAAAGACTGGGGCATGGATATGGAAGTCATTGTTTTTGGAACAGGCTGCGCCAAGTGCACGAGCACGGTTGCGATGATTGAGCGGGTTGCCAAAGACGTGGGCGTGAAGGTTGACATCACCAAGATTGAAGACCGCGCTGAAATACTCCAACGCGGCATTGCCGCAACACCTGCCGTCATGGTCGATGGGGTCTTAGTACACAGTGGCGGCATACCCGCACATGAGGCGGTCCAGGCTTGGCTGACGCCGCAGCCTCTGGAATTGCTGCGCCGTCCCACCCGACACCTGTTCTTCACAGGCAAGGGCGGCGTCGGCAAGACTTCGCTGTCTACCGCCGTGGCGCTGCACCTGGCCGACGCGGGTAAGCGGGTCCTGCTGGTCAGTACCGACGCAGCTTCCAACCTCGATGAAATGCTGGGCATTGAGTTGAAGAACACGCCGGTACCTGTGCCGGACGCACCCCAGCTGTCGGTGCTGAATATTGACCCCGAAACCGCCGCCGAGTCCTACCGCCAGCGCGTCGTCGCGCAGATGGCGGCCGATTCCAGCGATGCCGAACTCTCCACGGTGCGTGAACAACTGTCCGGCGCCTGCACGACCGAGATTGCATCGTTTGACGAGTTCGCTTCGTTGCTGTCGGACGCCGACAACCACTACGACCACATCGTGTTTGACACGGCCCCTACCGGCCACACGCTGCGCTTGCTGAGCCTGCCCAAGGCCTGGAGTGGTTTTCTGGCCGGTAACGACCGGGGCGCTTCATGCCTGGGACCGCACTCGGGACTGAAGATGCAGGAAGTGCGCTTCAAGGCGGCGCTGGACGCGCTCAGTGACCCAGGCAAGACCACGGTGGTGCTGGTGACCCGGCCGGATGCCGGCGCCATTGCCGAGGCCTCGCGCACATCGGACGAGCTCAACACACTGGGGCTGCACAACCAGCGGCTGGTGGTGAATGGTGTCTTCCACGCCAGTGAACGCAGTGACGCCATTGCCGTTGCTATCGAGGCCCTGGGTGCGCGGGCGCTGGCCGCGATGCCAGCCAATTTGCTGGCATTGCCACACGACCAGGTTGCACTGCGTGCGTTTGACACCGTGGGCCTGCCGGCATTGCGTGCCCTGTTGGGTGCGGCGCAGGCCGCGGCGCCGACTCCACCAACAGTGGCCCTTCAGACTCAGCAGCAGGGGGCCGGGCTGGACGCACTGGCTGATGCGTTGGCGCAGGCGGGCAAGGGGCTGATCATGGTCATGGGCAAGGGCGGCGTCGGCAAGACCACCATTGCCGCGGCCCTGGCCATTGGCCTGGTGCAGCGTGGCAAGACCGTGCATCTGAGTACCACCGACCCCGCCGCGCACCTGGCCGTCACACTGGATGGTGCGGTGGAGGGTTTGCGGGTGGACCGCATAGACCCCGTCGCGGAAACGCAGCGCTATGTGGACAAAATCATGGCGACCAAGGGCGCCGGCTTGAGCGCTGCGGAGCAGGCCCTGATGCTGGAAGACCTGCGCTCGCCCTGTACCGAAGAAGTGGCGGTGTTCCACGCCTTCTCCAAGGTCGTGAGCGAGGCGCGCAGTGCCTTTGTCGTGCTGGACACGGCGCCCACCGGCCACTCGCTGTTGCTGATGGATGCCACCGGCGCCTACCACCGCCAGATGGTGCGCGAGTTCGAAGGGCACTCGGCCGGGCGCATGGTCACGCCGCTGATGCGGCTGCAAGACCCTGCCTACACCAGGATTATTTTGGTCACGCTGCCCGAGACCACACCCGTGTCACAAGCCCAAGCCCTGCAAGACGACCTGCGCCGGGCGCAGATAGAGCCGTTTGCCTGGGTCATCAACAAGAGCATCGAGGCCGCTGGCACGCGTGACCCGCTGCTCGCAGCGCGCCTGCAGGGGGAGCGCCGGCAGATGGAGCGCATTTCCCGGGGGCTGGCCAAGCTGACCTTTGTTGTGCCCTGGAAGGCCCAGCCACCGATTGGCTACGGGGCGCTGTCAGCGCTGGTGCAGGGCCAGCGCCCCGCGTCACGGCAGTGAAGGCTCCGGTGTGCACCACGCCGGATCACTCCGCCAGTTCTGCACCCACAGCGGCAATGCCTGTGCCGGTAGGGGGCGGGAAATGAAGTAGCCCTGCGCAAAATCGCAACCCAGCTGCATCAAGGCAACCCCTTGTTCAGCGGTTTCAACACCCTCGGCAATCACCTCCTGCTGAAACGCCGTGGCCAGCCCCATAACCGCCCGCAAAATGGCCATGTCGTCCCTGTCGATGAGCATGTCGCGCACAAAGCTCTGGTCGATTTTGAGCTGTGACACCGGCAAGCGTTTGACATAGGCCAGCGACGAATAGCCGGTGCCAAAGTCATCCAGCGAAAACTTCACGCCAAAATCCCGGCACTCCTGCATGGACCAGGAGACCCGGTCAATGTCGAGCAAGGCACTGGTCTCCAGCACCTCCAGTTCCACGTTTCGCGGGTCAACGCCGGGGTGGGCGGCTAGGATGGTCTGAATGCGTTGCACAAAATCATGCTGCTGCAACAGGCGCGCGCCCACATTGATGCTGACGGGTAGCTTCAGTCCGCCGTCCTGCCAGGGTTGCATCTGCTGCAATGCCGTGTGCATGACCCATTCATCCAGTTCGACAGCCAGCGCATGGTTTTCAACCAGCGGCAGAAATACAGCGGGTGCCAGCATGCCCCTGTCCGGGTGCTGCCAGCGGATCAGGGCCTCCGCGCCAACCACCTTGCCGGTGCGCATGTTCACTTTGGGCTGGTAGTGCAGCACCATTTCATCCGCAGCCAGCGCGTAACGGATGCGCTCCATGCTTTCATGGTGGTCCCGCACATGGCGATCATGGGTTGCGTCAAAAAAGTGGTAGCCGTTCTTGCCAGAGACCTTGGCCTGGTACATGGCCTGGTCAGCCTGGCGCTGCAGCTGGTCGGCGTCCAGCTCTTCGTCCTGCGGGTACAAGGTCACGCCCAGGCTGGCGGATACCTGCAATGCCGCTCCGTTCCACTGAACCGGTTCACACGCTGCCGCCAGCAGCCGGTTGAGCATGGGCATGCTCTCGGTGGCGTCCACCAGATCGACCAGGACGGCCACAAACTCATCACCACCAATGCGGGCCAGGGTGTCGCCTTCGCGCAGGGCGGCTTTCATGCGGATGGCCAGCGCCGCCAGCAGGTGATCACCCGCCTCATGCCCATGCGCGTCGTTGACCGCCTTGAATCCGTCCAGATCCAGAAACACCACGGCCAGCCGTTGCGCGCGCCGCTGTACCTGCAGCATGGCTTGCTTCAGCCGGTCGGCCAGCAGCACGCGATTGGGCAGATTGGTCAGCGCGTCGTAGTGGGCGATGTGTTCCAGCTGCTGCTCATGCACCTTGGCGGTCGTGATGTCCGAGAACAGGGCCACATAGTGCAGCGGCTTTCCCTGGGCATCCGGCACCGTGGTGATGGTGAGCATTTCCGCATAAACCTCACCACTCTTGCGCCGGTTCCAGATCTCACCATACCAGTGCCCCTTGTTGATCAGGGATTGCCACATGCTGGCGTAGTGTGCGGCGTTGTGCCGCCCCGAGCTGAGCAGGCGCGGGTTCTTGCCCAGCACTTCGTCCCGGCTGTAGCCGGTGATGGTAGTGAACGCTTCATTGACGTCCACAATGGTGCCATCGGTCCGGGTGATGGTGATGCCTTCGCGCGAGTTGTGGAAGACGCTGGCGGCGAGCTCCAGTTTCTCTTCGTTCAGTTTGTGCGTCGTGATGTCGCGGCTGATCCCAAACAGGCCTTCGACCTTGCCTTCGGCGTCAAACAGGGGCCATTTGCTGGTGCTGGCCCATCGTTTGTTTCCAGAGGCATCAAAGTACGGGTCCACCTGGTTGAGCAGGGGCGTTCCGTCCCGGAAGATGGGCAGCTCTTCTGCATGGTAAATCCTGGCCGTTTCCGGCGGAAAAACCTCCAGGTCGTGCTTGCCTATCAGTTCGCGCCAGTGGGCATGGCCGGTGATGCTGGCCAGCGTTTGGCTGGCAAAGCGAAAGCGGCTGTTGCGGTCCTTGAAATAAACAAAGTCGCTGGTGTTGTCCAGGAACGAGACAAAGTCGCGGTTGAGTTCGAGCACCCGCGATTCGTTGCGCTTGCGTTCGGTGATGTCGGCAATCACGCCTACGTAGTGCTGCAGGCGGCCATGGCCATCGCGGGAGATGCTGATGGACAGCTCGGCGTCAAAAAGAGTGCCGTCCTTGCGGCGGTTGACCATCTGGCCACGCCATCTGCCGGTCGTCACCAATTCGGTCCACAGGCTGGCGTAGAAGGATTTCTCATGCAGGCCGGAGGCGAGCAGGCGGGGGTTGCGCCCCAGCACTTCCTGCTCGGTATGGCCAGTGATGCGGGTGAAGGCTGCGTTGACCGAGATGATGTTGGCGTGGGCATCCGTGATGATGATGGATTCGGAGCTGGCATCAAATACCGTGGCGTTGATCCGCAGCAGGCGCTCGGCTTCGGCGCGCTGCGCGGCGGCCTCCATCTGGCGGCGATAAAAGGCCGTGGCCAGCATTGCAATCACCAGCAGGGTGGGGACCAGTGTGCCGACAAGGGTATTGACCTCGGTTCGCCACTTTTGCAGCGTGTGTTCACGCGGCAGGCGCGTGATCACCACAAAGGGGTACAGCCGGGAGGCCCGAAACGCGGTCAACGCGGTGCCATCCTGAGGCAATGGCTGCTCGAAGCTGCCGGACTCCGCCTTGCTGAGTTGCAGATCACCCAGGGTCTGCGCATGGGATGCTCCCGCACGGGCGTCTGCAGCCGTGCCCAGCAGCAGCGTGCCGTCGTACAACAGCACCTCGACCTCACCATCGCCGTTGTCCAGAATGTCTGCCAGGTGGCTGACGAAGTAGTCCGGGTTGATCGCGATCAGCAGCGTCAGGGTGTGCCCGCCGACGGCCACTGAGCGTGTCACCGGGATGAAACCCTGGGCGTCGGCCGCAACAGGGTTCTGCGGGGTAGACGGCTGCCCATTGGCGAAGTCGCGGCCGCTCCAGGCCTGGCCTAAGCGGAAAATTTCCTGTGCCGGCGCGGTCGGTGGCAGGTAGGCCTGTGTCCCGACGGTGATGCCGACGTTGGCCGGGTTGGAGCTGGCCACAATGCGGCCGGACTCGTCCTGCAACGACAGGGAGCGAAAAGACGGGGTCTGGCGCAGCGCGGCAGCGAACGTGTGCTGCAGCCGCTGCAATTCGGCCGGGGTGGTCCCGGTGGGGGTCATGGTGACCGCGGCTTGCTCGGTCACCAGCAGGCTTTGCGTCAGGAAGTCTTCAAAACTGTGGGTCTGCAGGGCGGCATGTTGCAGCCCGTTGGCAATGGCCTCAGTGCGTAGCCGCCATAGTGAATACGCCGACAGGGCCAGCGTGCTGAGCACAAACAGCGCAAAACCGGCAATGAATGCCCGGCGCAGTTGTAGCCCGCGGGAGCTCATGGCGCAACGATGGGCTCAAGCCGGTGGCGTCTGGCAGCAGCCAGCAGTCGTCCGTCCTGCTTGATGGCGCTGACGAAGCCGTCCAGGCGGACCGCCCAGGCCTCGTCACCGGGCTTGACCGCGTAGGCGTAGGGTGTGATGTGGTACACACCGGGCGGCGACACCAGGCGCGCCCAATCGGCATTGGCCAGAAAACGCTGGCTGTAGGGGTAGTCGGTCATGAACACGTCGGCCCGGCCGGACTGCACCTCCTGCTCACGGGCAAAGGGGGTGTCCAGCACCAGCAACTGCGCGGCCCGGAGCTTGTCGCGCATGACCGGCTCGTGCAGCGTGCCCTTGGCGACGGCGACCACCGAATCGGGCTTGTCGATGTCGGCCCAGTCCTTGATGCGGCGGTTGGTCTTGCTGGCAACAGCGTATATGTCGCTGGCCAGGTGGGGCCGGGTAAAGCGCAGTTTTTCGGCTCGCAGGGGGGTGATGCCCACGGCAAACATGGCCACATCGCAGTGGTCCTGCGTGACATCGTCGACGAGTCTGGCAAAGGAGCTGTCGACAAACTGGACCGCCACACCCAGGTCTTTGCCCAGTTCGTTGGCGAGATCGATGTCGATGCCGCTCAACTCCTGGGTTTTGGGGTTGCGGTAGGTGATGCTGTAGTAGTCAGGCCAGATGCAGACGCGTACGGTTTTGCTCGCCAGGACCTGGCCCAAATGGTCGCCGGGCTTGTTGTCTTGCGCCATGGACCCTGGCGGCACACACGCGAAGGCGGCACAAATAGTGATTTGCCTGATGGTGACCGTTCGCATGTGCCCTTCAATCCGAAGAAAATAGGCCCGATTGTCCGACCGAACTTCGCGAATAGTCTTAGGGTCAGGCAAGGATACGACCAATATTGATGTAGATCAATAGTGGCGGCGTACCGCATGCGGGGTGAAGCGCGGGTTGATTCGGGGAGGCGCTCACCGAACGGGAGGATTTTTGCTGGAAATGTTCACCGGCGGACGGTTGGGCTTGCATACGGGCCGCCGGGTGTGTGTAATGCGGATATGCCCACCACTAAGCCGTCCATCCCCGCCCTGAAAGCCACCGCCATGCGCCTTCTCCCCCAAAATTTGCAGCACTGGTGGCGTGCCCGCCAGGACAGTAGCGGACTGCCTCAGGTGGGCAAGATGCTGGAGAAAAAGTCTTTGTCTTCGGTATTTCAGCCCATGGTGGAGCTGGGAAGCGGTGAGGTTTTCGGCCATGAGGCGCTGGTGCGGGTCCCGCGCAGCATGGGTGAGCTGTCGTTTGACAACCTGCTGGGCGCGGCCGAAGAGCAGCGCTGCCAGAAGCAGCTGGAACTGGCCTGCGTGGACTACGCCATCGAGCGCTGGATGCAGGAGCGGCCCAAGGGCCAGTTGTACGTCAACATCAGCGCGAAAACCCTGGTGCAACTGCACGAAGCCGGCGCGACGGACTCGCTGCTGCAGTTGCTGCGCAAGCACAAGTTGCAGCCCAAGAACATGGGCCTGGACATCGCGGGCTACACCCGCATCAGCAACGTGGATGCACTGGTCGCTGCGCTGGTGCCGCTGCGGGCCGCTGGCATGTCGATGGCGCTGGACGATTTCAAGGCATCGGACTCCAGCATGCTGGTGTGGAAAAAAGTCCTGCCCAGCATTGTCAAAATGGCGCCGCGCTGGACTCAGGGAATCGACGGCAACATGGAAAGCTGCAGCATGGTCAGCAGCATGGTGCGGATGACCAAAAAACACGACTGCCTGCTGCTGGCGAAATCGGTTGAATCCGAGGCTGAACTGCGGGTGATGCGCCAGTTGGGCGTGGATCTGGCGCAGGGCTATTTCCTGGGCAGCCCCGCCGTAGACACCATCACGACCGTAAACCTGCGCGCGCGCGCCGTTCTAGGCGCTGAAGCGCACTAGTTTCGGGCAACAGCTGATCCAGGGTGTGCAGCACCTCCAGCAGTTCCGCAATGCTGGGGCTCAGCGAACTGACACCGTCTTCGCGCTGGCGCCGCGCGAAACGGTGCCAGGTCGAGATGTTCAGTATTTCCAGCTTGCCGTAGGACAGCTTGAGCCACTCGGCCTGCGCCAGTTGCTGCACGTATTCGGAGAACAGCGTGCGCGACACGCCACATAGTGATGCCAGTGTGTTCTGGGCAATCGGAATCTCGACGCCATCGCCAAAACCAATCGTCGGCGGCCGGTCCGACCGGTAGGCCAGCGCTTCGGCAAACTGGGCCAGGCCCATGACCACGCGCAGGCTGGGGTTGCCCAGCTTCATCAGCGTCAGGGTTTCGGAGGTTTTCTGGACCCGCCAGGCCATGAGTTTGGCCACGTGCCGCGCAAAGGCTGGTTCCTGCAAAAACAGCTCGTCGAAGGTGCTGGCCGGCAGGCACAGGACCTCGGTCGCGGTCAGGCACACGTAATCGGCAAAACTGGGCTTGCGGTTGATGATGGACTGCTCGCCAAACCACGCGCCCTTGCCATAGATGGAGATGGGTGTGGAGTCGGAGTTGGTGGTTGGAATGGCGGCCGACACCAGTCCGTCCATGATGTAGCACCAGTGCTGGATCTCGCCGCCCTTGGTCCAGAGCTTCTTGCCCACCTCCAGCGACTGCACCTTGACGCCGGGCGCAGTCTGCATGGCCAGTGCGTCCGACAGGCCCAGGCGGCGCAGACGGTTGTGGACATAGCCCGGGGGGGCGGTGGTAACCGGTGGCAAGCGAACTCCTGCTAGGGGTGGATTGGCATTGTCGGTCAACTAGGACGCCCTTGCAGCCCGCGCACCAGCTCCAGCAGCGCGGCCCGCTCCCGCTCGGGCGCGAACAGGGGCGCGCGTTGGGCGCACTGCGCCTGCAACTGCCGGTACAGAGCGCCCCCAGCCCGCTGGTCTGCGCGGCAGCGCAGCAGCAGATCGGCCAGCCCTTGCGCATCGCCGTGGTCGAAGTAGCCAGCGTAGTCAGCCCCCAGCATGCCCACATTGCCCGCAATGCGCGAGGCCAATACCGGTGTGCCGCTGCACACCGCTTCCATGATCACATGCGCACCACCCTCCAGGTGGCTGGTATGCACCAGCACATGGGCGCGCTGGATGGCGCGGCGTGTGGCCGCGTGGGCCATGCCCCCCAGCCAGCGGTAGTGGGGGCAAGCGGCGGCGCAGGCCTGGGCCTGTGCACCCAGGTCGGCGTCCAGCGCCTCGCCAATGTGGTCGATGAAGAGGTCGGCCTGACCTTGCAGCAGGTGGGCCGCTGCAAACAGGGTCTGGGGAGATTTTTCATCGCGCAGATGGCCAACCATGACGGCACGCAGCTGCCGGGGCGACTTGTCCACCGGGGGCTGCGTGTCGGTAGATTGAAAAATCACGCGGGCCTTGTGGCGCAGCGTGGCAGGCAGCGCGTCGGGCCCTCGCTCCTGCAGCACCACCAGCTGCTGTGCATAGACCAGCGACGCCTGTGCCTGCGCGTCGGTCTGAATGTCGTGGTACAGATCGGTGCCGGTCAGCACCACGCCCAGGCCCGGTGCGTCGGAATCGACGCCCCTGGCCTGCGCCCACCGCGCAATGCTGAGTGCCGAACGTCGCGCATGCAGGGCCAGCATCACATCAAAAGGCTCGCCATTCCAGCCTTGCGCGATGGTGGTTGCAAAGGTGGGCCGCAGCATCTGCGACCAGCGCCACGCGGTCTGCCAGTTGCCATTGTTGGCGCTGGCCAGGGCAGGGCTGACGATAAGAACGCGGGGCGGGGTCATGGGTGGCAAGAATACAGGGTCCAACAACTGCGCGCGCGCGCCGGGGTTACCGTGTTTCGGGTCTAATCTGCGTCTCATTGCAATTATTGGGAGTCTTTCATGTCCGTTTTTTCCCTGTCAGGCGGCCTGCGCACGCTGTTGGCCTGTACCGTGGTCCTGTCGGCCACGTTGGCACACGCCCAGGCGGTGTTCAGAGTCACCGCCATCCCCGACGAGTCGCCCACCGAGCTGGCCCGCAAGGCGGCACCCCTGGTCAAGTACCTGGAAAAGACGCTGGGCATGAAGGTCGAGTTCACACCCGTCAGCGACTACGCCGCGTCGGTGGAGGCGCTGGCCAACCGGCAGGTCGATCTGGCCTGGTACGGCGGCTTTACCTTTGTGCAGGCCAATGTGCGCTCGGGTGGCAAGGCGATTCCGCTGGTGCAGCGCGAGGAGGATGAGAAATTCCGCTCGGTCTTCATCACCAGCGACCCCAGCATCAAGACCCTGGCCGACCTCAAGGGCAAGAACGTCAGCTTTGGTTCGCAGTCCAGCACCTCGGGCCACCTGATGCCGCGCAGCTACCTGCTGCAAGCCAATATCGACCCCGACAAAGACTTCAAGCGCGTGGCCTATTCCGGCGCGCATGACGCCACCATTGCCGCCGTGGCTGCGGGCAAGGTGGAGGCCGGTGCACTGAACATCTCGGTGTGGGAAAAGTTTGTGGCCGAGGGCAAGGTGGACACCACCAAGGTCAAGGTCTTCTACACCACCCCCGGCTACTTTGACTACAACTGGACCGTGCACGCCGACATGCCCGCCGCCCAGCGCGAGAAGCTGACCAAGGCCTTCCTGGCGCTGGACAAGAACACCGCCGAGGGCAAGGAAATTCTGGACCTGCAACGTGCCACCCGTTTCATCCCGACCAAGGCCGACAACTACAAGGGCATTGAAACGGCGGCCCGTAGCGCCGGTTTGTTGAAGTAATCGCCTAACGGCGTTTGCTATGTTTTTGATAGTGCACTGTGTCTATTTCACGAGGGCTAGCGGCCCGTTTTGTATATGAAGATTGAGCTGGCCGGCCTTTCGGGCCGCCATCCGGCGGCCAAGCCCGGCGCCCCGGCTGCCGTGCAAGGGCTGAGCCTGAGCGTGCAGGCCGGTGAGCAGGTGGCCGTCATCGGCCCGTCGGGTGCGGGCAAGACCAGTTTGTTGCACCTGATGGCCTGCGCACTCCAGCCCTCGGCGGGGCGCCTGCTGCTGGATGGGCAGGACCCGTGGGCGCTGTCACGCAGCGCGCTGCAAACTTTGCGGGGCCAATTGTTTTTGGCGCCCCAAGTGCCGCCGCTGCCGCCGCGCCAGCGGGTCGTCACCGCCGTACTGGCCGGACGCCTGCCGCATGAAGGCCTGTGGACCAGCCTGCGCAGCCTGTTTTACCCGGTCGACATTCCCCGGGCCGAGCGGGCGCTGGCCGGCTTTGACGTCGCCGACAAATTGTTTGACCGCGTGGACCGACTCTCGGGTGGCGAGCGCCAGCGCGTCGGCCTGGCACGGGCCCTGGTGTCGCAGGCCAGCCTGCTGCTGGTGGACGAGCCGCTGTCGGCCCTGGACCCCACGCGCTCCCAACACGCGATCCAGACCCTGACCGACGCGGCCCGCGCGCGCGGTGCCACGCTGGTGGCCACGCTGCACCACGTGGAGATGGCGCTGGCGCATTTCCCGCGCATTGTGGGCCTGCGTGATGGTGCGCTGGCCTTTGACCTGCCCGCTGCGGACGTAACGCCGCAGCACCTGCAGGCGCTGTATGCGCAGCATCTGCACGAGCTGACCGGCCCGGCACTGGCGCCCGACGACGCCTTTCCCGGCAGCCCAACGCCGGTGGCGATGAACTGCCGCTGACGGTCACTTGCCCAATGCACACCGCGGCATCCCTGCCCACGCAACGCGACCCGGCCTGGGCCGGCCGTGTCTTCTGGATGCTGGCCGGCCTGGCCCTGCTGTGGCCGATGCTGGTGTTGACCGAGTTCAAGCCCTGGGTGCTGCTGGAGCCCGGGGCGCTAAAGCCCGCGTTGAATTTTGTCGGTGCCTTCTTCCCGCCGCGCACGGACGCCGAATTTCTGTGGCTGCTGGCGCGCGAGACCTGGCGCACGGTGGCCATGGCTACGGCCGGGCTGACGCTGGCGCTGCTGCTGGCCGTGCCGCTGGCATTGCTGTCGGTGCGGGTGCTGTCGCTGTCCGCGCTGACCGGCGCCATGGCCCCGGTGCCCGCCGGGTTGCGCCAACTGGTGCGCTGGACGCTGATGTTGCTGCGCAGCGTGCCCGAGCTGGTGTGGGCGCTGGTGTTTGTGCGGGTCGTGGGGCTGGGGCCGACGTCGGGCGTGCTGGCCATTGCGCTGACCTATGGCGGCATGCTGGGCAAGGTCTACGCTGACATTCTGGAGAGTGGCGACACCCACGCCAGCGCCAGCCTGATGCGCAATGGCGCCGGGCGTTTGCAGGCCTTTTTCTACGCCCTGTTGCCACAAACGGCGGCCGAGCTGACCAGCTACACCGTCTATCGCTGGGAATGCGCGATCCGCTCCAGCGCGGTGCTGGGTTTTGTCGGCGCTGGGGGCTTGGGCCAGCTAATGGATTCGTCGATGAAGATGTTCAACGGGGCCGAGGTGGCCAGCATTCTGCTGGTCTTCATGGCCTTGGTGTGGCTGGCCGACCGCATGAGCGCGGCATTGCGCAAGGTTTTGGCCTGAACCCAGGTAGCCAGCTATGCAATCCCCGCTGCCCCATTCATCCAATGTGCCCACTGCGGCACAGGCCGCCAACGACACCTACAAGCTGCCACCCAAGCTGTTCGATGCGCGCTGCAAGGCCTGCTGGCTGGTGCTGGGCGTCGTGGTCCTCGTGATCGCCAGTTTCGCCACCCTGAGTCTGCAGTGGGCGCAGTTCTGGTCTTGGGACGCACTGCAGCGCATGGCGCGCTTTGTCGCCGAACTGCTGCACCCGCGGTTCGACCTTGCCTTTGTCACCAAGGTGGCGATGGCCTCGCTGGAAACGCTGGCCATGTCGGCCCTGGGCACACTGCTGGCCGTGGTCCTGGGCCTTGCGCTGGCGCTGCCCGCCAGCAAGACCCATGCGCAAGACCCTGCGCGCTGGCGCGGCCCCGCACGGCTGCTGCTCAACGCGCTGCGCAGCACTCCCGAGCTGGTGTGGGCGGCGCTGCTGTTGATTGCGGCAGGTCTGGGGCCGTTCGCCGGAACCCTGGCGCTGGGCCTGCACACGTCCGGTGTGCTGGGGCGGCTGTTTGCCGAGTCCATTGAAAACGCGACACCAGGCCCGGCCTTTGCACTGCGCGTGCGCGGCGTGTCGTCAGCGCGTGTGTTTGCATATGCCACCTTGCCGCAGGTGCTGCCACAGTTGCTGAGCTACAGCCTGTACCGCTGGGAGAACAACATCCGCGCCGCCGCCGTGCTGGGCGTGGTCGGAGCCGGCGGCTTGGGGCAGATGCTGGCCTTCCACATGGGCCTGTTCCAGATGGCCGAGACCAGCACCGTGTTGGTGGCCATGCTGGTGCTGGTGGCCCTGGTCGATGCGTTGAGCTACGCGGTGCGCAAGGTGTTGTCGCGGTAGGGACGGACGCCGGGTTACGGCTTTTTGATCGCGTCCTGCGCTGCCTTCTTGGCCCGTGTGGATGCTTCATTGGCGGCGGCGCGGTCCTCTGCGTCCGGGAAGAGTGCATTGACCGTTCCATCATCGTCGCCGGCCGGCAGGTCCAACCGGCTGCCATTGGCCAGTCCACGTTGAAGACGGTTGTTTTCCCACAGAAGCAACTCACCCGGAGCTCCGTCCTTTAAATCCGCATCAATGCCAATCACCCGCCCGCCATACAGCGAGACGATTTGGTCGCGCGTGGTGTGGCCCACCACAATCCGCTTGACCGCGAACTGCTTCAGCAAGGCATCCACCTCACTGCTGCTTGCCCGGGGCATTTTGAAGTAGCCCCGGTACCACAGCGGACCCTCGCCCAGAAAAAGCCAACTGGCCTGCGGGTCATCCTGCAAGGACGCACGGGTGTCACCCAGCCGGGTGCGAATCTTGGCGTTGAGCGCTACCAACTCCGGGGCATGGCTTGGCAAATCAGGACTGATGCCGCCGTGTACGAAGAGCGTATCCCCCAGACGCAGGACCGTGGCGCGCGTTCGCAGCCATTGGCCCAGTTCCGTGTCTTTGCCATACAGCTCCGCCACGGTTCGCTGCAGCAGCTTGGCGACCACCAGGTATTTGGGCGACAGGTAGCGCAGGTCGCCGCGCAGCACCATGGACTCATGATTACCCAGCACCATTTGCACGCTGCCGCCGGCGGCCTGTGCCTCCTGCGCCAGCCGATAAATAGCCCACAGCGCTTCGGTTTGATGCGGGCCGCGATCAAATACATCGCCATTGACCACGAGCACGCCTTTGCCAAAAGCCCAATGGTTGTGTGCATTGATGATTTTTTGCGCACGCAGTAGCCCAAGAAACAATTCGTTCTGACCGTGGATATCCGACACTGCTGCCCACTGTGCCGGTTGCGGTAATTCATCAGGCGCGGCGGTGTTGTGGGCATTCAAGGCAATGCCGGTGACGCTTCCGCATGGCGCATGGATCCTGGTGCCCGTAGTGATGGCCAGCGGCTTCACCGCACCGTCGCAAACCCAGATGGCCTGGCTGCCTTTGTCGTGATGGAAAACATAAGGGCCATCCACCAGCGCCTGGGCACCCGCACAGGAGCTTATGACAGCGAGCAAGAGAGCTTTGAGGAAAGACATGTTGGGTCGAACACAAGAAAGGGGCGTTAAGGGCAGGAAAATCCACCGTTTGCGAGCCAGTATGGCACGCGTGGTGACCTATATCGCCACGGCGCGAAACCCCGCAAACACATCGCTGCGGTGCGGCTGAAAGAAGTTGCGGTAACGCGGGTGGTGCATGCGTGCATGGGTGGCGAAGGCGCCGCCGCGCAGCTCGCGGTGGTTGCCAAACCAGGGCTGGGAATACTCGCGGTAGGGGCCGGGTGCAAAGCCAGGGTAGGGCGCAAAGGCGTCCGCCGTCCATTCCCATACCCTGTGGCCCCACTGGAAGCCTGGCTGCGTCAGCGCGGCGTGTTCCCACTCGGCGGCGCTGGGCAGGCGCCGGCCGGACCACAGGCAATACGCCTGGGCTTCAAAGGCGTTCAGGTGCAGGGCGGCGCTGTCGGGGTCCAACGGCAGCCAGCGGTCAAACCAACGCATCTCCCAGGCGCCTAGCCCATCCGACCGGCCGGTCACTGCGCGGCGCCAGCGTTGCGGGTGGGCACAGGCCGACTGCGCGCGCCAGGCACCGGCCTCTGCGGGCCAGAAGCCGGGCTCGTCGTAGCCGCCGGCTTCGACAAAGCGGGCAAAGTCGCCGGCTGATACGGGGGCGCTGTCGATCGTGTAGCCCGGCAGGCGCAGCGACTGCGGCGGGCTTTCGTTGTCAAAGGCAAAGCCGGGGTTGGTTGTGTCCAGGCCCACGCGCACGTCGGCGCCGGGCAGGTCCAACAAGGTGCGGGTGGCCACCGTCGGCACCGCAATGTCGGTCGGCGCCGGGTAGCCCAGCGCCGCACGCATCCAGCAAAAGGCCTCGCCATGCATGTCCTCATGGAACAGTGCCAGGCGGTGAAAGTACAGCGGGTCGGGTGCGGATGGGTCGTCGGTGGTTGTGGCGGTGTCCAACGCTGGAATGGCCTGGATGCAGGCCTCCAGCTGGCCCTGCAACATCGGCTGCAATGCTTCCCGCGAGGGCATGGGCTCAACCCAGCGCCGGGCATGGGCCAATCGCGCGGAGTCGAACAGCGCATCGGGTCCGGCAAAACGCGGCGGCCGCTGCGCGTGCGCGAAGCCGTCCGCATCGCGGTGGTGCGGCCCGCGCAGAATCCAGAACTCGGCAAACCAGGCGATGTGGGCCAGCTCCCAGGCGATGGGGTTGATACCGATCTGGTGGGGCGGGCTCCACTGCGCGGCCGACAAATCACCGACCAGCGCCAGCGTGCGCCGGCGGCTGTCGCGCAGGGCCGCCGCCAATGCCGCGCCGCTGAGCTGGCGCGGGTCTGCCACGTCGGCCTGTTGCTGCTGTGTCATTGCGGTCGACCCAGCATGGCGACGGTGGTGTAGCGCACGGCCACCACGCCATTGACGGCCAGGCGTTCAAATATTTCACGCACATCCACACAGGCTTGCTGCCCCACTGGGGAGTCTTTGTCAGGCATGTAGGAGCGCGAAAACACCAGGCTCTGCAGCGCACCCGCGTCGAGCTGGTGTGCGTGGGGCCAAGACCACTGCTGCGGTACGGTGGCGCCAAAGAAAGCGGAGACGTTGCCACGATCCTCATGCGCGAGCAGCGCGTCGCGCTTGGGCCCACCATACTTTGCAAACAGGGCGTTCAGCGCGGTGTGCAGCGGGTCGGTCAACACGCGGTCGTTCCAGACCAGCGCCACCTGTCCGTGGGGTTTCAGTACGCGCAAGAACTCGGCCCGTGTGGCGTCGACGTCAAACCAGTGGAAGGCCTGTGCGGCGGTGATCAGGTCCACCGATGCGTCGGGCAGTGGTATGTGCTCGGCTGATCCGCCTGCGCTGCGGTAGTGCGAGAACCGGCTGAGTGCCTGGTCGGCGGCGGCGCGCATGGCGGCGCTGGGCTCAATGGCGGTGACCTGGTAACCCTGCGCGAGCAGCCCCTGGGTCAGCAGGCCGGTGCCCGCGCCGATGTCGGCCACCACCGCACCGGGGTGCAGGCCGCATGCCTCGCGCAGCGCGTCAAACAGCGCTGCGGGATAGTCGGGGCGCGACGCGACGTAGTCGGCAACCTTGGGAGAGAAGATGGCGCCGACGCCGCCCTGGGGTTGGTACAGCGCGCGCAGGTGGGCGCCGGTGTCGTTGGTGGAGGACTTGGGGTTCATGTGCCGAAGTGTGCCGCAAGTTTGTGGCTCAATATGGCGCATGAAACAACTGCGCGCGGCGGGCGAGGTGCGGGGCGCCGTGTTGGGGAGAAGGTTCAAGCCAAACTGGCCGATAGCCCTCGTGGAGTGGACCTAGGTAGCTATGTATTTGGTAGCAACTGACGCCACGCACCGCCAGGTCGGTGGGCCGGGTGTCCCTTCGTCGGCCCCATTCGCGGCAGCTGCAGAGTCGGCGTCCCAACAACGTTGTTGACGCAGCAACTGAAAAGTACCCAAACAGCCGCCCGCGAGCGTGGGCCAGAGAAGGGATACCCGGCCCACCGGCCCCGCCAACCCCGTTAAATCTGCCCGGTCCAGCCGATGTCATGGCGCGCAAACGCGGCCTGCAATTCGGCCACCCACGCAGCATCCAACGGACCCTTGGCCGCCCACTCCAGGCTGTGGATCAGGTGGTCGGCCTTGGCTGTGCCGACGATGGCCGCACTCACACCCGGCGCCGCCAACGCAAAGCGCAGCGAGATCTCGCCCCACTCCAGACCGCGGTTGTCCAGACCCATGGCCTGCCAGCGCTTCCAGTATTCCTCGCAGTAGTCGCCCACCGGCTGCGTGGCAAAGCGCCACGGGTGGTTGGCCACGCTGCGTTTGGCGATGAAACCCTTGCCCGCCATCGCCGGCAGGGCCGTGTGGAGGATGCGCTGGTCGCAGATGTTCAGCGACGCCATGAAGCCATCAAAACGACCGCAGGCCACGGCCCAGGCCAGGTCTTCGTTCTCGCCGGAGTAGGCCATGGCCCGCACCTTGCCCGCACGCTTGGCGGCTTCCAGTGCGTCTATTACGTCAGTCTGCTCCAGCACCGCGCGCGGGCAGGAGTGGAAGTGGGCGATGTCCAGGTGGTCGGTGCGCAGCAGGCGCAGGGCTTGTTCGATGCCGGCGGTGATGCAGGCGCCGGTCCAGTCGGGGATGCCGGCTACGCCATAGCCGAGCTTGGTCGACAGCACCACTTCACCGCGACGTGCCGTCAGATGCCGCCCTATGCGGTCTTCAGAAATGCCGTAGCTGGGTGCGGTATCGAACAGGTTGACACCGGCGTCCACTGCGGCGTGCAGCATGCGGCCGACGGCGGCGTCGTCCAGTGTGCGGTCGCCGATCTGCGCGGCGCCCAGGCCCAGGGGGTTGAGAAGAAGGTCGGTCTGGCCGTAGCGGCGGGGTGTTGGCATAGGAACTTGGTTTGAAGGGTGATCAACGGATGACGTACACCACGGCGCTGCGCGCGGGCAGCGTGAAGCGGCCGGTGGCGGTGTCGAACGGGGCCGCGTTGCGCACGCGCGCGTCAGCGGCGGTGCTGGCGGCTTGCGCGGGGTGCAGTTGGTAGGCCTTGCCAGCCTCTTGGGGCAGCGTGATGTCTTGCGCCACCTTGTCCACGTTCACAAAGTACAGCAGTTCCTGGAAGGCCGCGCCGGGGTAGCCGCGGCCATCCAGATGGCCCACCAGCACGACGGGGTTTTGTGTGGGGCCGGTGTTGGGAAACGTCAAGCGGGCCTGGATGTCGGCCGCCGTGCGCAGGCGAAACAGCGTCGAGCTGGCACGGATTTTCAACAGGTCCTGGAAGCTGTCGCGGGTCAGCGCAATGTCGGCCGGCGTGGGGCGCAGGGCGGGGTTGGCCAGCAATGGGCGCATCAGTGGCCAGCTCTCAGCGTTGTCAGCCTGGGGCGGCAGGCCGGTGCCAAAGTAGTTGGTCTGGTAGGTCCAGTCCAGGCGGTTGAACCAGTCGCCGGAATCAAAGCTGTTGCGGTCCATGGACTTGGAGCGCAGGATTTCGGTACCCGCATGGAAGTAGGCCACGCCCTGGCTGAAGGCCGTGATGGCCAGGCCCAGCGTCTGCACGCGGGCGCGGTCTTCGGTGCTCGTGGCCACCGGCAGCTTGAAAACGTTGGTGTCAAACAGCGTCTGGTTGTCGTGGTTTTCCACGTAGTTCACCACTTCGGATGGCTGGCTGGCATAGCCCGCGGGTTGCCCGGCGTAGTCGATGGCGGCCAGCGTTTTGCGCTCTCCGGTGTAGGTCTGCATCTCGTAATTGCGGATCGATCCGGCCAGGCCCACGCGCACCATGTCGGCGCTGCGCAGCAGGTCGGTCGGTGTGGCTTGCGAGAGGGCATTGCGGTCGTACACCATGCCGTTGATATAGCCCTGGTTGCGAATCTGCGCATCGCCGTTGTCGCCCGCGCTGCCACCGCGCACGGCGTCGCGGCCCCGGTCGCTGAAGGTGCCAATGCCGCTGCCGTTCAGCGACAACTGTGAGGCCTGCACAAAGCGCGCGCCGTTGGCCACCTCGCCAAAATTCCAGCCTTCACCGATCAGGTTGACATGGCGTCCGGTGGCCTTGTTGACACGTTGTTGCAGTGTCTCCATGACGGCGCGCGGCTGGTGCGCCATCAAATCAAAACGGAAGGAATCGATACGGTATTGCGTGGCCCACAGTGCCACCGAATCCGCCATCAGCTTGCCCATCATCCGGTTCTCGGTGGCGGTGTTGTCGCAGCAGGTGGAGCGCTCGATGACGCCCTGTTCGTTCAGCCGGTGGTAGTAGCCGGGCACCACGCGGTCCAGCACCGATTGGGCGTGTTGCCCAGAAGTGCTGGTGTGGTTGTAGACCACGTCCATGCCCACGCGCAGACCGGCGGCGTGCAGGGCCATGACCATCTGGCGCAGCTCGATGACGCGCGTGGCGCCGTCGTTCGCATCGCTGGCGTAGCTGCCTTCGGGTGCGTTGAAGTGCAGGGGGTCGTAGCCCCAGTTGAAGCAGTCTGTGGCGGCGCTGGCCGTGGTAGCGGCCTGCGGTGCTTCACTGTCGCCTTGCGCGGGTGGGGCGATGGCGGGCGTGGTGCAAGCCGTCTCGGGCACGCTGGCGATGTCAAAAATGGGCAGCAGGTGCACGTCGGTCATGCCCGCTTTCGAAAGCGGGCATGACCGA
>Ga0208509_1000152_pt1 | contig 30381 bp, 22 predicted proteins | sample LakWasMeta7_HOW4_2_FD_183857 | JGI IMG/M metagenome (GOLD analysis project Ga0208509, IMG submission 183857) | Freshwater sediment methanotrophic microbial communities from Lake Washington under simulated oxygen tension - Sediment Metagenome... | ecosystem: Environmental > Aquatic > Freshwater >...
TTAATATGGTCTATATCTAACTCAAAGTCAGATGAGAAGTTTTCATCCGTGAACGCCATAGCGTGAATATAGTTATCGTGAAATGACTCAGTTTCAACGATGTGAGAATTCATTATTAACGCCTAACCGTTAATATAGAGACCCATGGGTCCGTATATTAATAATTGAAAATTCGTGGCACATGGCTGGAATCCCTTGTCTTTTCTTAGTTTTATTGTTTTTCGGTCTCTATATTAAAATATTAATATAGAGACGCAGCATGATTAAGTTGATTCTAATTGAATTTGAACAATTATTGAATAAATGACAGACCGCTTTGTCCGGCAAATATGCCGAAGACGTGTTAATCCGCAAAGCGGACTGTCAACGTTAGAAGTAAGGGGCTGGCTTTATCCAGTCCCATTTGAAAGATTTGTTAGGACACGAAACGTTGAAAGAACGAATTACTGCTTGTCTTTTGATTTTTTGGTCTCCACTGATTCTTTAACAGAAGAATCGGTTATCAGTAAAATAACAGCCTGAATTATTATGACTGGCATCAAGCCTATAATTCCAAGCATTGCCCAAACGAAACCTAGCATAGCGCTTGAGCCTATTGCATTCCCAATAAAACCACAGCCATAGCCGCCAGTGTCAGCTACATAGCACCCAGGAATAAAGTAGCCTAGAATTGCCATAATAATAAAGGAAATTATTGATAAAGCGGTGGGTATTGCGAGGGCAAATATTAGGTAATATCGCAACATAATGGGAGGCCTAGCGTTTGAATCGAGGGGTTGGCTTTAGCCAGGGCCCCGCTTGAATGATGGGTTAGGGGCTTGCATGTCTTGAATTGGAAGTTGGTTTTAATGACATAAACATTTTGAGTGTACCTACAAGTAAGGCAATATTCGTAGGTAATGATAAATAAGATAATAATGTTGACATTACAAATGCAAAACCACCGCCAGGAACAAATGACGCAAAGTATAAAATAAAGAGTTTAATGAGCGGTATGAACACTGCAACAGCTAATAAAACAGTCCCCCAATTAGAAGTAACCCTTTTGCTAAATTTAGTAAAATACATAAAAATTAAAACAATAGCTGAAGGTATTACCCAGCCCACAATAAATTTCCATGTTGCGACTTCAGTCCCACTTAATTCACTATATGGATAACGGAATAAGTCATCAGGTAATAAAAACCTAAAATGAAAATATGAAATATAAGAATTTAAAAAATACACTAAAGCAAGAAATACAACAAAGAGAGTAATTGAGCGTTTAATCATAAAGTATCCCTAACGTTTGATATAAGGAGCGCTGTTAGGCGTCCTGCTTGATGGATGGGTTAACCATTTTTCTTAACCAAGGCAGTTGCTAATAAAAAAGCGTTAGCTAAAACGCCCCATACTGCGGCGGCTACCATAATTAACCCACCAAAGATGATTATGAGAAACAATACCCCCAGACCATATGTTTTTAGCTGTTTTGTATTTAGGGCAATAAATTCCAGCACGGTCTTATTTTTACCAGAGCGTGAATTAACGCCATAAATAACACTCAGAGCAATAATTGGGACAATTGCAGCTGAAGCTAACATTAGCTTCCAAGCACTTAGGTCTTTCATTCCAGCCCCACTATAGCTTTCAAGGCCGTAGTAACTCACAATTAGCAAGTAAGACCATAAAACCATTAGAGCAAAAGCTGGCTTTTTCATATGTGGCTAACGTTTGACATAAGGGGCGGTGCGCTTTAGCGCAGCGTCCCGATTGATAAATGGGTTAGGCCACAAGAGGCTATTGGGCACCATCTTTTTTTTCTCTCGTAATTTCGTCTTCAAAGCCCCTGAACAGGAAACTGGATGGGGGTACTGCCGACGATTTTTTAATGAAAAGTGCCCAAATGAATAATGCTGGAAATAACCCAAGTATGCCAAATATCAACCATAGAAAACCACCCAATATTCCATTGGCCAGAAACGGGCCGATTGCGCCACAAGCTGTTGAAGAACCAGCACCTTCGTCAACAGTGCAACCGGGTATGAGGTATGCAATAGTGCCTGAAATTGCCATGATGGCGAGAGGCAGAACTAAAGCTAAGTATGCATAAATTTTCATAGTGATTAACAGTTATTAAGCGGACGCACGCGTCCGTATAATAATATTGTTGATTTTGACATGTTATTTTTCTTATTAAATCTTGAAAGTAGGTATAGCTCTGTCCGTATACTAATTAATAGTAACTGCGGACGCAACCCAATAGAAACACTAGGTAGTTTTTTCTAAGATGAATGTCTGTTATGGCAGATAGCTGAAATCAAAAAAACTAAACTTAACGGCAGCTTTGTCCGGCTAATATGCCGAAGGCGTGTTAATCCGCAAAGCGGACAGTCAACTTTAACAAATAATCGACTACCATCAGATCAAAGGTTTCTAATAAACTAGTGGCGATTCACTACCCGCGGTTTGGTAGACCAATCCTTAATTTCGTCAAACCTCATTAAGTGCATTAGAACTCATTTCATTATGGACTTTAATAACTTTTAAGTGGGGTATGCTAAAGACATCTTAATACCTATAGCTATTTTTCATATACGAAAGCTAACTTAACATGGGTTAGATTCCATCTTGCAGAATGCAATCAACTAACCATGAATGTAATTAACACGATAGTTTAATGATTCAAATAGCACCCCAAGGAACGGGAGAATGTAGCTAATTTTGAAAATAATTGGAGGATTAAAAGTTGAAAATTAAATCAGGATTTGTTTCAGTACTTTCAATCAGCTTGTTGCTTATTACGCAAATAGCCCATGCGGATTTCAGAAAAGCCTTAGATGCCTACATGGCAAGAGATGGTGAAACCATGTTGGCTGAAGTGAAGGATGCTGTGGACAAGAAGAATGATGATGGGTTGATTTTATTTTTAGATGCGCTGCAGCTAGATGAGCTGACTTCAAAAAAAGTGTCATTCAAAGATAGCAATCAAAAAAAAATTGACTCATCTAAAATTCTTACCACATTTGAAATTATTTTAACTACACCTCAAAAACAAGAAATGAAATATTTGCTGCAACAGGCAGTTCAAAATGGTACAGCAAATGCACAATATCAACTCCATTTTATGCCGAAATGGCTGGAACAAAGCAAGCTAGAGTTTGATAGGCAACAAGATCTTGAGAATATAGCAATGAAAGGTAATTTTAGTGCGGCTTCTGAACTTGCAAGCGAATATTCATATGTCTACTCAACTTCACAAAATTACTCTCGAGAGAAAGCAGCAAAATGGTTTGTTAAATCGGCGGAATTAGGTGATCCATATTATGCCTTTGCGTTAGGAACAAAATACTTGAATTACTCTACCCCATATTTTATATCACACCAAGAGTGCCTACAGGCAGATACAAAGATTAAAGCAATTTGTTTTTCTAAAGATGAAACCAAAGGGTTTTATTGGGTAAAGCAAGCAATAAAAAATTATGATAAGAATAGATACTTGAAACGTTCTTTTGCCTATGAAATGGGCAATATTATGCGTATGCAGTTTGATACAAAAGAACCAGATTTGCACCAAGCCTATTTGTGGTATTTATTTGGGATTAATAGTCCAGATCCTGCAAATCATGGCATGGAAGATTCGTTCTTTATTTCTAAACTTAATGAAATGTATGAGTTTGGCAATTTAAAGGTGGTATCGCCAGAGCTTGATGCGGTATGGCTTGATGTGGATAAACGAGATGAAATGTTACACCTCAAGCAATTAGTGAATCTGCCTACATTGTTAATTGAGACAAGAAAAATGAGGTTGAAACAAAAACCAGTATTTTCTTATGAACAGGATGAATACACTTATTACAAACTTGACGTATATGATGATGGCAAAGTAACGCTACAACTCAAAAAATTTGAAAGCGAAAATAGCAAGGATAATTATTTAAAAGTTTCACCGAAGAAAGTTAGAAATTTCTTAAAAGAAATAAATAGTTTTGGTATAGATAACTGGTTGTTAAATAATTCGTTGAGTAATAAGAATAATCAGGTATGTAGTAATGCAGATGAAGTTTGCCCGACAAATGATTATTTAATTACGTTTAATCAAGGAATTAATCAACGAGTAATTTACTTCGGAGAAGCAAGATATGGAAAGAATGAAGATGAACAAAAAAGTAGTCGTATTGCCCAGATTTTCACACTAGTAGAGCGATATTTTCCCACACAAAAAATACGTTGCGGAATAGGTAGTTCAGGTACGTTTAATAAAGAATGCGTCCAGTATGACAATTTGAGAATTCAGATGGCTAAGAAAGGAGTTAAGCAATGACTATCAATTTTATACAAGGTGAATCGCCACTGGTTTGCTAGACACCTTAGAGCCTATTTGTATTACATTGAAAATGTTAGGCACGTCCAAGACAAAATTCTTAAAGACTAATATAACAATTGAAGAGAGGTTGGCATATAAATAAAATTAGTTATATACAATTTACATTTATGACAATTCAGTTTATTTAAAGTCTGGCTGAATATAACCAATCCCTACTTTATTTATATTTGCATATGATTTTGTCTTGACTCCAGTAAATTTAATAAGCTACATTAGCCGTGAAACTAGTATGGTTAAATTTAAAACACATACTTAAAAAAAGCAATATCACCAAAAAATACTAAAAATAAGTAACTGGGGATGTAGTGAGGGAAACCTTAAAAAAAGAAGCCTTTATCTGGGCTACGGGGGCTTTTTGTCAGTTGAATCGCATTCCGCATGATGCCGGATTGCTCATCAAGCAATATCCTCCACCCTATACGGTAGTCAATCTACAGCAAGCCCTTAATGGTTTTGGCTTAAGCAACAGCCTCAAGTCCTATGACCTTAATCAACTACCGAATGCCGCGTTACCTTGTTTAGCAATACTGCAGCCAAACACTCAGCCGACAGCTAATGTTTCAACGGATACACAAACTACATCAGCCCCAGAGCAATCATCTTCTGAACCAACACCTCTTGTTCACGATATTGCCCTTATCTTAAGCAGTGATTCACAGCGCTTGCTAATGCTTCATCCAGGCCAGGCAGAACCTGTAACCGTTAGCATTGCGGATTTCAGTTCACGCACTACGGGTAAATTTTTGATGGTGCGTAAAGCCAATGATGCTGTGACTGATGAAGACGGTATTACGCATAGTCATGCTGCACATCCTGCGTCTCAATCAAAAGCACATGTGAATCCAGCTTCAACCGCATCTGGAAAACACACAGCACACAAGCAACCCGGTTTCGGTTTTAGCTGGTTCATTCCGGAGCTACTCAAGTATAAAAAGATCTGGTCAGAAGTCTTGCTAGCTTCGCTCACGATTCAACTGGTGGGATTGGCCGTACCTATCTGTACCCAGATCGTGATTGATAAAGTGGTGGTACATCACACTACCAGCACCCTGATTGTAATTGGGGTCGCGCTTTTTATATTCCTGATCTTCAGCGCCATCATGGGCTGGGTGCGGCAATACCTGGTACTGCATACCGGTAACCGTATTGATGCTACCTTAGGGCACAAAGTGTTCAGTCATTTGCTGGATCTGCCAGTACGCTATTATGACCACAGACCTACAGGGGTCATCATCGCCCGTGTGCATGGGGTAGAAACCATTCGTGAGTTTCTGGCCGGTGGTTTAGTGACCTTGCTCCTGGATCTGCCTTTCCTGATCGTATTCCTCGCTATCATGTTCTGGTATAGCTGGCAGCTCACCCTCATCGCAGTGGCGTGTCTTACCCTGATATCACTGTTGAGTTTCTTTGTTACGCCTATTATCCGTGCCAAGCTCAATCATCAGTTCATGCTCGGTGCACGCAACCAGGCCTTTCTGACTGAATATGTATCAGGCATGGAAACGGTGAAATCTTTACAGATGGAACCACAGCTTAAACAAACCTTTGGCAATTACCTAAGCACCTATCTGCATGCCAGTTTTGATAGCCGCAAACTCTCCATTAGCTATAACACTGCAGCCAATACCCTGGACCAACTGCAAACCTTGGCGATTCTTTGTGTCGGCGCATGGCTGGTGATGCACAACACCAGCTTTACCATTGGCATGCTGGTTGCGTTTCAAATGTTCTCTGGACGTCTGTCTCAACCCGTGATGCGTCTGGTTGGTTTATGGCAGGAATTCCAACAAGCCGACATTGCCGTGAAGCGTCTGGGCGATGTAATGAACGCTCCGGCTGAACCTACTACCCTAATTCCTACCCGAGCCAATACCAATCAAACCACAAACATCACAGTTGATAGCGTAGGTTTCAAATATTCTGATGAGCATCCATGGCTATATCGCAACCTCACTTTCAATATTCAGGCAGGTCACTGCATGGTGGTGATGGGCCCTAGCGGTTGCGGCAAAAGTACCTTGGCTAAATTGCTACTAGGTTTCTACCAGCCACAGGAAGGCAGCATCAAACTCAATGGACAGGACATCCGTTACCTTGCCGCTAATGAACTCAGAAATAACTTCGGAGTAGTGCCGCAGGAAACCGTGCTGTTCTCCGGCACCATTTATGACAACCTCATCCTGGCTAACCCACACGCCAGTTTTGAGCAAATCATCCAGGCCTGCCAACTGGCAGAAATCCACCATGCGATTGAACAACTGCCACAGGGCTACCAAACCATTGTAGGTGAACACGGTACTGGCTTGAGTGGCGGACAGAAACAACGTATTGCCATTGCCAGGGCCTTGCTCAAACAACCGAAAGTGCTGATCTTTGATGAAGCGGTTTCTAACCTTGATCAGCAGACGGCAGAGCACTTTGCGCAGACGGTAAACAAGCTCAAGGGTAAGGTTACGATTCTGTTCATTACCCACCAACTCCCTAAAGGGCTGAATGTGGATGAGGCGGTGATACTAGGAAAAGATAAAAATATAAAAAATGAAAACCAGCAAGGAACATCAGTAATGCAAAACAACCTGGAAACTAGTAGTTCAGATAAGGCGGAAGTATGAGTGATAAAGAGATAAAGCGTGGTCTGTACCCAATTGTTTTTTTGATTTGTGATGAATGAAAGGTATCTGCATGATAGAACTAATCAATAAGTTATTCGCACTCTTGGCTAAGCAACATTGTGGTATTTATGCCTTACTAGGTGTAATTATTGCTTTTTTATTTTTCCGTTATGCTGAACCGGATGCACAAATACCCTTCATCAAGGAGTTGATATACCCAGTTCTTTTTATCTTTATTACCAGTCGTTTTTTGTTACATATCTTTTATGAAAGAAGCGAAATCGGAGGGAAAAACATTCCTATGACTACTAGCATAGTAATCAAAGATAATTATTTTTTAGTAAAAATTACGAGCAATATCAGTGCGTATAAAAAAATAGCAGGTTATTTATATGTGCTATTTAGAATTATAGATATATGTTCACAAAGTTTTGTACTAGGGTTTGGATTGTTTATATTTTTAAGAGGGGTATGAAATGGCGAACATTACTTTAGTTTGGGATTTTTTGAAGCAAAATAATCAATTTACAGGTTATGCAAACGACTTCCTTACACTTAAGGAAGCTCTAGTTGCAATTACATCTGACAGTCCTGATAGCGCAGCATCAATTGATGCATATAAGAGTGCCGCAGCAGTATTTTTTAACAACGAAATTGTTGTTGCACTGGCGGCAGACGTATTTAAAAATAAAGTTATTGGATTTGAAAATGGTACAGAAAGATATTTCGAGGTAATAAAAAGTTTTGGTTCTATGATAACTGCAGCAGGTAAAGCGATGCAAACGCCGTATAGTTCAGTTGGATTAAGGGTTGAAGTGGCTGGTATCATTATTGAGAATTATGGTAATTCGTTGCAGTTTGCAAATGCAATCGGTGAAGGTATTGCTGGGCAAGCGGATTTTTACGGCTGGTGGCAATCCGTCACACAAACCGATGCCAAAGCAGAAGCCATGCTTTATGTAGAAGGTTTATCAAGAGGTTTAGATAAAACTGTTGCTCAAGAGAAAATAAACACTTTCATTGACGTCAGCAAGAACAACAATGTTGGCATTCAAGAATCCGTTGCTTACTTAAATCACTTCAGAAAATTACTTGGCATGACAGGTGAAGTTACTCCTGCTACATCTGAAGCTGTTTACCAAGAAGTGACTACTGTATTAAATACCCCTGTTTACCAATCACTCAAAGACAAAGTCACCGTAGTCGCCCCACCTCTCAGTGCAACTGAAGCCCGTAGCGACCTGGGCTTATTTCTAAGCCTGTACTACCTCACCCCATTTGCCCTTAAAACCGATGGCTCCATTGCTGCTGATGCACAACTCACGATTGCGCACCCAGACTTGGCCACCCAGTTTAAAGATGACAAACTCCTCACGCCTGAACAACGTGCCAACGGCGAAGCCAACTTTAGTGATATGTACCTGGCTGACCGTGCTGCTATGCTCGGTTGGCTCAATAAGCGCAACCTGAACGATATTAGTGAAAACATCATACTCAACAGCTCGTTCAATCAACTATTTGAAGATAAGGTCAGCCAGACCCTGATCCTGACCGGCAGCGCAATTGTGGCCGATGCTGATCGTCGGCAATTCCGTTTTGGTAGCAGCGATACCGACACCCTCACCGGCGGAGACAAGGATGACCACCTCTACGGCATGGGCGGAGCCGACACCCTCAACGGCGGTAAAGGTAACGACAGGTTAGAAGGCGGCTCAGGTACAGACATACTTAATGGTGGAGAAGGTAGAGATACCCTCTACGGCGGCACTGAAGCAGACACCCTTAAAGGCGAAGATGGAGTTGACCAACTCTACGGTGGTACGGGCAATGACAACATTGAAGGTGGCAAAGAAGCTGACTACCTGTTTGGTGGTACCGGTAATGACACCTACATTCACAATGACGGAGACGGCAATGATGTCATACAAGACAACGATGGATTAGGCCGCATACAAATCAAAACCGGCGTGATTCTTGATGGTGGACAAAAAGTCACAAACTCAAGCTACGTTTGGGAAAGCGCCGACCATAAAACACGCTACACCAAATACGACCAAGGCGATGGCAAATACACCCTCAACATTCTTCTTGCCAATGGAGAAAAACTTTACGTTAAAGACTGGCAAGACGGTGATCTGGGCATCAGTCTGCAAGGAGCTACTCCGCAAGACCCACCACCTAGCGGCACCACTATCACCGAAAATTCAGACATGGTCTTTGCCAGTGATGCTAATGAACAAATAGACAGTGGTGGCGGCAACGACATTCTCATTGCTACTGCACGAGAAAAGCTCACCCTAAATGGCGGCGCCGGCGATGACATGATATTGGGTCATGGTAACTGGTATACCAGTAGCATGTACGATAGCAACAGCACCAAACGCGTCAATCTCGCACAAAGCTCAAGCACCGACCACGCATCCAGTGAGTGGCGCGATATTCAGGGTGAGTGGCAATATGATTACAGCGCAGGCAGCGATAAGGTTTATTATGTTTCCTATGGGGAAAACTTAGGTAGCTTCTGGAAACTTACCGGCATAGATTCACAATACGGCGCGGTCTCTAGCCAGATCAATGGTGTACATAACAATCTCTTCACTCACGCTTATTCTGTCTTAACTCCCAACGAAGAAATCACCGAAACGCTGCTTGGTGGCACAGGGAACGATTTAATTAGCGGATCATATGATGCCGATTACATTGATGGTGGCGATGACAACGACGTACTCTACGGCAACGCTGGCAATGACTTTATATTTGGCGGGCAAGGCCAGGATTTTGCTGATGGAGGAGATGGCAGTGACTATATTGATGGCGGCGCAGAAAATGATGTACTTGTAGGTGGTTATGGGGCAGATGTGATTCATGGTGGCATGGGTGACGATGAGATGACCGGTGATTTACTGCCATTAAGCGGAACCAATCCAGCAACACCTCCTCCTACCACCGATTTTAGTCTAATGGGAAATGATATTTTAGATGGCGGCGTTGGTAATGATAAGCTTTGGGGTGGGGGTGGTGCCGATATGCTATTGGGAGGCGAAGGCGATGACAAGCTTTATGGAGATAGCATTGGTACGCCAGCCCAATATGAAGGCGATGACATCTTAGAAGGCGGCGCCGGTAACGATGAAATTCATGGGGATGGAGGTAACGACAGCATTGATGGTGGAACTGGCGCTGATATCCTCTGGGGTGACGCAGGCAATGATTATCTAGACGGGGGTGAAGGTGATGATCAGCTTTTAGGCGGAGCTGGCAATGATGTTCTGATTGGCACTAGTGGAGACACTTTGCAAGGTGGTCAAGATGACGATACCTATTATATTCAAGGTGGTAGTCAAATCTCTGATTTAGAAGGTCGCAGTACTATTTATATTGCAACCGCCAAGAATGTATCTACAACAACCCAGCCTACCGTAAATCCAGAAAATCAAAACCTCAATATTACTCTGGATAACGGCGAGGTCTTAAGCATACAGGCCGCATTATATGGCATGGATGCCAGTTTACAGTTTGCTGGAGGTGAAGCCGTTGATGTAGAAACCCTGGTAAGTACCCAGCTCACTGACTCGGTGAATTTATTCTTAAATAGTGTAACTTTGGCTTCCGGTGCTATCGTAGATCATGCCTTTGGTGGTATGGGTAATGACCAGATTGTGGGTGACGTAGCTAATGACACCATTAAGGGCTACGGTGGTAATGACACTCTGCTAGGCGGAGATGGTAATGATGTTATCTTAGGCGGTTCTGGCAATGACTACATCTTTGGCGGGCGCGACAACGATCAATTATTGGGGGGTGCAGGCGATGACCAGATTATTGGTGATGACGGCAATGACAATATTGATGGTGACGCAGGCGATGACACTTTATTTGGCGAAGCGGGTAATGACACTATTAGCGGAGGTGATGGCGCAGATCAGTTGATTGGTGATGGCGTTACTACGGAGGGGGCTGCCGACATACTAAATGGTGGTAATGGTGATGACCAGTTGTGGGGGCAGGCTGGCAATGACACTCTTAATGGTGATGCTGGCGATGACGTATTGCGCGGCGGTAATGACAACGACACACTTACGGGTGGATTAGGTTATGACCTGCTATATGGCAATGCTGGCAATGATACATATCGCTTTAATCTTGGGGATGGTCACGATTATATTGAAGATACTGAAGGTGTGAACCTTGTTGTCTTTGGTGCTGACATTAACTTATCAAATATCCGTATTACTTTTCCTAATCCCAATGGTATCGGTGCAAGCAGTCAGACACTTGTTATTAATTACGGCATCAGTGACAGCATCACCCTACCAGGCAATGCCACCAGTAGCATGAACTTTCAATTTGCTGATGGAGAAATACTAAGTTATTCGCAACTCAAATCTGCCTATGTAACTCCGATTTATACAGCACCAAGCAGCACTGTCTACGGTTCACAAAATGATGATTACCTAAATTTACCTAGTACTGGTGGAGTTATCTATGCGGGTAGCGGGCAGGACAATCTCAATGGCGGTTCTGGTGATGACCAACTTTATGGTGAAAGTGGGAATGATACTTTATATGGCAGTAGTGGTAACGATACTCTGGTTGGAGGTCTAGGTAATGATGATTTATATGGTGGTGATGGCAGTGATATTTATATATTTAAGCGTGGTGATGGACAAGATGTCATCGGCGATTCTGAAAGTGCAACTGATATTAATACCCTGAAATTTGGCGCGGATATTTTAGCTGGTGATGTGGTGTACACCCGTGCGGCTAATGGGGATTTGAAGATCAATATTCAGGATTCGACTGACTCAATTACGATTAAACAGTGGTACAGCAATGCGCCTAATCAACTACAAAAGATCACATATGGAGATGGCAGCGAATTTGACTTGTCTTCTCTGTCTGGACTTACGGTGCAAGATATCGTGGCGGTTGCTCCAAGTGAACTCAACGGAACGGAATTTAGCGACAGATTGATAGGCAGTTCAGGTAACGATATATTCAATAGTGGTCAAGGCAGTGACACCATGATCGGTGGTGCTGGTAATGATACATATCAGCTTGACTGGTCTAGAGGCCGCGATGTTAGCATTTTGGACAATACGGGGAATTGGAATTCCTATGCGATAACGCCAGATATCGTTATTGAAACCGGTTCTGAGTTGAATACAATCAGATTGCCGATGGGGCTGGATTTTTCTGGACTTACTTTTGAGCGACAAGGAAATGATCTTTATCTGGCAGTTCAAGGGAAGCGTAACATTGATTATGTTAATCTGAGCAATTATGCTGGGACAGCTGACAGCATTTTTGCCCCAGGTGCGCTGCTGATCAAGGATTACTACTCAGGCACACAGCAATGGCAGATACAAACGACTGCCGGTACGGTTATGTCTATGGCTGATTTGCTCCAGGAACTAAGTCAACCTCCTATTGATTTGGTGCAGCAAGCATATGATGATTGGTTGGTCGGCACGAAACGAGCGATGTTTGCCGATTTTTCATATAGTGGTGTGCAGACAGGTGAAAATAAGTTTGAGTTAATCAATTCTTATGGATTAACGACACAGGCATTTGAGCTTGCTGATCGTTACAGTGATGCTGCAACGATCTTTCTGGAAAGTGCTCGCCATTCAGAGTTCACGGTGAATGGAACATATACCATACAGGTTACAACCCCCAATTATGTGACATCATCCCAGAGTTACGCTGCAGGGGGGGGTGTATGGAGCCCTGTTTATAACTATTCAATGCTGGATAACAACGGCACTCCAACCCTAATAGGCACCTCCAGAGTGTTGTACACGAGTGGCGGCTCTTCTTCTGTATTCGCCGGGTATACAACAACGACTGTCACGGTAAACGGCTATGATACCTATCAGGGGTTTGGTATTAATAGCTTACATGCTGGGCCAGCAGATAATTTTATTTATAGCGCTGACGGGTCTGTGGCTATTGACGCTGGAGCAGGGAACGACAAAATATTCTTAGGTGACTTTGGAACATTTGATACGGGTGGTTTTATCAATGCTGGCGATGGTAATGATGTGGTCGTTGGTAGTCCTAGTGATGATATCGTTTTGGCAGGTAACGGCGTCGATTTTCTGGCAGGTGGTCAGGGTGATGATACCTACCTGATTAACCCAGATAATACTGGAATAAAAGTTATTGATGAATTGCATGACAGTATATATGTGCCGGGTTATAACACGAATACTCAAGTGATGAATTGGCCTGTTGATACACCGTACTTGGGTAGTGAAGGCACGGATACTGTGGAATTCGGATTTGGGATAAGTCTTGAAGATCTCATTGTTACTCGGGGGGCGTTTGACCTAGGGGAGCCAATTAATGACATCACAATTATCCCAAAAAATTACTTTAATAATTTTAACAACCCATCTGTCACATCTCGCCAAACTCTGGATATTACATGGGGAAATCAAAGTCAGATGGTGAGTGTTCTATTACCACAGAATGGTAATCAATATGATTCATATAACTATGCTGGCGGTTATGGTGTTGAATATTATAAATTTGCCGATGGAACGACACTTACGGCCGCCCAGATGTATTCAATATCTTTCTTCCTGTCAATGACAGAACCAGCAAGTGACTATGCTATCACCAGGAGTTATGATGCCTCTACCTACGCTTTAAATGAGAGCTGGACTAAGGCTGATGGCAGTTACGGCGATGGCATTATCAATGCTGACGGTTCTTTCAGCAGAACAAGTCACAATCCTGATGGCAGTTATAGCAGCACTGTTGGTTATTTATATGACGCAATTAATTGCAATATCTACACGGATTACTATGATGCCAGCGGCTGGCTGGCTAGTGATGCTTGGCGAACGCAGCATAATGACGGAATTGAGTCCGGCACAGATATATATAATATCGATGGCTCATCTAGTGGAATAAGCTATGACCAATATGGCGGTTACTCTATTTATGTAGTTGACGTGAATGGTGACGAATCCTATAAGCGATACGATGCTAATGGTATACAAAACTATGAGTATAATTGGCGCAGTTCAGGCTATGTATGGGATAGAAGTTATTTCAACGCGGATGGCTCCAGCTATGGCGAATACCATAATCAAGATAACAGTTATAGCATTTACGTCAATGATGGTCATGGCAATATTACTACGCGGTATTTTGATACTTTTGGCTTCTTACTTAGCTATAGTGTGGTCATTAACGATGGGTCAGGTAATATTCACACGTCGAACTATGATGCCGCTGACACTTTGCTGAGTGAATTTTGGACGCAGGCTAACAGTGTGCCGTTGACTACCACTATTGCAGACCAGGTGGCTACCCAAGACGTGGCATTTAACTTTCAAATTCCTACTGACAGTTTCAGTGATCCTGATGTCAACGATAGGCTGACTTATACAGCTACCCTGGCGGATGGTAGTACTTTACCGTCTTGGCTAACTTTCGATGCGACCACGTGCACTTTTAACGGTACACCATTGAATGATGCTGTAGGCAACATAAATATCAAAGTCACAGCCGCTGATCTAGCTGGTGCAAGCATCAGTCAGAACTTTGGTTTGAGCGTGAATAACATTAACGATGCACCCACTTTAAGCTTGGCGATTCCTAATCAAAGAACAGTCGAAGGTGCATCATTCAGCTTCACAATTCCAGCTAATAGTTTTAATGATATTGACGCAGGGGATGTGCTGACCTACAGCATAAATCAGGCAGACGGCTCTTCATTGCCTGGCTGGCTCACTTTTAATGCGTTAAATAATACGTTAAGTGGCACACCGAGTCTGAATGATGCAAATGTACTATCACTCACTGTGACGGTGACTGATCAAGGAGGACTAAAAGCAACCAGTCTCTTTGAATTGAACATTGCCAATCTTATTACAGGTACCATTAATAACGATAACATGCTTGGAACTGCAGGTGATGATTACATCAGTACAGGTGCAGGCAACGACATAGTGACTGGCAGTGCCGGCAATGACACCATTGTCGGCGGTACTGGCTATGACACGCTTGCAGGTGGGCTAGGCAATGACACCTTCCTCATTGACGGTGCAGATGCAGCTTATGACCGTTTTGATGGTGGTGACGGTTACGACACCATCCAGGGCGGAGCGGGTAACGACACTATCCGTGTCAACCTCTTCAGCGGCACCAACACTGTTGAAAAGATAGACGGCGGCACTGGTCAGAACATCCTGTCAGGTTCGGTCAACAACGACACCATCGACCTCAGCAACACCGAACTCGTCAACATCGCCCTGATTGATGCAGGTGCAGGCAACGACGTAGTGACTGGCAGTGCCGGCAATGACACCATTGTCGGCGGTACTGGCTATGACACGCTTGCAGGTGGGCTAGGCAATGACACCTTCCTCATTGACGGTGCAGATGCAGCTTATGACCGTTTTGATGGTGGTGACGGTTACGACACCATCCAGGGCGGAGCGGGTAACGACACTATCCGTGTCAACCTCTTCAGCGGCACCAACACTGTTGAAAAGATAGACGGCGGCACTGGTCAGAACATCCTGTCAGGTTCGGTCAACAACGACACCATCGACCTCAGCAACACCGAACTCGTCAACATCGCCCTGATTGATGCAGGTGCAGGCAACGACATAGTGACTGGCAGTGCCGGCAATACCATAATCCAGGGTAAAGACGGTGCCGATCATCTTACCGATGCCAAAGGAAGTAATCTACTTGATGCTGGTGCAGGTGGGGATGTTTTGTTTGCAGGTACAGGTAACGACTTACTCATTGGCGGACTTGGTAATGACGTCATTACTACAGGTGCAGGTTACGATGTTATCGTCTTCAACAAAGGTGACGGTCAAGATATCGTCAATGCTTCTACAGGCGCTGATAACACGATCAGCCTAGGCGGCAACTTTGCTTACAGTGATTTGAGTTTGACCAAGACAGGTAACGACCTCATTCTTAAAATGGGAGCTACAGATCAAATTGCCCTTAAAGACTGGTATCTTGGCACGACCAATCACAGTGTCGTCAACCTGCAGGTAATCGCAGAAGCCATGGCTGGATTCAATCTGGGTGGCTCGGATGTACTGCGTGATAACAATGTCGAAAATTTCAACTTTGCCAACATTGTCGCAGCCTTTGATGCAGCCGGATCTACCGCTAACTGGCAGCTCACTGATACTTTGCTTACTACCCATTTGGAGGCTGGTAGTGATAGTGCAGCTATCGGTGGTGACTTAGCCTACCAGTATGGCAAGAACAATAACCTCACGGGGATGGGGTCACTCAATGCACAAAGCATTATTAGTGCGACTAATTTTGGTCAACTTGCACAAGCTGTCAATGATCCTAGTGTTTGGCAAGCTGAGTTAGTGAAATTAGGGTGATTCTCAATGACGCAACAGCCCCCTATCCTTGAACATCTCAGGCAGAAAACCAACGAGGTCAAGCAGAGCAAGAATGAATTTAGCTTAGACCACTTTGATTTCTCTCCTGGGATACTCGGGGTACAGGAACGCCCACCTTCACCATTGCCACGTATGGTGTTGCGTGGCGTTCTGTTACTAATGTTGCTCATGCTGCTGTGGGCCTTGTTTGGACGTCTGGATGTGGTTTCAGTCGCCGAAGGTAAACTGGTGCCTGTCAGCTATATTAAGATCGTGCAGCCATCCGAGGCAGGGATTGTTCGTGAGATTGCCATCAGAGAAGGACAGGCCGTACTTAAAGATCAGATACTCATTCGCATGGATGCTAACCTGTCAGAAGCCGACAGCAAATCCCTGCAATCATCATTGCAACATAAATCACTGGAGCTGCGTCGCATTGAAGCGGAACTGGCCAATCAGCCATTTAAGCGGCAAGCTACAGACGCAAACGAACTCTACAACCGGATATATGCCGCATATCAATCCAATCGGCGCGCTTATGAAGATGATCTTGCCTCAGAAAAAGCCAACCTACAAAAAGCCTATAGTGACTTAAGCGCCACTCAGGAAGTGCAACACAAACTGGAACAGACACTCCCTAGCTACCAAGCGCAGGAAGCTGCCTATAACAAACTCGTGAAAGATGGCTTTGCCGGAAAACTGATGGGGCAAGAAAAGCAGCGTGACCGTATCGAAGCGGAGCAAGACCTACGGGCACAGGAGTTCAATGCCAAAAGCCTGCAAGCCAGCATTGCCCAATCGCAAAAACGCATGAATCAAATTCAGTCCGACTATCATCAGAAACTGGAAGCGGAGCGTGTCGCTACCTATGCTGAGTACCTACGTCTGGAACAGGAATGGGCAAAACAATCACATAGGAATAGCCTGCTGGAACTTAAAGCTCCGCAAGCCGGCATCGTTAAAGACCTTGCCACACATACTCCGGGTACGGTGGTGTCGCCCGGTACGGTACTGATGACTCTGGTGCCGAATAATGAAGCATTACAGGCCGAAGTCTGGCTCAAGAATGAGGATGCAGGCTTCGTGCGCGAGAACCAGTCAGTCAAGGTCAAACTCTCCGCTTACCCATTTCAGAAATACGGCATGGTAGATGGCAAGGTGTTGCAGGTAAGTGCGGACGCGACTGACAAGTCATCCGCTAATAATCAGAACAATAGTGACAATTCACAGAATACATCCGGTTCAGCCACACAACTAGCCTATCGCACCATCATCCAACTCAGTAAACAAAGCTTGGAGATCGAACGCGATAAACTTCATCTAGCTCCAGGCATGCAGGTGGTAGCGGAAATCAAGCTTGCTGATCAGACTGTGATGGAATATTTGCTATCACCGATCAGTAAAGCATTTCATGAGGCCGGTAGAGAGCGGTAGAGGCTAAACCTTTGATATTACAATTAGCAGGACGTTCAAGAGAGCTCGAGAGCCGTTTAGAAGATTGGGTAATGACCACACGTTTCTTTGTGTTTTTTTATCAAAAAAGTAACGATGTGAAAATCAACAGTCTTACTGATTGCATCATACTCAAATCTGTAGTTTGTTGAAGGAGAATTATTCATGGTTCAAGTGACCTATCCTTGTTATTGGCAAAAGAAAGATAATCGTGGTCAGTGGTACTGGATTTACTATGCAAAGAATGGCGAAGAAATAGCAAGAAGTAGTGAGAGCTATATAAATCGTAGTGACTGTACGTATTCAATCTCATTAATTAAAAACTCTTTAAATGACCAAACGTTTTTCAGTGAGTAAAAGACTCACCAATTATTCAAGCGTGACTGACTAAAGCCAGATCCTGAATTACAACGTTATCAAGCACTATGAATAAAGGAAATGATGAGATGGAAAATCCTACGGAAGCAGCAATCGAAAATGATGTTAAATCAAATAAAAGCGATTGGAGAGAGAGGCTCTTTGAAATGGACTTGCTGTCCCCAATATATATTTCTTTTTATAGTATTATTTAAAGATGGCGTTGATGGCATTGATTTACATGATGCGATCATTAGATTTATAGCCAACTACAGCGGCTCATAGAAAAGTGCGTTATCAAGCTATCTTAAATATGTATCTCCACTCATCCTTTAATCAGGACGTTAGGTATTGATTCAATAATGTATAACCACCCTTCACTTAGAATTGAAAATGCAGTCATTGGCGAAGACGTTATTGTCGTGAATCCTAGCTCCTCTATGCACAACAAAGTTGGCCAGATATGGAAAAATGCCGTTCGCGGCGAATTGCAGAAAGTATCAGTCTCGTTTGAAGGAGAGATTTACAATTTCGGCATCGGAGAGTTAGCACTTGCTTAAGCAGGTAATCTAAATTCAATTCGTTGGCTTTATTTTTTGATTACCAGTTCGGTGCATCAACATTGTTTAAATTGCACAGACCTAAACTGCCTAGTGGTTAATTAATCTCACACAGTATTACCAACTCTGCTGACCGGTTGCGAGATGTAAGAATAAGACCCATAGCGATTCTAATGCTGACTTTTTATCCTGGGAAGATTATTCTCCAGCCATTTTTCATCATGCCTTTGTAACCACTGAATTCCATTACCTCGAATCCCTTTTAATTTTTTCACTGGTAGCCCAGGATTGGCTTTTAGTATATTGAGGAATCTTTTTCGATAAGTTTTAATGAGTTTGATTTTATGTTTCTTTTTCCATTGGGATTTTAAAAGAGGATTCGCAGCAAGATAGTCCTTGATGAAGGATTTGCGAATATTAAATTTCTGACAAATACGTGCTCGATCCTCCCCTGCAAAGAGTGCTTTGCTTAAATCCTTTTCTTTTTCAGAGCCCAAGATTCTTGGCCGTTTTTGATATGGAGTTTGTGTTTTCTTTAGTAGTTTAATTGCTTGTGTTACCGATACCCCTAGCTCTGCAGCAGCAGAGTTAACCGATCTATACTCATTACCTACAAGGTTTAGTAATGTGTCCTGAACATTCTTTAATTTCTTTTTAAGTTGTAGATCCCCCTCAAGATTGTAAATCGATGAAACATAATCATACATTTCAAAAAAATCGCGAATTTCTTTAAATGAAAATGCAATCATCAAAATATGCTTTAACGGATGTCTTATGCCAGGATACTGTCTTATTAGTTGCCCTATAAATCCCGCATTTGGATCCTGTATTTGTTTGGTGAAACTTAACGTTGGCAGTTGTACACAATCACCTATCCAGTCTAGAAAGGAATTTTTTAAATGGATTAGCTTGACTGACCCATCCATAGCTAGATGGCCATCTTCTTTCGCTTTTAATAAATAGCAATATCTTAATATTGTAGTATCTAAAAAAATATTGGACTCAGAAACTATTGAGTGACCCCAATTAGTAATTTCTGACATTCTATAAAGCATTGTTTCACTAACTCTAAAATCTTGCCAAAACCCATTAGATTGAATACGGCATGGCAATATCCAACTTTTTAATAAGTCATGCCTAAATTGAGATCTAACGTAAATTAAAGGCTGCTGATGCTTTATGCATACAAACGTAGATGGCCATTGATTCCGCATGCGCCACCAACTAAACGAAAAATTAGTAAAGTCTTCCTCTAGGCATATTGCACAAGCTTTTAAAAGGTTTGAGAGTTCTGGCAAGCTTGCCGGCAAACCTAGTTGTTGATTCACATGTTGGTAAGACCCAGTCTCTATTGCTGTAGCAAGTGCATTAGCTCTCGTAAGGGGTAAAAATGGCCGGTAAAAACCAAACATAGTTCGATTTGTGATGAACTCTTCTAATGATTCAAAATGCCCCTTGGATTTAGAGTGGATATGGCCAACTGGAGTAGGAAAGTCTGGCCTAAAACCTGCTGAAGGATGACCAAAAAGTTGTCGACTGGTGTTTCTTTCAGATGTATTGCACGACAGTTGATGGAACCTCCCACACCAACTGTAAAGAGTTTCACTCTCTTGGAATCTTGGGATAGAAGCTGTAGGAAATAAATCTAAATTATTTTCAGATGTATTCATTCTGTTCCAGGAGCAAATTTAGCTTTTACAATTTTGCGACTGATCAACCTGTAACTTGTTTTTTTACTATAGATTTTTCTAATAGAGCGGAGGGTATAGGTTCATTGCAAATTTTATTCAGAGCAAATGCAAGTTTTGAGCAGCCCGCACGTATCAAATTAGCGGTTTCTTCAACTGGTGCTTGGTAAGTTGTACATGCTTCTTGGAGTGTTTTTCCGTTAAGAAAATCAAGCGCAGCGTAAGTTGTTGACGAAGCTTTTCCAAGTCCAGGCAGTCCTTGATTCAATAAACCTAGTCCAACTGTACTATGTGGTAATGAAAGTTTTTCAGCAACACGGCTTACTACACCTTGATGGGCAATATATTCGTGGTAAATTTCCTTACTAGCCCAGAATTCAAAACCTCGCTCTTGAGTAATTTCACGAGGTTTAAGTATTTCAGAAATGGCTTCATCAGGATTTTCATAAAATAGAGCAGCTAATAGGCATAACGTTGGGGTCGTATAACGTGATGCTCCTGGAGAGCAAGCACCGTCAATAGTCCAAATGTATTTGTCAGATATCCAATTGACGCGCGGAAATGTTTCTTCCAACCACCATTTTGGTAAGACCTTGATGAGCATATTACTGGGTGTGGTTTTTACTCCGGGCTTGGAAACTCGGAAGTTCTTTGCTTTTGCTTGCTTGCCTAATGCAACACTCGCTGCTCCGCTATCAATTGGTGAGGCTTGGTTAAGGATTTCATGCGCTATTTGGGCATATTTTTTCAAAATCTTGATTTGATCTTGCGAGAGTGAGCGTATGTCACTATTTGTATTGGGGCTAGATATTTGGTGAGGGTTTTTAAGATTTGCAAAGTTATGGTGAGTAGATAGAAGATTATTGTGCTCGCTACACCATAACACCCCGGGCATTTGGTGGCTGCATCGCCAATATGAATACCCAAACGTGGAAAAGTCTTTCTCTGCACATGTTGAACAAAACCTTAAGGATTTGCTGCCTGTTCTAAAGGGCGCATGCCTTTGATATGCTTCTTGGTGTTTAATTGATTTAATTCCCGCTTTACTTGGCCTTAATCCTTCAAGAGCGTTGAAAAATGCTGATAGGGTATGTTTTTCTATAAGGACTTCTTTTGACATTCCTAAAAGAGTCGCAGCATTTTTGACGAAATCATATTCCTCTAGTTGAGATTTCTGCTGTCCTGCCAGCTTGCTGATCAGTTGATCAACGCTTGCATCACTCTCTAAACAATTAATACTACGCATACGCGTACGCCAACTAACCAGCATTTCATCAGGTTGTAGCTTGCAAACCTTCAGTCTATTACCACTAGGTGCTAAGCCATTAGCTTGTTCAAAATTGCGATGAGAGGATCCGAATACAGCATAAGTTACCGGTGATTGTATTCCATTGTTAGCAGAAGTATTCGGTATGCTCTTTAACAGCTCTTCCCTTACAAGGGATTTAAAACGATTATCAAGGGTATCAGTGTTCTGACTATAAATTTCAGGATCACAAACAAAATGTTGAAATGCAGAAAAAAATTCTAGAATTTTGGTTGTTTCATCCATTTAAGTCCTCGATCAATTTTTAAGTTGGTATTTTGAGAGACATAAACATCTTGGGAGCCAAGTCTGCAGGTATTTCTCCAAGCTCCACCTGGGCCAAGACGCTCCTAAATATTTGATACATAAAGCGTCGAGAGTCTGCACTCAATTTACCATCGGATTGTGCCTCAGCGTAAATCTCAACCCATTCAAAAGCTTTACGTTCAACCTTATCTTGCTGTTCAGGGGTTAGGGATAATTTTTCGGGCCGAATTCCCACAACCAGATACGTTAGATTCACTCCCGCACCGCTAATTGCTGAAAGGTAACGCGTGGTTGGTGCGGACTGTTCTGACTCGTATTGAGACTGAGCCAATCGCCCGACACCTCCAATTTGAGCCAACTCGGTTTGGCTTAAATTTAGCCTCTTGCGTTCAGCTTTGAGCCGTTCCCCAAAATCTTTAGGAATTGTCATATGAATCCGGTACATATTTGTATAAATGTGTGATCAATTGTATATACAATTAATCAAAAATACAACATTGTGATAAATTAGTTATTATTTTTATACATTTGTTAGAATCTATGTCAGACCGGATTTTTGATACTACTAAAGCCAGAGAGAAATTTGAGATGACCGGCACGTCAGTTTCAGAGTGGGCGCGAGCTCGCGGTTTCTCGGCAATTTTGGTGTATCAGGTATTAGATGGGCAAAGGAAATGTAGAAGAGGCCAAAGCCATAAAATTGCTGTGGCACTTGGCTTAAAGGAAGGCTTGGTCATGGATATTGACGAGCTTTCTCGACAATTAATTGCAAATACTGCAATAACGAATTTAGAAAAATAGGAGATGCAAATGATGTAAATACAAAAGCCGAACCCTCATTGCTGAAAGATCCGGCTTTGCCTGCTATTACAGGAATACTTCTGGTTGGCGCTTGAAGTATCTCCCTTAATAGTGGGTAAGTCAAGAGTATTGTTGTCTATAGCATTCATTAATTATTGGATGCATATATTTCAATGCTTACTTAAATTCTCATTAAGGAGATTATTATGTTGTTAATACCGGACTATGCTTCTCCCCATTACTATATTAAGGAGTGAGAGGCATGGCATCAAGAAAAGGTATTTCTCCAGCTCGCCTAAAGTTGATATATCAACGCCAATCTCTACCTCCATGGGATGAGACCTACATTCCAGGCATCCTTGCTACACCACAGGAGGCACCATCTATCTCTCGTGCATTCATATTAACACCTTCAAAATTGCGAGGTCGAGAAACTCACTTGCTTTCTACCTCAGAGCGTAATGCAGCACTGTTGGGACTCTATCATCCAGATGTCATATCTTTACAGGAGCAACGCATGCTGTCCCCTGAGCCAACCATGCATCCTTTGTGGTCTATGTTAGAGGCAGAAAGAATACATCTACCTCCATTAAAGGGTGCAATTGATGTTGCCGAAAGGTTAGGCTATTTGAATATGCTACCGAAAGTTCGTGTTCCAAATCCTAGGGTTAAGCATGAGATGCTCACGGTGGTGTTCCCGTGGATGGGTGACCTGTTATGGGCCATAAGAAAACCAGATGGAAGCATCTTTTGCGCAAACTGGACAATTAAAGATAAGTTAATCGATTTTACAAGATCTGGTCCCAGGCGCGATGAAAAGCTAACATCTACCTCAAGTGCCAATGATCTGGCTCGCCATGACATTGAGAAGTCCTATTACCAAGATGCAGGCATACCAACGTTCAGAATTTCAGGTGAGGATATTGACCATCATGTGGTTGCCAATCTTAGACAGTTATTTATCTATCATAGAAGGATATTAGAGGTTTCCTGCAGCCAGAAATCTGAAATTTATGAGAAATTTATCTCAGCCTTCGAGGCAGAAATCCCTCCAGGAGAGGTGATTTCACACTTTGTAATGCGCGGTAGATATTCTGCTGAAGTATGCAAGACAGTGTTGTATCAAGCAGTTTGGGAAAGACGGCTAAGAGTTGACCTTTTCCGGCCAATTTTAATCAATCGGCCTTTAAAATCTGAAACGAAGGATATTGTTACCTATTACCAAAAATGGTTTAAGGAAAAGCCATGAAAATTGGTACTCAGATCATCGCGCTAGAGGGTTGGAAATGTATACCGAAAGAGGTCGTTTTTCACTTCCTATGTAGTAACACTAAGCATAATCGTGTATTGCTAGTTAATTTTAGTGGGGGCACTGCTAAAAGCTCTGCAAAAGCTGATCTTCTCACTGTCAACAGATTGGAGTTTGAGAGAGGGTGTTTAGCTAAAACAATTGTACCTATGGAGCAGCAATTAATCTTGCCGCCATGGTTAAGAGAGTTAGAAGGAGTTGACCTTTCTCAAATCGATCGTTACAGACCATCATTTTCTAAACATACACACCAACAAAGAGTTGAGGATCGCTATATACATATCCAGTTAGCTCTGGGGAATATTTCTTCAATCCTATTTAGCAAAGATCCTGTCAAAGAGATTAATCGTTATGCTAGGAAGTGTAAGCCTGTGCAAAACGAATCAAGATTTCGTTTATGGTTGTTAACTTATTTATGCTTTGGCCGGAATATATGGACATTGCTCCCGCCATATCATCATTCAGGCTCTTGGAGCCGAGAGAAGTTTCCAGATAAAAAGTTTGGAGCTCCTAATCTTGCGTATGGGAAAAAATACGGAAACGGAATGAATCAAGAAATTGCTGAGCAATGTTTAAAAAGCTATCTGAAGCGAGCTGCGCCTGGCGTCAAGATGAGTAAGATTTATGAGGAGGCCATGATAAGTGACTTTAAATGCCAGGTATTTATTGCTAGCAATAAGATGAAAATCTATTTATCTCCCGATGGAAAACCTTTTCCTACAATTGACCAATTTAGATATCAGATCAAGAAAATATTAGGTAAAGAAACGATTCAAAAAACACTGTACGGGAAAGTTAGATACAGAACACGACTTGCAGCATCTAAAGGTAAGTTTACAGAAGAAATATCCAATTTGATGGAGCGAGTTGAAGCCGATGGGTATTACACAAGCGAGAAGCCAAGGGGTTACTTAGACGGTACAACATTGCCACCTATGTGTGTGGTGATCGGTAGAGATGTTTTGTCTGGGATGAAAGTTGGTATTGGCTTCTCTCTAGGTGCTGAGCGTAATGAAGCTTATAAAATGATGCTCTTTTCCATGGCCGTTCCCAAAAGTTTTTTTTGTCAGCTGTTTGGAGTAACTTGTAAACATGAGGAGTGGCCAAGTGAAGGTTTATCCGGACATTTTTCCATAGATCGCGGTCCGGGAGCGAGAAGGAATTTGATTGAGAGTTTAGCCAGTAGATTCCCAATTCGCGATATGGCCCCATCCTGGTCTGGACAGTCTAAAGCAACGGTCGAGTCATCCCATCCGCGGGATGTTGCTCTTGAAGGAATGCCCACATTTCAACAAAGTAGACTAACCCCAGTCGAACTTGCTAAACGAGAAATTCTTGCACTTATTCTATATAACGACACTGCAGATATGGAAAGTAGAATCGACCCAGATAGCGATTTGGCCATGGTGACACCAAGTCCATTAGGGCTATGGAATTATTATGACAATATTTTCAGAAATGATGCTCAATCAATGAGTATTGATGATGCTATAAGAACATTCCTAACGTGTACAAAATTTACTTTGCAAGAGGATGGACTTTACCTAGGTGCAAGGAGATATATCTCCACAGAGTTGTCTGATCTAGGCTTGTTTGATCAATCTGGTGAATTCCATAATGTTGAAACCAAGCTCACTGGTTACATTTTAGAGATGTGTATTCGTCATGCGTGGGTCGAGATAAATAACAAGTTATATATGCTTGAAGCAATGCTTAGAATTAGAGGTGACGAAGAGGATTTGTGGATGTCTTTATCCGAATTGAACCAATGGGAAGAGGCACGTAAATCAATTAAATCTGCTTACCGTATCCATAAAAGTGCATCGTCTTCGGAATTTAGACAAAGATATTATGAGGACACTGGGAAGTCATGGGATAGTGCGATACGTCGTGCCGGCAAGCCTCGTAAGAGCTCACTCGCAAAACAGGAGGCAAAAGAAGCTAAACAGACAAACTCTTTAAAAAGGGTCGCCTAATGGATAAAGAGTTAAATCCTTGGGCAGCTAGATTCGAGTCACTTCTTGATCAAAGCGTCCTCAAAAATAGGGCTCAAGTAACCGTCCCACCGTTGGTTAATTTGACATCGATGCCGGTAGATCTAGCGTGCAAGCGAATAGAAATCGCCTTAGATACTATATTTCACCCGACAACGCAGTGTGTGGAGACTTTGCAGAAGTTGATGGGAATTGCACATGCGCATTGTGTCGTAACATATCCAAATGTTAAAGGTTTTATAACGGGAATTTATGCTCATGAATCACCATTACCTAATTTTTCCTATCCAATTTGTTTAACTGGGCTAGGAGGAGTTGGCAAAAGTAAATTGATTGAAGCTTTTCGCAGGGTTCAGATTCCAGACCAAGAGGTTACAATAGATGCTGAACATTCCCCGTTTATGCTTTGTGGAGCTTGGTCCGCAACGATACAAGCACGGAGTTCACCAAAGGATGTACTGAGAGCACTTTCAGGAGTAGAGGGTAGCCCTGCAGAACTAATTAAAAGGTGTAGGCAACTCGGATTTAGAGATGGTGTTCCTTTTATCTTGGCTGATGAGTTTCAGTTTGCAACTGGTAGTGAGAGTGCCAATGCACGTGTAACTCAGATGCTACTTTCTATAGGTTATATTGGAATCCCATTTCTGTTTGCAGCCAATTATAGTTTGTTGCATCGGCTTCAAAAAAGGCCTGAAGAGGAGCAGCAGCGATTGCTCTCAAATTGCATTGTTTTAAGTCCTGATGCTTGGAATAGTTCAGACTGGGTGGACACCCTTAAGGCACAGTGTATTGTCGCTCCAGACTACATAAAACTTGATCCAGATATGGATGCAAAAGAATTTCATGCGTACTCGGCAGGTAGAAAACGCGCGATGGCAAAGTTAATTCTAATTGCGTTTCGCAATGAGTATGCAAATGGTGGGATAGTAGATCGCCGAGCGATACGTATTGCTTATGAAAGTATTGACTACGCACGCTATAAAGAACAAGCTGAGATACTTGCTACACAAGTTATTCAGAATCGACAGCAAAATAATAGAAGAGATTTATGGTGCCCGATTCCTGCCGAGCTAACCAATTCACAACATTTTCTCGAATCGTCAATAAACTCACGGAAAGATAGTGTTGCAAAAGCTGAGCTAGAGTCTACTCTTACGTTAAGTGAACGTCGCAAAGTTCAGGCAATAAATAATGGCAATTCCAAGAGAAAAGAGTCATCAGGAAAGGTCGTGTCAATAAACAACAAAAAAATCCTCACTGCAGAGGATCTAAAGCAAAATACGAACTTATTTCGTGAGAATATCTAACCGTTATTGCTGCTAAATATCATGATCATTCTAATATCTCCATCTGACAGTGTTGAATTGACTCCAATAGTCGAATTAGAAGACTGGTCCATACTGGAACTTCAAACCGTTGATGGTAATGGATATTATTTTTGTGGTCGTATTAACGGGCGTGGAAGAATTTCTACAAAGATAGTTGAATGGGATCCACAACGCAAAATTGGTAAAACTGAGAGCGGCAGAATATACCAACTTACAGATGCCCCTAGTGACCCACAGGACTCAGAACTACAAACAATAAAACTTGCATTGCGAATTAAGTGTTTAGCTATCAGCTATCGCGATGTAACCTTCGAGTTTACTAAAAAGCGACATTAGTAATTTTTTAATAATCTGCAAAACAGATATTGATTAGAAGATCAAAAAGCCTGGGCTACTATTACAATTGAAAATATCCCTAGTAATATATTCATAATTTGTACAGCATATAATTGCCAAAATATTATTTGATGGCGATCTCTCAGCATTTTTAATTCGTTATCTGAATCTAACTTTACTTCAGGGAACTCAGACTGCAAACGTTTGAATAAATTTGTATATTCCAATTTTATAGTCTCAAGTACTTTAAGTTGCCCCAAAATCATAATGCCCAAAAGTGCAGACACTGCAACAGTGATAAGAATAATAGTAATGTTTTTATACAGTTGTATGTAGTTCAAAACATTCCCAGTATGAATATTCGCCGATTGACTCAATGCTAGCCACAAGGGAGCAGGTAATATAATCAATTTAGATGATATGTCATGAAAAACATCATTAACTTTTTTAAAGTATTCGGTTCGTTTTTCTTCAAATTCTTTACGAATTTTATCAAAGCTATAATCTGAAACATAAGAATGGAAGGCAAGTGCAAATCGTGTAGTAAACACATCAAACTTATTAATAAGTTTTCTGAACCTCAACTCCTTTTTATCCTCTCCAAACATTTCACATATAACAGCTTTGAACAAACTTTTTTTAGCCGACTTGTGATGCTCATCATCAAGAATTAATTTTAGACCTTCTATATCAATAGGGTTGCTTAGAATATTTTCATCTCGGATTAAAGGAATTTCAACTTTGTGTTGATGCAAAAAAACGTGATCTGACCCAGTTTGGTAATCAGAGTTATCTTTAAGTTTTCCCAAAACCCAAGCTATATTTTGTAAGCTTTGATATTTAGCATCGTTGCTATGTTCATCGACAATTTCATTGGTGTCGAGAAAATAGATTAGCTTTGGTGGATTAACGAGATTTTGAGTGTACTCGAGTAGTTTTGACCATGAGGCCCCTATGAATGTAGTACCTAACGGGTGGAGTATGTTTAATGTAATTACTACATTTTTTCCATTTGAACTGTCGTTTAAACTGCTTAGATCAACTCCACTAACTCCATCTATAACTGCATAGCGCTCTAACAAGTCATTTTCTATTAATATGGAAAATAATCTCTTTACTTCCGGATTTAATTCAATTGCCCCTTGTATCCTATCATCAGCTCTTTCGGCTATGTTGTTTAAAGAATGCTTAACACTCTGTAGGGCTATCAAACATTCTTTATTCATAATTTAATTTACGCATTATCATTTGGATCAAGGGTTTTTTGAATATCTTCTATCAACCAAGCAGGAGCATTTGCAAGCACAATTTTACCATTCTCAAGACTGACACTATTTCCTATCGCTCTCCGGCTAAAAGTAAGGTTAATGTCATTCCATCGAGCCGAATATCGTTTAAAAGTTTTTAGCATGTTTTTATCGATAGAAATATCTTGGCTTAAATCAATATCGTTTGCCCCAACATACTCAAAGAACTCCTCAACTTTATCGGGAAATATGGAGTTTATAAGTTCGGTTAATAATACCGGTCTTGACTCATTTACAAGCGGGCTAATATATTTATAAGCATCATTTAAAATACTATTAATTTGATCAATATCAAAGTTTTGTGAGTGTGCGAAATTTTCAATTGTGTCACGAAGTTGCTGAGTCTCTACTTTAATTGCCTGTTGGTCACGTTGGCATCCAATAAGCCTTTCAAAGTAGTCCCTAACTTCACTTGCAATACCCGTCCTAAATTTAATGTAACGCTCACTATCAGCGGCAAGCCATTTAGTTAAATTTATTGTGGCCCCAATATGTAACTTAGCCAAATCAAGTAACTGCGTCGCAACCATTTCTAGTTCATCGTTGACATCAATGCCTTGTGTTTTATTCAGAATTACAACTGCAAGCCAATCCTGGCCGAGGTAACTATATTCATAAAATACAAGATATCCTCCTTTTACAGATTGCTTTGTAGGCTCACTTAGAATAGCAATAAAGTTTTGCGTAATATGATGAGTAAAGTCAACAAATACTGCATCAGTGTTTGCATATCTATAGGTTATAAGCCGTTGTTCAAATGGTGGTTGGATATCATGATCGCCATTGACCCCAAAGCCGCCTATTGTGAGGCTGGCTTTGACAAACAGGTTTATCAACGAGTCAGAAAGACTTTGGGATAATCCAGCTAAATTGTTAACACTTGGTCTTGTTACAACATTTAATGGCCCTGCATCAACAAGACGCTGAACCTCGTGAGTTACGAGCTTATTAATTTGCATTTGATACCTTTATTATATTTTTTGGCAACAACAATTCAGTATAGCAAGACTATGTAAGTTTTGTCATGGTGTAACCATTCCACAAAAGTTTTGGAATCAAGTATGTAGATAAATATTTATGTTAAACATGTAAATAAAAACTCGACTGACTTTGAATGAATTTTATTAATATAATTTATATTCAAAATCAATATAATACAAATCCATACTCGACAGACTTTATTTATTTCTATCACTGGTGATAGAAATAAATAAAGTCTGTCGGACGGTAATAAAGTCTGTCGAATTTATCTTTAAAATTGATCTCAGTAATTATTAGTGGTTCATTGCTGCTGTGCTGTGGTTTTAATTCAGCCGATCAA
>Ga0208509_1000153_pt1 | contig 30113 bp, 22 predicted proteins | sample LakWasMeta7_HOW4_2_FD_183857 | JGI IMG/M metagenome (GOLD analysis project Ga0208509, IMG submission 183857) | Freshwater sediment methanotrophic microbial communities from Lake Washington under simulated oxygen tension - Sediment Metagenome... | ecosystem: Environmental > Aquatic > Freshwater >...
GCGTTGCAGGTTCTTCGGCTTGCGCTGCCGAGCTTGCCAGCATGCAGAGGAAGAGGAATAGATAAGGCATTTTCAATAGGTCGTTGCAAATTTAAATGGGTGGACACGAACAGTACGTGCCCACCCGGGTATTTACGGCTTTGTGTCCGCAGCCTGCGGCAACAATCCGGCAGTCAACACGGCCGGTTCGTTGGCGCTGTACAAGGAGTGGGCGCCAAAGCGCATTTGATGCGGCCGGCCGAGTTTTTCTTTGTTGAAATCAATGGCGAATTGCTGCGTCAACGTCTTGCCGTCCCAGTGATAGGCTTTGAAAAACTGTTCATTATCGTCGCCTTTTTTATCCCAGTTGGCGAGCAGCGACGAGGTGTAGTAAAGGCGTTTGCCGTCCCAGCTGGAGGACACCATATTGACCTGTTTGCCGATCTGCTGCTCGTAGGTTTGTTTCGGATGGAAAGGATCGCTGATGTCGAAGGCGCGGGTTTTGCCGTCCATGAAGGTGTTGACCCACAGCATGTTGTCGTCGCTGGAGATGGAAATATCCACCGGCAGCGGCACTTTGCTGGCATCGCCGATATCGGCGACGGCTTTGGCCTGCCATTCGCCTTTGTCATCGAAATAAATGAGCCAGATTTTCGAGGTCAGCGCGGTGCTGGTGAAGCAGTAATTGTGGTTCGCCCCCCAGGCGCAGCGGATTTCCAGCGGCGCGCCGGGAACGTCGAAGATTTTTTTCGGCTGGCGCGTATGCAGGTTCCACTGCACCACGGTGTTGCCGAAGCGCTTCATAGCTTCCGGATCGGCCAGCATCTTGCCGAAATCCATCATGTAATTCGACCAGCCCGTGAACGAGGAGGTGAACATCGCATTCAGTCGCGGCAACACGCGGACATCGTAGTTATAGCCGTCGGCGTAGTTGCCGGTTTTGATTGCGCCGCGCAGATCGCTGTCGGTCGGCAGCCAATGCGTGGCAATGTAATCGCCTGCATTGGTATATTCCACCAGGGCGGTGCGGCCGCCATGGTCCTTGTTGTTGGACAGGCCGGTAATCATCATGCGTCCGGGCAATGCATAGGTGGTGTGCGGGCCGACCACGCCGCCGCTTTTTGCGACAAAATCGGTGATCACTTGTTTCAGTGTCGGCTTGGAAGGATCAGTGTGCACATCGAAGATGAAAATTTTGCTGGTGTCCAGGCCGCCGGCCCACAGATAGTTGCGGTCATCGGTAAAGTCTGAGTGATGCGCCTCGTTGCGCCCGCCGACCGACAGGCTGTTGATGACCTTGCCGTAGCGGGCTGATTTGGGATTGACGTCAATCGTGACCAGTTTATCCTGCTCATCGCCCATGCCTTCAACGCCGAGGGTCCAGACGTAGATATAATCTTCCTGACCGGTGATTTTCGCCATATACGGCGACAAGCAGGTTTCGTCGGCGTAACCCGGGTTATTGCTGCCCAAGGCCAAGGCGGCACCGAGCAGGAGTCGTGAAGCTGTGAGTCGTGTTGTCATGGTGAGTCTCCGTGTTTGGCAGTGTTCTGCGGTGGTTGTATCAATGCTGCGGCTGGCGCCGCAGGATGTCTGCGCGATGCCCTGCACGTCAGTGTCCGACAAGCTGCCTGCGTCGGTAATTTCACGATCAATGATAAATTCGGTCATGACTGGCTCCTTGTTTAAATAAGGATTGGCGGGATATGAGTCCAGTTTAATGCCTATGAGTACCATACGTCATGCCCAAAGAATCGGTGGAGCTTTTAAATCGACGCCTTGTTTCGACTCCCGACAACGCCGCCTCTAATCAATAATAAAACCAGCATTGCCCATAATAAACCGGGCACCAGCCAGAACCATTGCTGGTAAAAGGTAACCGGCGGATTCGTCAAATAAGGCACCTCATAAATGCCGGCCCAGGGCTGATGAATGGGCGAACGCTCCAGAATTTCTCCCGATGCCAACGACACGGTCGAAATGCCGGTATTGGTTACCCTCAGTACCGGCCGGCGAAATTCAACGCCGCGCGCCAGCGTCATATACATATGCTGGTAGGGCTCCTGCCACGATCCATACCAGGAATCATTGGTTACATTGACAATAAACTGGGCGCCAAGGTTCGCCAATTCGCGTGTGAATGCCGGGAACAGGCTCTCGTAACATATTTGCGGCCCCATTTTATAGCCATTCCAGCCCATCAGGGCGGTGGGGCCATTGCCACGGGCAAAATGTCCGGTCGCCGGCAACCAGTTGCGGATCGCAGGGAAAAACTGCTCGCCAGGGATGTATTCGCCGAAGGCGAGCAGGATAGATTTGCTGTAATGCGGCGGCACGATGGCGCCGGTCTTATCCAGGACGAACATTGAATTGGTAATCAGCCTTGATGCAGGGTCTACGCTATAGGCGCCTGTAATCAAGGCAAGCCGGTTTTCGCGCAGAAACTGGCTTAAAGCCAGCGGATATTCCATGTTTTCAAAGTCCTTGCCCAGCAGCGCCGGAAAGGCGGTTTCAGGCCACATGACAAAATCAATTTCGGTGGCCGCCGTTTTGAGGGTTTGCTCGGTCAACTGGGCGTACTGGCGGAAAATCTCCTTGCCATAGCCTCGCCCCAGTTCGGCAGCCAGTTTTTCTGAATTGCCGATATTGGCTTGGACCAGCATGGTTTTAAACGATGCATCCGGGGTCGGCAGTCTGTTTTTAAGCCACAGGCCGCCCATGTTCAAGAGCACAAATCCCCAAACCACCGTCATCAAAAGGATTTTACCGGCCGGCTGTTTGCGTTTTTGCCAGGCATAATACAATGGCAGATTGCACAGCAGCGTCGCCGCGCTCAGGCCGCTAAAGCCGATCACCTCGGCCCAGTGATAGATCGGCACGCCGGAGCCGTACCATGTATAGCCGAAGTTCCAGTCAAACAGCGTAAATGAATAGGCTTCGCATAATGTCGTAATGAGTGCCATCAGCCCCAGCGACAACTTCTCCGGCCACTGCCATTTGCGCCGCCCCCAGAACCAGAGCACCCCGGCCAAAGGCACGAACAAGTGCGCAATCAGCGCATACACGAGCATGCCGATGACGGCCAGCGGCCAATTCAGTTGCGCAAACTCGTGCAGCAGATAGGTCATCCAGTTGAAGCCGATCAGCGTGAACACGAACGATGTGATCAGCCCGCCCCAAAAGACATCTCTCATCCGGGTTTGCCGGCTCCAGAACAGCCACAATGGCACAAAGCAGAACAAGGAAGCCCAGGGCGGAAAGGGGATATAACTGGTGCCGATCAAAACGCCGGACAAAACAGGTAATAGCCACATGCGGATTTTGCTATCTGAAAAGGTATTCATCATTTAAGGTAGGGAAAAGAAATCGATCGATGACGGCAGATTATCCAGCAAAGCGGGCGGATAATCTAAGAACTTTTATTGGACGCCTCTATACCGGCACTGGCGTTAAGTTAAGCAGTGCGGGAGTGAAGCCTTTGATTGCGCTCATGATGAACCTTGAGCGCTTGACTTTTAACCTGCGGGCTTGTCGAATGCAAGTAGAACCTATTTGGTTAGTTTGCGCCCGGATAAATCGAAGACCTGGCTCGCCTGGCTGTTTCATGATGTTTCAGTGAAACATTAGGCTGTAATAGAGAAACAATCATGAAACATTATGATTTTGCAGTGGTCTCATTAGAGGGAAAAACTTTTTTAATAAAAACAGTCTATTAATGTGTTATTTGGTTTTTGGCACATGCATTGCTTATTTAGAAAACATAAAAACCGCCCAACAGTAATACGTGGAGAGATAACATGATTTTCAAACAACTATTTGACCCCGAAACCTGGACTTACACCTATTTGATTGCCGACCCGGTCAGCAAAGAGGCCGTATTTATTGATCCCGTAAACACCCATATCGATGAATATATAGCCCTGCTCGAAGCGCATAATCTGCAGTTGAAGTATTCATTGGAGACGCATGTGCATGCCGATCACATCACCGCCAGCGGCCTGCTGCGTCAGCGTACAGGGGCGCAGACTGGAGTCAGCGGACTTTGCGGAGCGGAAGCGGCGGATATTCAGATTCAGGATGGCGATATTTTTAAATTTGGTAGCGAGCAGATTAAAGTCATCGCCACACCGGGCCATACGCCCGGCAGCATTTCCTTTTTATGGCGCGACCGGGTATTCACGGGTGATGCTTTGTTCATTGGCGGCTGCGGACGGACAGATTTTCAGGGAGGCGACGCCGGTGCGCTGTATGACTGCATTACCCAGCGTTTGTTTACCCTGCCTGATGAAACACTGGTTTATCCAGGACATGATTATCAAGGGCGCTGGGTCAGTAGCATCATCCAGGAGCGCACGACCAACCCGCGTCTGGCAGGAAAAACGCGAGAACAATTCATTGAGATTATGAATAATCTTAATTTGCCGAAACCACGGCTCATAGATGAGGCGGTGCCCGCCAACCGTTATTGCGGTCTGGATGAAAACGAGCGCCAGGATGCGGTGGTTCGCCGTGAGGCCGCTCGCCCAGCGCGCACTGAAGTTTCGGCGCAAGACTTGGTCGCCGCCGCCAAACAACAGATCTCCGAGGTGGATGTCGCCAATGCGAAACAACTGCTTAAAGAAGGCAATATCGTGATTGTAGATGTCCGTGAAGAAAGCGAATATGCCGCCGGCCATCTTGATAATGCTGTACTGCTCCCGCGCGGCGTGCTGGAATTTAAAATCGGTTCTGTGCCGGAGTTGGCCGATAAGTCAAAAGCGGTGCTGGTTTACTGCCGTACCGGCGGTCGTTCGGCAATGGCGGCGCAGACCATGCAGACTTTGGGTTATAACAATGTGCTGTCGATGGCCGGAGGCTTTGAAGCCTGGCAAAAAAATACCTAAGCGGGTATTGCGTTCAGCCGAAGTGGGTTTGACTGACCGCACAACAGTGTGATGAGTTGACTTCATCGGCGATTTAGGTAAAAAGTAAATGGTTGATTGATTTTGTAGGCTTTTTGCCCCCCATCTTCGCTGAACATTAATTATAAAAAATGAACATTACCCGGAGGATTTCATGTCAGACAAACACCATACGCTTTTGATCGTCGGAGGCGGCGCGGCCGGCGTTTCCTTGGCCAATAATATGCGCAGGCAAAATGCGAACATTGATATAGCGCTTATTGAGCCGTCCGAGATACATTATTATCAACCCGGTTTCACGATCGTCGGTGGCGGTGCTTATACCTTAAAACAAACTATCCGCAAGGAAGCGGATTTGATTCATCCCAGCGTGACCTGGATTAAAGACTTTGCCGAGACTTTTCAGCCTGAGGACAATAGCGTGACTTTGCGTTCCGGTGATGTCATCGGTTACGACTATCTGGTCGTCTGTCCCGGCTTGCAACTGGACTGGGATAAAATCCAGGGCTTGAAAGAGACGCTCGGGAAAAATAATGTTTGCAGCAATTATTCCCCTGATACGGTTGAATACACCTGGGAATGCATCAAGAATTTAGAATCAGGCACGGCGCTGTTTACCCAGCCGCCCATGCCGATCAAATGTGCCGGCGCACCGCAAAAAATCATGTATCTGGCGGCCGACCGTTTCCGCAAAAAAGGCATTCTGGACAAATTCACCATTGAATTCTGTAATGCCGGTCCGGGCATGTTCGGTGTGCCGTTCTTCGCCAAGGCCTTGAACAAGGTGGTGGCCGAATACGGCATAAAAACCAACTTCAACACCAATCTGGTGGCTATTGACGGTCCGGCCAAAATGGCCACTTTCGAGGTGACCGACAGCGACGGCAACAAACAGCAGGTGAGCAAAGCGTTTGATATGATTCATGTGACGCCACCGCAAAGCGCGCCGGATTTCATTAAAAAAAGCCCGTTGGCCAATGCGGCCGGCTGGGTCGATGTCCATGAAAGAACGCTGCAGCACAATAAATACGGCAACATCTTTGCCTTGGGCGATGCGGCTGCGACCTCCAATGCCAAAACTGCCGCCGCGGTACGTAAACAGGTTCCGGTCGTGGTGGACAATATACTCGCCCTGATCAACAGTAAAGCTCTCGCGGAAGGCTATGACGGTTATGGTTCCTGCCCGCTGACGACCTCTTTAAGCACGGTCATGCTGGCAGAGTTTTCCTACGGCGGTAAAGTGACGCCTTCGTTCCCGCTGCTGGACCCCAGAAAAAGCCGCTGGATCTGGTGGTGGGGTAAAACAACCGGCTTCCCCTGGCTGTACTGGCATTTGATGATCAAAGGGTATCGCATCGATATTCCGCATCTGGAAAGCTATGCCAAACGCTTTATGAAAGAAGAATAGCCGAAGCCCAAGGCTCAAGGTGCAAGTCAGCACCTTGAGCCGCTCTCATCAAAATCACCTAACACAGCAATGTTAAAACCCAACGCATCCAGCTTAAGCCGGCTATTGCCCATTACGGGCTGGCTGAAAAGCTATAGCCTTCAGATTCTAGGCGACGATCTGTTCGCAGGCATCATTACCGCCATCCTTCTGGTGCCACAGGGTATTGCCTATGCCATGCTGGCCGGATTGCCGGCGCAAACGGGTTTGTATGCCAGCATATTGCCGCCGGTGCTTTATGCCCTGCTCGGCACCAGTCGAACTTTATCGGTCGGACCGGTGTCCATTGCGGCAATTATGATTGCCAGCGCGCTCACGGCACCTGAGATAAGCGCCTTGGGCGATCCTCTCGAAAGCGCGGTGATACTGTCGGCGGAAGGCGGATTGATCATGATGCTGATGGCAGCGTTGCGCATGGGCGGATTGGTCACTTTTATCAGCCACCCGGTGCTCACCGGTTTTACCAGCGGCGCTACGATCCTGATTATAGTCAGCCAGATAGCTCCCTTGACGGGAATAAAAAACCTGGGTTGCGGAATGGATAGCCGATGCTATGGCGACGCTGTTCAGAGTCTGAATTTTGAAACATTACTGATAGGGTTTTCTGCACTGGGCCTGCTGCTGAGTTTCGGCAAACCGCTGACTGCGTTGTTGAAAAAAACAGACATGCCGCAATCGTTGGTGACAGCCATCAGCAAATGCGGGCCGTTGTTAACGGTTCTGGTGACGACCTTGGCGGTGTCCTATTTTCAGCTTGCCAGGCAAAACGGCGTGGCCGTTGTCGGGCCGATACCCTCCGGGTTTCCCGAATTAATGCTGTCTTTCGGCAGCAGTGAAAAGTGGCAATTATTGCTGCCTTACGCTGCATTTATTGCCTTGATTGCTTATGTGGAAAGTGTGGCCATAGCCAAGGTAACCGCCAATCTACGAGGCGAAAAAATCATACCCAATCAGGAATTGATCGCCTTGGGCGCTGCGAACATGGCGGCCGCCATTTCCGGCGGCATGCCCGTTGCCGGCGGCTTCAGCCGCACCATGGTCAATTTTGCCGCCGGTGCTCGTACCCAAATGGCCATGCTGGTGGCAGCAGGCTTGTTGGCGATGGTCGTCATTTTCTTCAGCCATTGGTTTGAAAATATCCCCAAGGCAACATTGGCGGCGATCATTCTGGTCGCGATCATTCCGTTGGTGCGGCTGCGCAATATTCTGCAGACCTGGCGTTATGACCGCGGCGACGGCATTGCCGAAGCCGTCACCTTGCTGGGTGTTTTAGTATTGGGTATAGAGGAAGGGCTTAGTTTGGGTATTATGCTGACGATCATCAGTTATTTGCGAAAAACCAGCAAGCCGCATATTGCTGTCGTCGGGCGCATACCGGATACCGAGCATTTCCGGAATATCAAGCGGCATCAGGTGGAGACCTGGAATCATTTGCTGCTGATTCGGATCGATGAAAGCATCACCTTTGCCAATATCAATTTTATTGAAGACTTCATTGTCACCGAGCTTCGGCAGCAGCCGGCTATCAGACATGTCGTCCTGATCTTTACCTCTGTCAGCGATATCGACAGCACGGCGCTGGAAACTTTAGAGCATTTAAATCACAACTTGCAGGCGGCCGGCATTATCATGCATGTCTCGGAAGCTAAAGGCCCCGTGCTGGACAAGCTTGAAAAAACCGATTTTATTGAACAACTAAAGCCCGGAAAGGTTTTTTTTCGTACCGAAGATGCCGTTCAAGAACTGGCTTGAAGGGTAATCAATATTCTGTTTTTCCGGATTCAACAGAGCTTAACGCCTAATTGAATCTAAGGTATCGCAATTCGAATTTTTGCTTTAACGGGGGGGCAACTGTGACCGTGTTGGGTTTCCACAACTGCGTATGATGATGGACGATGCGTTATATTAGCCGCCGTCTCCGATGTTTTCCCAGACACTGGTGCCGGGATCTTCGAGGGCATGCAGTTTTTCAGTGGTTTCTCGCTGCTTGGCTCGCAATGCTTCGAGTTCTTGATCATAGCTCAGTTTCACATCCGAGGCTGCTTGCCGCGATTTCATTACCAATTCATCAATCTTTGCACTCTGATCAATAAGTTCGGCTAGCAGCTTTTGCCTGTACTCAACTGTCGTGTTCATGATTAATCCCTCGAGTCGTATGGTGATAAAGACAATGGATGTTGCTAAATCTAGGCTTTAGATACTCTTCTTCAACGACGATATTTCCTCGTTTACTGTCGCTCGATGTTCCTGCAACCATCAAGGTTAATGCGCCAGCTACAGAGGATCTATTCTTCATTTGCTCATTAACGTTCATCCTATTCAATGCAACAATTGCAAATATGTCTGTCCGCTAGAACAGAAGATTGCAGTGATCAGTGGCACCTTTTATGCGCGTCCATTTAAAACTGAGACCAAACTTAAACCTGCTCTAATTTGGACACCGCCGATCTGACCAGGTCGGTTAATGCCGAACCGTCTTGCTGGCAATAAGTAATGATTTCACGCCGCATTCTGGGATCCCAGGATCTTAGAATGTGTTTTTTTATGCCTTCGGCGGCGATTTCCTTATTGCTTTCAGCGTTAAAAAAATCACCAATATCATTGGCCATTTTGATAAGTCTTTCAATTTTCATCGTCTGCAGTCAAATAAAATAGTGAGTATGGGTTAAGCGTTGAGGATGTGTATAGACAACATGCTGGTTATCACGTGCAAAACCGATCAAAGTGAGCCCTGCTTCATTCGCCAATCTTATGGCCAGGCCGGTGGGCGCGGACATGGCCGCCAGCATGCTTATACCCACGCATGCGGTTTTTTGCACCATTTCATAACTGGCGCGACTGGTGACGACCACAAAGCCTTCCGCGATGTTTTTGTCGGAGCGCAGCAACGCGCCAATCAGTTTATCGAGTGCATTGTGTCTGCCGACATCTTCTCGGAGATGCTGTATGCCGTGTTCCGGGACAGCCCATGCCGCAGCGTGCACGGCGCCGGTCAGCTGATTCAGGGTCTGCTTCTCCCTGACCTGTTTCAGGGCGACCAACAAGTCATTTGCCGATACCGTTAAATTGCCATTGACTGGCGGGGGCTGGCGTATCGCCTGCTGCAAGTTGCTGGCGCCACATAAACCGCAGCCCGTGCGGCCGGTCAGATTCCGGCCTTTTTCCGCCAGGCAGAAAAACCGCTGTTCCGGAATTTTAATGCGCACTTCAATGCCGTTCGAGCGTTGATAAACCCGTGTGGAAAGAATTTCCTGCGCATTCTGAACAATCCCTTCGGTAATGCTGAAACCCACCGCAAATTCTTCCAGGTCGGTCGGAGTGGCCAGCATTACCACATGAGGAACATTGTTATAAACCAGGGAAACCGGCACTTCTTCGGCAATGAAATCCAGGTGCTGAGAATGGCTTTGGCCCTGCCATCGTTCAACAGGGCTTTGCTGGTAGCTTGGCCATCCTAAATCCATGTCCGAAGGAAGTGTTTGCATGGGCGCCAACTCGTTACGAATGTGTTGCCGCTTGTTCCAGCAAGTTCATTTGTTCCTCAGAGAAATCATGGTACTGCTGCTGCCACTCAGAATGATGACTGACTTTGGTTACTTGTACCGCGGTCACTTTATATTCAGGACAGTTGGTCGCCCAGTCCGAATTGTCGGTAGTGATCACATTGGCGCCGGATTCCGGGAAGTGGAAAGTGGTATAGACCACACCGGGTTGCACTCTTTCGCTGATCAACGCCCGCAACACTGTTTCACCGGCGCGGCTCTTGATGCCTACCCAGTCATCGGTTTTGACACCTCGTTCTTCGGCATCATGCGGATGAATCTCCAGGCGGTCTTCCGCATGCCAGGCGACGTTATCCGTGCGTCGCGTTTGCGCGCCTACATTGTATTGCGACAAAATGCGGCCTGTAGTCAAAATCAATGGGAACATACGGGTCGTGCGCTCATGCGTGGCGACATATTCGGTCAGCATAAACAAGCCCTTGCCGTTATCGCGCAAGAAGTGTTCCGTGTGCATAACCGGCGTGCCCTCCGGCGCTTCATCGTTACAAGGCCATTGTACGCTGCCGAGGCGGTCGATTTTTTCATAGCTGACGCCGGCAAAGCTGGGTGTCAGTCGTGCGATCTCGTCCATGATTTCCGACGGATGGCTGTAGTTCATCGGATAACCCATGGCGTTTGACAGCATTTGGGTGACTTCCCAGTCCTGATAACCGGCTAGCGGCGACATTACCCTGCGGACCGGCGAAATGCGGCGTTCTGCATTGGTAAAGGTGCCGTCCTTTTCTAAAAAGGAGGAGCCTGGCAGGAAGACATGAGCGAATTTAGCGGTCTCGTTCAGGAAGATATCCTGGACAATCACACATTCCATGGCGCGCAGGGCGGCATGAACGTGCTTGATGTCTGGATCAGACTGGGCAATATCCTCGCCCTCGCAATACAGTCCCATGAAGCTGCTATCCAACGCAGCCTCGAACATGTTTGGAATACGCAAGCCGGGTTCTGAATTCAGTTTAGCATGCCATGCGTTTTCAAACAGTTGGTGGGTTTCAAGATCAGAGACATGGCGATAACCCGGAAATTCATGCGGGAATGAACCCATGTCACAAGAGCCCTGGACATTGTTTTGTCCCCGTAAAGGGTTAACTCCCGCTCCGTCGTGGCCTAAATTGCCAGTTGCCATTGCCAGATTGGCAATGCCGATTACCGTGGTGGAGCCCTGGCTGTGTTCTGTTACACCGAGGCCGTAGTAAATTGCTGCATTGTTTGCTGTCGCATACATTCTTGCCGCCGCTCTGACGTCTGAGGCGGGAACTCCTGTGATAGCTTCGGTGGCTTCGGGTGAATGCTGTTCCTGGGCAATAAATGTTTCCCATTTGGTAAATGATGCAAGATCGCAGCGCTCATTTACAAAGGCTTCATCCATTAACTTTTCTGTGACGATGACATGAGCCAGCGCATTGATTAAAGCCACATTCGTGCCGGGGCGTAATTTCAAATGATAATCGGCCTGGACATGCGGTGATTTTTTGATCAGATCGATTTCACGTGGATCAACGACAATAAGTCTCGCACCTTGACGCAAGCGCTTTTTCATTTGCGAAGCGAATACAGGATGTCCATCGGTAGGATTGGCTCCGATCACCATAATGACGTCGGCTTTCATGACCGAGTCGAAATCCTGTGTGCCTGATGATTCACCAAAGGTTTGTTTCAGTCCGTAACCGGTCGGTGAATGGCAAACGCGCGCGCAGGTATCGACATTATTATTGCCGAAACCAGCGCGTATCAGTTTTTGCATGATGTAGACTTCTTCGTTGGTGCAACGAGAAGAGGTGATGCCGCCGATAGAATCTTTGCCGTATTTTGCCTGGATGCGTTTTAATTCCGACGCGGCATGATTAATGGCTTCCTCCCAGCTGACTTCCTGCCACGCATCTTTAATGCTGGCGCGGATCATGGGCTTGGTGATGCGGTCTTTGTGCGTGGCGTAACCAAACGCAAAACGGCCCTTGACGCAGGAATGGCCGTGATTGGCCTTGCCGTCCTTGTGCGGCACCATGCGGATCACCTGTTCACCCTTCATTTCCGCCCGGAATGAACAGCCGACGCCGCAATAGGCGCAGGTTGTCACGATTGCATGTTCAGGCACTCCGTTGTCGATCACGGATTTTTCCATCAGGGTTGCCGTTGGGCAAGCTTGTACGCAAGCGCCGCAGGAGACGCATTCAGAATCCATGAAAGGCTGGTTCTGGCTGGGCGATACTTTGGAATCAAAGCCGCGGCCGTCAATGGTTAGGGCAAAAGTTCCCTGAGTTTCTTCGCAGGCTCTGACGCAACGCGAACAAACGATGCATTTGCTGGGGTCGAAGCTGAAGTACGGGTTGCTCTCGTCTTTTGCTGCGTTCAGGTGAGTTTCAACCGGGTTGTAGCGCACTTCGCGCAAGCCCACGGCGCCTGCCATGTCTTGCAACTCGCAATCTCCGTTGGCTGAACAGGTCAAACAGTCCAGCGGGTGATCGGAGATATACAGTTCCATGATGCCGCGCCGGACATCGGCCAATTGCTTGTTCTGGGTGACCACTTTCATGCCGTCATTGACCGGCGTGGTACAGGATGCCGGCATGCCGCGGCCGCCTTCTATCTGTACAACGCATAAGCGGCAGGAACCGAACGGCTCAAGGCTATCGGTCGCGCACAGTTTGGGGATTTCGATGCCTATCGAGGCAGCCGCGCGCATGACGGAAGTGCCGGCCGGAACGGTGGCCTGAAAACCGTCAATTTCCAGCGTGACTAATTGCTCCGAAGTGCTGGCCGGGGTGCCAAAATCTTTTTCATATCGAGACATTGTCTTTCTCCTACAATCAGTTAGGCGGCGGCATCCGCTTGATCATCAAGCCCGAAGTCTTCAGGGAAGTGATTCAGTGCGCTCAATACCGGATAAGGTGTCATTCCCCCCAAAGCACAGAGAGAACCGTTCAGCAGAGTGTTGCAGAGATCACGCAGCAAAGGGATATTTTTTGCCGGATTTTGACCGCTGATAATGTCGCTCATGAGCTCCATGCCGCGCGTTGAGCCGATGCGGCAGGGTGTGCATTTGCCGCAGGATTCAATAGCACAAAACTCCATGGCATAACGCGCCATTTCCGCCATGTTAACCGTGTCGTCGAAAGCGACGATGCCGCCGTGTCCGAGTACGGCCCAGATTTGTGCAAAGGCTTCGTAATCCAGCGGCGTATCAAATTGAGACTCGGGCAAGAAAGCGCCTAAAGGTCCGCCGACCTGCACCGCGCGTATCGGTCTGCCGGAAGCTGAGCCGCCGCCGAAGTCGTATAGCAATTCGCGCAAGGTCAAGCCAAATGCGCTTTCAACCAAGCCGCCATGTTTAATATTGCCCGCTAACTGGATCGGCAAAGTGCCGCGCGACCGGCCCATGCCGAAATCGCGGTAATAATCGCCGCCTTTATCGAGAATAATCGGCACGGAGGCCAGAGAAATGACATTATTAACTACGGTCGGTTTGCCGAATAAGCCGCTGATGGCAGGCAGCGGCGGCTTGAAGCGTACCAGGCCGCGCTTGCCTTCCAGGCTCTCCATGAGGGAGGTTTCTTCACCGCAAACATAGGCACCGGCACCCAGGCGCACTTCAAGTTCAAAACGTTTGCCGCTGCCTAAGATATTATCGCCCAGGTAACCGGCCTGATAAGCGGTGGCAATTGCCGCATTGAGCGCTTGCTCGGCATGCGGATATTCAACGCGCAGATAGATATAGCCTTGCGTTGCGCCTACCGCCAGGCCGGCGATGATCATGCCTTCAATCAACACGAACGGGTCGCCTTCCATGATCATGCGGTCGGAGAAAGTACCTGAATCGCCTTCGTCGGCATTACAGATAATGTATTTTTGCTCGGATGCCGTATTTAGTACGGTATTCCATTTGATGCCGGTTGGAAATGCCGCGCCGCCGCGACCGCGCAGGCCGGAGTCGGTCACCTGCTTGACGATGTCGGCGCCGCTCATGTTCAGCGCGTTTTTTAAACCGCGAAAACCGTCATGCTGCAAATAGTCATCCAAGCTGACTGGGTCGGTGAGGCCGACACGGGCAAAGGTCAAACGTTGCTGACGCTTGAAGTAATCGAGTTCTTCGATGACGCCCAATTTCAGCGGGTGAGCGCCGCCATGCAAAAAATCAGCCGCAATCAGGCTTTTGACATCGCCGGCCTGAACGGGGCCATAGGCGATGCGGCCAGCGTCTGTCATCACTTCCAGCAAAGGCTCGAGCCAGTACATGCCGCGTGAGCCATTGCGGACTAATTGAATATCCAGTCCCTGCTGTTCCGCTTCCTGCAAAAGGACCTTAGCAACTTGATTGGCGCCCAGGGCAATGGCGCCGGAATCGCCCGGTACATATACCGTTATGCTCATAGCGATGCCTCCAGTTCACTAACAAGGGCGTCAAACCGTTCGGTACTGACGCGGCCATAAACTTCCTTGTCGATTTGCAGGGCTGGCGAGCACGCGCACATGCCCAGACAATAGACCGGTTCTAAAGAAATCTGCTGATCGGGCGTAGTTTGATGAAAATCGATGCCCAATCTGTTCTTAATATGTTCTTCCAGCTGTTTTCCGCCCATGGCCTGGCAAGATTCGGCACGGCATAAATGCAGCGTGTGTTTGCCGGGCGGGGTGTCGCGAAAATAATGATAAAAACTGACCACGCCATGGACTTCGGCACGAGAAAGATAAAGCGCTTTGGCGATCTCGGGAATGCTCTCGGCGGGGATGTAACCCAAGGCATCTTGTATGCTGTGCAGTATCGGTAAAAGGGCTCCGGGCTGGTCTTTTAGCGTGGCTATGGCATTATGCACAGCCTCATGCAGGGCGCGGGGTTCTGTCATATTGATCTCACTATGTGGCGTTCTTTGAAAAACAGACTGTCCTAGGTCGATTTGGCATCGGAAATCGATGGCGAAGGATAGCATGTTTTTAATTGGAATGTAAAAGTCACATAATAAAGACATCTTATGCAAGTTCAGTGTTCCTGACGTTTTTATAAATATCATAGAATGGACGCGAAGAGCAGGCCAACGTCTGTAAAATACACCTGAATTTGCAAGGTTTTTGATAATTGATAAACCGCCTATTCAAAGCCCTAATCGAGTTCAGCCATTCTGCTGCTTCCATCGAGCAGGCTTCGGAACAGGGCAGCTATAATATTGATGGTCCAGGCGATTTATTGTTAATAGACGATCATTTCTGGTTATACAATATCTCTTTCCATTCTTAACTCCATCCATCATGAGCCAAAAGAAACTAACGTTACAGGAACAGTTATTGAAATCGGGTCTGACCAGTGATGCCAAAGCCAAACAGATCCGGTCGGAGAAACACAAGCAAGCCAAACAGCAAAGAAAAAACAATATAGTCGGGGAAGATGAGGCCAAACGCCTAGTTCAACAGGCCAAGGCGCAGCAGGCTGAAAAGGATCGTGAACTGAGCCTGATAAGAAAGGAACAGGCCGAACAAAAAGAAAGGGCCGCGCAAGTCAGGCAATTGATTGAATTAAACCGTCAGCCTCAGGATGAAGAGGGTGTCGCCTATCATTTCACTGATCAGAACAAGGTCAAGACAGTTTATGTTTCTGAAGCCTTACGTGATCAGATCAGCAAGGGCCGCATGGCTATAGTAAAAGGGGATTTGCGCTACGAAATCGTTGCGGCCGAGGTTGCCGAAAAAATAAAATCTCGGCAGGCCGATTGTGTCCTGGTTTTTAATGAACCCAACACAAAAACCGAAGCCGATGATCCTTATGCGGCTTACCAGGTGCCCGATGATTTGATGTGGTAAGCGTCTTCGTCAGACAGCAAGGAGCGGTCTTCAGAGCAGTGGATTCAGGCCCAACGAATCTGAAAGTATCCCCTTGGAGCCTTGGGGCATCGGCGACATTTTTTTAAATGATGCAGTAGGGATTTTGCGCAGCAGATTTTTTAGCCCTAACTAAACCGCCCTATTTGCTCAGGGTCATTTCGTCGTCAAGGCAACATCCCCGCATCGACTGCGGGGATGTTTGACGCTTGGTTACTGCATCCAGGTTAATGACTCAGTTTTATGGCCAAGGGATGCTGTTAAGGTCATGGCACTTTTATTTTGCCGCACTTTCCTGCTTGATTAGCTGGTTCATGATTTCAATCATTTTTTCATGCGAACCGGCTAGAGGGCCATTGGTTTTGTATTTGCCGTTGATAATGACGGCGGGTACGCCGGTCACGCCATAACGGCCGGCCGTGGTTGCAGCCTGGCGCATTTTGGCGTCAACCACGAATGAATTGTAGGTGTTGCGAAACTCAGTTTCATTGACGCCGTGGTCAACGAAGAACTTGGCTAACTGGTCTTCGGTTTCGAGTTTTTGTTTTTTGGTTTGTATCGCATCAAAAAAACCGGCATGTACTTTATCTACGACGCCTAAGGCTTCGGCAGTGAAATAGGCTTTTGCATGTTTGCCCCAGAGGTCGCTGAATACGGCGGGTTGACGGATAAATTCAACATTGGCCGGCAATGTTTTCAGCCATTTTTCCAGTACAGGCTCAAAGTCATAGCAATGTGGGCAGCCGTACCAAAAGAATTCGATGACCTCGATTTTGGCGGGATCATGAGTAGGCTGGGCAGGTGAAATCGTTTCATATCCCGGCTGTTCGGCTTTTGACAGCGCAGACCATGAAAACAACAGGATTAAAAAACTGGCTTGAATGATTTTTTTAAGCATGATTAAAGCTCTCCATAAGAGTGAAGTCCGGATAAAAACATATTAACGCCGAGGAAGGCAAACAGGGTGACGAAAAATCCGATGACGGCCCACCATGCCATGGGTTTACCATTCCAACCCTTGGTCAGACGCATGTGCAGCCAGGCGGCGTAATTCAGCCAGACGATCAGCGCCCAGGTTTCTTTGGGATCCCAGGACCAATAACCGCCCCAGGCTTCCGCAGCCCATAATGCGCCAAGAATAGTCGCCAGGGTGAAAAATGCAAAGCCAAGGGCAATGGCTTTGTACATGACGTCTTCCAATAAGGCCGGTTTCGGCAGCCGAATCGCCAGCATGCCGGTTGGATGCCGAGCCTCGGCATTCGATTGGATGATAAAAACCACGCCAATCATCGCCGCCAAAGAAAAGGCGCCGTAACCGACAAAGTTGGCCGGGACATGGATTTTCATCCAGTAACTGTTTAAGGCGGGTACCAGCGGCTGTATTTCGTGGGCTTGTTTGTCAAAGGTATACCAAAGTAAAAAACCGACTGCGGCACTGATGACGAGCAGGACGAAGCCTCCCAGAGATCGCGTCTTGTAGCGGTATTCATAATATAAATAGAGCAGAGCGGTAATCAGTGAGAACAGGATAAACACTTCGTACAGGTTGCTGACCGGAATGTGCCCTATATCCAGTCCCATTAAATAGGATTCACGCCAGCGGATCATTAAACCGGCCATACCCATGGCGGTCGCTGACCAGGTCAAGCCGGCGGCGACTTTGCCGGCGAATTCATTGCCGGAGAACAAGTGCCCGAAGTAGGTTAAGGTCGCCATCACATACAATGCGCTCATCCACATGATGGCGGACTGACTGGCCAGCAGATATTTAAGGAAAAAGTCAGTGTCGCCCGCCTCAAGCTCTGCGCCGTAGCGGGAAATGGCGAACAGGCTGAGTCCGGCAATAACCAGAGTCAATGTTTTTAACGAAGCCCAAAACCAACCCAGCCATATGATCAACAAGGCGGCGCCGAACAGGATGCCTATTTCATAGCCATCCATCAGATGACTGTATTGGCCAAAGGCAAAAACGGACCCGCCTGCGATCAGCAGAGCCCACACCCAATCAAAAAGGCTGCGCTGTTTTAAAAAACTGTCTTGTCTGTAGTGCTGATCTAAGAGATTTTCCATAACGACCTGTGTGGGTTGAGTTATAAAGAGTGCTTGCTTTCGTTAGCCGATCAAGGGGCAAATTATTTCAGGGTTTGTGCTAGGTCTTGTCTGATAAGTTCAAATTCTTTGTCAAAGTCATAACGGTTGCGCAAGGCGCTGCCCGCCAAAATTAAAGATGTTTGTTCGTCGGCGTTTTGCATCAGCACCCAGAGTCTGCGCTGGGGCAGATAAAACATGCAAAACACGCCGATTACCAGCAGCAAACAGCCCGGAAACACCAGCCATTTACCCGGTGCACGGGTAATTTGCAGTCCGGTTGCTTCTATGTGCTTAAAGCTCGCCAACTCCAGTAAAACCGGTGAATCGTATTGATAAGCCACACTGATGGCGTTGACGGCGTCTTCAAAAAAGCGCTGATCAAAAGCGCTGATCGGCTGGCGGATATCGACGCCCTCTGTTTTCAGCACGGACAAGTACACGTTTTTCAAAAACTGGTTCAGCACGGTTGCATAGAGCTGTGCGATTTTCTGGCGATTCTGTTCCGGCACCGACTTGGCCAATTCCGCGGATACTTTTTCGCTGCCGCCTTCGACAAATTGCCGGCTTATAGTGACCATAAAATCGGCCACTTTTTGTTGCTGGTCCAATGGCAGATGCTTGCTGTTATCGGTTGCTTGCGCCGAAGCCAAAGCAATTTTGGCTAATTTTTCTGAGCTGTTCAGCGTAGACAGAAAATTGAAAAACCGATCCATGCGCTGTTCGGTATCGGCCGGGATATACCAGTATTTAAAGCTTTCTGCCGGTGAGCTGCGCATGCCGCTGAGATAATACTTGGCGCCTTCCTGTTCAACTGGCTGCATGTAGTTGATGTATTCATTGGCAGTTCCATTGGGTTTGCGTAATTTGAACTGGAAACTGGGGCCGATATTGCGAAATTTCTTGACGCCCAGCGGATCCGGATTGACGTTAAAGGGCCGAAAATCGGAGACTTCCAGCGTCAATGTGCCTGCGGCCGTCGCCAATTTTAACGGTTCTTTAACAGTAGCCTGTGCTTTTTGCAGCCTGGCGTTTGCGCTGGCCGTCAAGGGCTGCAGATTCAGATTTAACACGGAGCCGCCATCACCAAAGCTGTTCTGGTAAATAGTGTAGCCTTTATAACTGAATGGATGGTTAACCGAAATGGTCTGCTTGATCGGGGTGTCGGATGCTTTATCAAGAATGATCAGGTCGCTTTCAAACGATTTTGGCTGGCCGCTTTCGTAATGCTCGATTCGGAAATCGGCCACCTGAATCGTAAACGGCAATTCCTGCACCAGGTAGCCGTCTTTAAAGTCAATAAAGGCAATATTGGCGGCCTTGCCTTCGGTAATGTCGATGTTGGCTCGGAACGAGAGATTGTCGGTAGACAGGGTGCTTTTGTCCGGCACTTCGCTGGCCGGTATTCTCCGGGTTTCAACGGCGATATCGCCTCGCAGCTCGGCAAGTTTTAACGGCACGTTGCCGTCCAATAACCCTCCAATGCAGATAATGACGATGGCGAGATGGGTGAAAATATAGCCCAGCCGGCTGCCCGAACCTTTTTTCGCGGCTATCAGCAGGCCGTCCCGGGTGTCGATGATTTTGCTTTTATAGTGGTTGTGTTTGAGCACTATACCGACAAAATCGGCACAGTTTTGCAGCGATTGAACGCTTTGCCATGAATAATGATGCGCCAGGCGCTGTAACGAGGCTTGCTGGGCGTGATCATGAAAATTTTTCATGTCGCGCAGCATGTGCGGGGTATTGCGGTACACGCAGACGCTGGTTGAAATAACCAGGAAACTTAACAGAACTAAAAACCAGCTGGAAGAATAAACGTCGTACAAATCCAGGGTTTTGAAGATTTCAAACCAGAAAGGGCCAAATTTGAAAACGTAATCGGTATAGGGCTGGTTTTGTTTGAGTACGGTGCCAATGATGGCAGCAATCGCAACAGCCACTAACAAGGTGATGGCGAGGTTCATGGAACCTAAAAAGCGGAAAATGGTGCGGGGCAGGGGTTGTATCATGCTGGATGAAGACATGGTTATATATCAGGCTGAGCATTCCGTTTAGGGCTGGAATGAGGATAAAACTGCTGTGAAAATTGAAAGGCTTATTGCGATGCACAAGCTCCATGTTCCGATATATCGGTCATGGAGCCCGGCAGGGCAGATGTGGCGGAATCCATGTAATGAATTCCGCAGGCTTCATAGCCGCCCGGATTCCTTTATATTAGACAGTCAGGGCGAAGGGCAATAAAGCCAGGGATGCGATTCTTACCGCTTATTTCATCATTGAAATGCGATAGGCAACGGCTTTGATTTCTTCATCGCTCATTTTTTTTGCGATCATGTGCATCATGTTTTCGGGATTATTGCTGCGGGCGCCCGACTTGAAGTCTTTAAGCGCTTTTATTAAATAATCGGCGTGTTGCGATCTTAACGCCGGGAACGAGGCCGGTTTGTTGCCTTCGCCAAGAGGACCGTGGCAGGCAATACAGGCTGACACTTGTCTCTTTAAGTCACCGTTGCGGTATAAATCACTGCCTTGGGCAATGAGGGTTTGCATCGGGTCCGGTGCGTCGGCGGCTTTTTCTGCGACGGCTTCGGCAGGCTTTTCATCCTCGTCATCATCTGCGTCCAGCACAGGCAATTTATTTTCAGAAACCTTTTGGTCTTCATAATATTCGGAAATGTCTGCCATATCTTCATCGCTCAGGGCCATGGCCATGGCGGACATCATGGGATCTTTACGAGCCCCGCCTTTGAATGCTTTTAATTGCTGGTACAGATAAGAAGAATGCTGTTGCGCAAGCTTGGGGAAAGTTGAAACCTGACTGTTTCCATTTTCACCGTGGCAACTGGCGCAGGACGCTGCTTTTTCTTTTCCTGCATTGACATTGCCTTCTGCATGTAGAATAGGGGCGGCCCCGGTAAATATCAGCGCAATTGAAAATGCCAGCAATTTTTTCTTCATCTGGTTCCCCTTTCGAAATAAAGTAATTGTTTATGATAGCCGTTAATATCGGCAGACGGCTTAATCCGTGTCGGATTCTACTCTAATTGGTACAGCTAAGCGAGACAACGATGAACCCAGTTTATCATCAAGCAAAATTTATTAACAGTTCGCCCCATATCAAAAATGCACCGGCGGATATTGGCCGGGAAGTGGCTTTTGCCGGACGTTCGAATGCCGGAAAATCAAGCGCGATTAACACCCTGACCCGGCAAGGATCATTGGCGCGCATCAGTAAAACGCCGGGACGGACGCAGATGCTGAATTTTTTTGCCATTGATGACCATCGGCGTTTCGTCGATTTGCCGGGTTACGGCTATGCCAAGGTGCCGGTCGCGGTGAAGAAAAAATGGCATGAGCTGATGGGGCATTATTTAATGCACCGCAAGTCATTATGCGGAATCATTTTGGTGATGGATGTCCGTCACCCCTTGACTGAGTTTGACTGGCAAATGGTGGCCTGGTGCGAACATACCGGTTTGCCGCTGCATATCCTGTTGACCAAGGCGGACAAGCTGACTTACGGTGCGGCCAAAAATACCCTGTTGCAGGTTAAAAAGGAATTGAAGGACACGCATTTTCCGATAACACTGCAGCTGTTTTCGTCGTTGAAAAAAAGCGGCATCGATGAGTTACATCAGGCGCTGGATTATCTGTTTAATGTGGATGACGCCGATCAAAGCGACACTTCAGCACCTTCCTGAGCAAGCATTAAGTCAAAGCCGGTTGCGGGATTGTTTTTCAGCAGGGTCTGAAAGAGAACATCAAGCTCGGTATCGCTGCGTGTAGGTTCGTGATGAGTGAAGAATAGTTTTTTTACCTGGGCATCGGCGGCAAGTTTAATCGCGGAATCGTAAGTGCCATGGCCCCAGCCTTGTTTGCTGGCGTATTCTGCGCTGGTATAGGACGAGTCAATGATAAGTGCGTCGACGCCTTTCATGGCCAGGATAACTTCCTGCCGTTTCGCATCCACATAAGTCTGGAATTCTGCATATTCCTCATCCTGGGGATCATGGATGTTGAGCTGGGGTTCGTAATCGCCGGTGAAAAACAGTGAACGGTCATCGCAATCGATACGATAGCCGAAATTCAATACGGGATGACTGAGTACAATCGGCGTAATTTTAGCTGCGCCGATATGGATCGGCTCCCCGGGCTTGATCGTGAAGTAGTCCATGCGGGCATTCAGCTGCGCCTCGCGGATAGGAAAAAAGCTGTATTGCAGCTGTACAGACAGGGCCCGGTTGATGGATTCATTCGTTACCGGATCGAGTCCGCCGTAGATTTTTATCTGATTATTGGGGATAAAAATCGGAATAAAAAAAGGCAGGCCCTGGATGTGATCCCAATGCGTATGCGTGATGAAAATATGGGCTTTGACTGGCATTTCTCTGAGCAGTGTTTGCGCGAGGGCATGAATGCCGGTGCCGGCATCGAGAATGATCAGATCGTTGTCATTGGTCCTGATTTCGATGCACGTGGTATTGCCGCCGTATTTAACGGTATTCGGGCCTGGTGTCGGAATAGAGCCTCTAACACCCCAGAATTTAAATTTCATCGGCTTCCTTGGCTTTAACCGCGAACAAAAGCAAGCGCCTCGTTTTCGACGGCATGCAAATCGCCCAGTTCATCCAGTAACAGTACAAGCGGAAGGCCGAAGCGGGTAATCATAAAATCAGGAAATGGCTCAATGACCGGGTTGCCGGCATTGCCGAAATGCAGGTGTTTGCTGATCTGATTGGCTGCAAAAATACAATCTCTCAACGGATTGGAGCCGACTTCAGGGCTATGGTGATGGGCAATGGCGTCAGACAAGGGTTCGGAAAGAGACCATTTTTCCGCCAGAATTTTGCCCGCCTGGGCATGATTGAGACCAATAAATTCGAGTTCCGTTTGCTGCAGGGGCAGTTGGAGCGCCTTGCTTTTCTCCAGCGCACTCCTGAATTCTTCAGGCATAAATTCAGCGAACACCGCTTTGCCAAAATCATGCAGCAAGCCGGCGACGAAACCATCGCTGCATTCTGACGAGGACAGTCCCATGCGTTCGGCAAGCATGCGGCTGATTGCTGCCGTGGTGAGGGCGTGCAACAGGAAGTCGTCGGTATTGAAATGGGCCTTGTTTTTGCGGTTCAGCATGCCCATTGCGGCTACGGCCAGGGCCAGGTTTTTTATCGTGTTAAGACCGATATGCACAACCGCGCGCTGCACCGAGGTAATTTTATTCGGAAGCCCATAAAACGCGGAATTGATGGTTTTCAGTATTTTGACGGTCATGACCGGGTCGCATTCAATGACATGGACGATGTCTTTGGCGGAGGCATTGAGGTCCGAGCTTAAGTGCACCACTTGCTGCACGCTTTTAGGGAAAGCGGGCATTTTTTCGACATAGGCAATGAGTTTTTCGTGATCCAGCGCAGCCATGTACAGTCACTTCAAGCAGTTAGCATTAGAAAAAAAGCATAGCAGAGAAAAGCGATTGAGCGAGGGTATAAAAAAGAAAGCCCCGAAGGCGGATAACAGACCTTTGAGGCTTTGAGGAAAGAATCAGCCGAAAACAAGGGGGGCGGCTGATTCAGCGCCGTTGTAAGGCGCGCATCGATAAGAGTTAGGTAGTCATAAAAAGTTCCGAAGCTAATGTGCTTCATCCCAGTTATTGCCAACGCCGATGTCGACAACCAGAGGCACATCCAGATCGGCGGCCGAGCACATGATTTGTCTGATAGTTGTTGAACAACTGTCGATCTGGTCGGCGGCAATTTCAAACACCAGTTCGTCGTGGACCTGCATAATCATGCGGGCGTCTACATTTTGTTGCTTTGCATCAGGCATATACAGCCACTGGTCGGCGGCAATCATGGCGCGCTTGATTATGTCGGCTGCGGTGCCTTGCATGGGGGCATTAATCGCGGTGCGTTCGGCATATTGACGGCGGGCTGCGTTGCGCGATTTGATTTCCGGCAGATACAGGCGCCGGCCGAATAGGGTTTCAACATAGCCCTGCTCACGGGCCTGTTCGCGGATAGTGTCCATGTATTGCTTGACCCCCGGATAGCGGGCGAAATATAAATCAATATAGGCTTGGGCCTGATTGCGCGACAGGCCCAGTTGCTGGGCCAGGCCGAAGGATGACATGCCGTAAATCAAGCCGAAATTGATGGCTTTGGCGGAGCGGCGCAAATCGGTGGTGACCTGATCGGGTGCAACGCCAAAGACTTCGGCCGCTGTTGCTCGATGCACATCCAGGCCTTCGCTAAAGGCTTTTACCAAGCCGGCATCGGCGGATAAATGCGCCATGATGCGCAGTTCAATTTGCGAGTAATCCGCAGCCACTATCTTTTTACCGGGGGGGGCAATAAACGCCTGTCGAATTTTGCGGCCTTCTGTGCTGCGTATCGGGATATTCTGTAAATTGGGGTCCGATGAAGACAGCCGGCCGGTGGCCGCGACCGCCTGATGATAGGAAGTGTGTATGCGCCCCGTTTTGGCATCCACCTGTTGCGGCAGCTTGTCGGTATAAGTCGATTTCAGTTTGCTTAAACTGCGGTAATCGAGAATCAGCTTGGGCAGCGGATATTCCAGGGCAAGCTCCTGCAGCACCGACTCTTCAGTCGATGGTTGGCCTTTGGGTGTTTTCTTCAGCACCGGCAGCTTCTGCTGGTCGTAGAGTATGTCCTGGATTTGTTTGGGCGAGCCCAGGTTGAAGGTCTGCCCGGCCAGGTCGTGAGCATGTTGTTCCAGTGCGATTATATGGTTGGCCAGTTCCAGGCTTTGCTGCGCAAGCATGGCCGTGTCGATTAATACCCCATTTTCTTCAATGCGGGCCAGTACGCTAATCAGCGGAATTTCAATGTCCGAATACAGCTTGAACAAGGCTTTTTGTTTTTGCAGCCTTGCCATCAATACCTGATGCAGGCGCAGGGTGATGTCTGCATCTTCCGCGGCATAAGGAGCGGCCTGTTCCAGAGGGACCTCCTGGAACGGAATCTGTTTGGCGCCTTTGCCGGCCACATCTTCATAATGAATGGTGTCCAGACCGAGATATTCCTTGGCCAGGTCGTCCATATTATGCTTGGTGGCGGTGCTGTTGAGCACATAGGACTCCAGCATGGTGTCATGGGCGATGCCACGTAGCGTTATGCCGTGGTTGGCCAGGACATGGGCGTCATATTTCAGGTTTTGCCCCAGTTTGGCTTTGTGCGGGTTTTCCAGAAGCGGCCGCAATTGTTCTAAAATTGCAGTTTGGTCGAGCTGGGTGGGGGCGTCTGGATAGTCGTGACCCAGAGGGACATAGGCGGCTTGGCCGGGCGTGACGGCAAAAGAAACACCGACAATGCGGGCCTTGCTGTAATCAAGGCTGGTCGTTTCGGTATCAAAGGCAAACAGGCCGGCATTATTCAGTTGTTCAAGCCAGTGCTGGAATTGCTGTTCGGTTAAGACGGTTTCATAATTGTTTTCTATAGGCGCGGCGCTTGCAGTTTCCTCGTCGCCTTGCGCTGCCACCACCGGTGCGGCATCATTCGCATTGCTGCTTTGGGACGCGGGAGAAACGGCCGTAGTTTCGCTGTCCAGCACTTTCAGCCAGGATGAGAAGCCCAGATCGCTTAACAGGCTCTTGAGTTCGGCCTTGTCCATGGGCCGCTGTTTCAGATCATCGATATGATAAGGCAGGTCCAGGTCGCATTTTATAGTGGTCAGCTGTTTGGATAGCGGCAGCTGAGCCAGGCTGGCGCGGAGGTTGTCGCCTATCTTGCCGGGAATTTCGTCGGCGTGGGCGATCAGATTTTCCAGGGTTTCATACTGCGCCAACCATTTTGCCGCCGTCTTCGGACCGACCTTGGGCACGCCGGGTATGTTGTCCACGGTGTCGCCGATCAAGGCCAGATAATCGACAATCTGCTCCGGCTTGACGCCGAATTTGTCGATAACGCCCTGAATATCCATCCGGGTGTTCGACATGGTGTTTTCCAGAATGATGTGCTCGGTGACGAGCTGCGCCATGTCTTTGTCGCCGGTGGAAATAATCACGCGATAACCTTGCTGTTCGGCATGCTGAGCCAAGGCCCCCAAGACGTCATCGGCCTCAACGTCAGGCTCCATGATCAAAGGCAGCCCCATCGCCCGGATCAGATGGTGTAGGGGCTCAATCTGCACGCGCAAATCATCGGGCATGGGCGAACGGTTCGCCTTGTATTGGTCGTAAAGATCGTGGCGGAAGGTTTTGCCCGGCGCATCGAAGATCACGGAAATGTAATCGCCCTGATAATCGGCAATGAGCTTTCGCAACATGCTGGTGACGCCGTGTATGGCGTTGGTGGGCAAGCCCTGTGGGCTGGTGAGCGGCGGTATGGCATGGTAGGCGCGAAACAGGAAGGAAGAACCGTCAACCAGAATCAGGCGTTTTGGGGTTTGTTGGGGCATAAGATCAGAAGGGCGAAGGGCGAAAGAGATGGGGCGCACAGCTAGAAGCCGGTGTGCCAGGTTTAGGTTTTACGCTTAACATCGACGATATTAGGCAGACAATTTATTTTACTCAGAACCTGGCGTAATTGGTTGGTATTTTCAATTTGAATCGTTAAATTAAGAACCGCCGAAAAATCGGGATGCGTGGCCAGTGCCGCATCGACAATATGGATCTTGGCGTGGGCCAGAAGCTGGGAGACGTTGTTTAATAAATTCTGGGCGCTAATAGCATGGATCACGATCGGCACGGCATGAGTGGATCTTTGCGCGCCCCAGGTTACCGCAATAAGCTGGGCTTGTTTTTCCGGGTTCAGGTGCAAAATATTTTCACAGGATTTGCGGTGCACCGTGATGCCTTTGTGTTGAGAAATATAGCCGATAATCTCGTCGCCCGGAACCGGTGCGCAGCATTGCGCCAAGGTGGTGAGGACGTTGTCAATGCCGTCTACAATAATGGCCGTCTTTCGAGATTCCGGTTTCTGTTTGGATTTGATACTCGGCAGTTCGGCTTCAAACTCGGGAATCTTTAAAAATGCGGCGAGTTGGCGGCTGCTAATGTCACTGCGGCCGATCGCTTCGAGTAATTTGTCGGTATCCGGCAGTTTAAAATGTTTGGCCAATTCGGCTAAATTAACCCCCTTCAGCCCCAGCCGCTGAGTCTCTTTATCCAGGACGGATTTGCCGGTAGCGATATTCTGCGCCTGCTGCTGATTTTTAAACCAGCTTTTAACTTTGTTGATGGCGCGCGACGATTTTAAATAGCCCAGATGGGGATCCAGCCAGTTATGATTGGGCCCGCCGTCCTTTACCGTTAAAATCTCCACCTGCTCCCCCGATTTTAAGGCATAGGTCAACGGGACAATGCGGCCGTTGACTTTGGCTCCGCGGCAACGATGCCCGATCTCGGAATGAATCGCATAGGCGAAATCCAGCGGCGTTGAGCCTTTTATCAGATCCACCAGTTTGCCGGTCGGCGTTAATACATAGACGCGGTCATAAAACAAGTCGCTGCGAAAGTCCTCCATCAGGTTTTCGGCGCTGTCTTTGTCTTCCAGCAACTTGCGCAGCGAGGCAATGCTTTTTTCTATGGCCGCATTATGTTTGCCGCCCTCTTTATAGGACCAGTGCGCGGCCACTCCGAGTTCGGCAAAATTATGCATTTCGCGGGTGCGGATCTGCACCTCGATACGGTTGCCCTTCTCGTCGAGAATGACCGTATGCAGCGATTGATAGCCATTTTCCTTGGGGTTGGCAATGTAATCATCGAATTCTTTCGGAATCGTTTGCCAACGACTGTGAACAAGACCTAACACCGCATAACAATTGGTCAAGTTGTCTACAATGACGCGTACCGCCAGCAGGTCATAAAGTTCATCTATGCCCAGTTGCTTGCGCTGCATCTTTTTCCAGATGCTGAGGATATGTTTGGGGCGACCATAAATTTCGGCCTTAATATTTTCATCGGCCAGCGTTTTCTGCAACAGCGCAATAAATTCATTAATGCAGTTTTCCCTTTGCGCGCGATTGTCGGAAAGGGATTGGGCGATGCGGCGATAAGCCTGAGGCTCCAGGTAGCGGAACGCCATGTCCTCCAGTTCCCACTTTAATTGATGAATGCCGAGGCGATTGGCGATGGGGGCATAAATATCCAGCGTTTCCTGGGCAATAAAGCGGCGCACCTCATAGGATTCCTTGGCTAGATTGCGCAGGCGCTGCACCCGGTAGGCCAGTTTTATTAACACGGCGCGTACGTCCTGGGTCATCGACAACAGCATCCGGCGCAAGGTTTCGGCCTGATTCGGCTCGCTTGCCATCTCCGGAGTATATACGGTTAGTTTGTTCAGCCAGTTGACATCTTTAACCAGCGTTGCGACAGTCGTGCCAAACATTTTGGCGATGTCAGGTTTTGGCTCGATATTCGCCAAACGGGGATCGCTTAATATGGCCGCCAGCAGGGTTTTCAGATCGATGTGAAAGTCCATCAGGATGCCCGCCACATCAATTCCCTTGGGACGGTGGTAATGAGGATCGTCCGGAATTTGCGCCACAATCGCCAGCGCCCGGTTTATCTGCTCAAGATCAGGAGCAGACAATCCGCTGAAAAGGGGTTTGTTGGGATCGGTGTTTTTTTGCATCGGCCGATTGTAAACGATTAAACAAAGTTGGCAATCATGATAGGCTAACGACCATCAATTTCAAATGCGCAGAGAAATCGAATGAGCCTTGGTTCATAGCGGTTGACATATTCTTTTAAGGAAAAAATACATGAAAATTACTATATACGGGAGCGGTTATGTTGGGCTGGTAACCGGTGCCTGCTTGGCCGAGGTCGGCAATAACGTGCTTTGTATGGATGTGGATGCCGGCAAGATAGAAAAGCTTCGGCAGGGCATCATTCCCATTTACGAGCCGGGGCTGGAAGCTATGGTCAAGGAAAACGAGGCCGAAGGCCGTTTACGATTTACCTCGGATGTTAAAGAGGCGGTTGATCATGGCTTGTTTCAGTTTATTGCGGTGGGCACGCCGCCCGATGACGACGGTTCCGCCGATTTGCAATATGTCCTGGCAGTGGCTAAAGGCATTGCCGAAAATATGGAAGAATACCGGGTGGTTGTGGATAAATCCACCGTGCCGGTCGGTACTGCCGATAAAGTCAAGTCGACCATGCAGCAGATATTAAGCGCGCGCGGTAAAGAAATCGAATTTGATGTCGTTTCCAATCCCGAGTTCTTAAAAGAAGGCGCAGCCCTGGATGATTTTATGAAGCCGGACCGGATTATTATCGGCACCGATAATCCCAGAACCGCGGAACTGCTCAAGGCCTTATATGCGCCGTTTAACCGCAACCACGACCGCGTGATTAACATGGATATCCGCTCGGCGGAATTAACCAAATATGCCGCCAACGCCATGCTGGCCACTAAAATCAGCTTCATGAATGAACTGGCCAATCTGGCGGAGCGCATGGGGGCCGATATTGAACATGTCCGGCAGGGCATAGGCTCCGATAGCCGTATCGGCTACAGCTTTATTTATCCCGGTTGCGGCTACGGCGGCTCCTGCTTTCCTAAAGACGTAAAGGCCCTGGAGCGGACGGCAAAGGATGCCGGCTATCATGCCGAATTGCTGAATGCGGTGGAAAATGTCAATAACCGGCAAAAACACCTATTGTTTGAAAAAATCAGCAATTTCTACAAGGGCGCTTTAACAGGCAAAGTGTTTGCCTTGTGGGGCCTGGCTTTCAAACCCAATACCGATGACATGCGAGATGCGCCCAGCCGGGTGTTGCTGGAAGCTTTGATTGAAGCCGGCGCTACAGTCCAGGCTTTTGATCCTGAGGCCATGGCGGAAGCGCGGCGCATTTATGGCGACAAACCCGGCTTGAGTTATTGCGACACTCCGAAAGAGACACTTAAACAGGCCGATGCCTTGGTCATTGTGACCGAATGGAAACAGTTTCGCAGCCCCGATTTTGATGAGCTGAGCCAGCAGTTGAGGGATAAGGTGATTTTTGACGGCCGTAATATGTATGATCCGGCTACGGTCAAACGGAGCGGTCTTCAATATTATGCGATAGGCCGCTAAGGAGCTTGTATTTTTATGGCTAACAACTACACTGAGTAGCGAATAGTTCATTATTGTTTTGGTTGGCGATAGTAAGGCTATTCTTGCAGTTAAGTTCCATTTTTTTTAAAATTTAGGAAAACGACATGAAAAGAATACTATTTTCTGCTTTATTCGCCAGCCTTTGCACTGTCAATGTAATGGCCGCCCCCGTCAATATCAACACGGCGGATGCGCAAACCATTTCAGCATCACTGTCAGGCATAGGCCCCAAAAAAGCCGAAGTCATCGTTAAATACAGAGAGGAGA
>Ga0208509_1000156_pt1 | contig 29679 bp, 25 predicted proteins | sample LakWasMeta7_HOW4_2_FD_183857 | JGI IMG/M metagenome (GOLD analysis project Ga0208509, IMG submission 183857) | Freshwater sediment methanotrophic microbial communities from Lake Washington under simulated oxygen tension - Sediment Metagenome... | ecosystem: Environmental > Aquatic > Freshwater >...
AACCAAGCAGCCTGAGGGAAGGTAAAAAAGCGGGTACTACACTGTTCTCTGGTTAACGGATCAACGAGCTTGCATAGACACCCTGTTGCTTTAAGCCTCCAGGCTCATCTGCGAATTGGAAAATTCTGCTTTTTTCATGTTGTTTGGGGGATTTGTTGTGGCTTTGGCAACAGTGGGACAAACTGGCCCCGGCGAAGGAAGTCAGCCCCCGTATTCGCGGACTGCGCCCTTGTCGCCCTTTTTGCCGCTGATCTGCCAGGCCGTGCGTTGCCCCACCAGTCGGGCCAGGTATTCCAGCTCTTCGTCGGTGTGGTTGATGGCCCGCGCCGGTGTCAGCGCGGAGCGGCCATCCAGCGCTGGCTCAGCCCAGACCGCCTGGTGGTAGCTGGACTCGGACACTTCGCGGTCCGCGCCCGAGGCCAGGTCGACCACGCCGTAGCAGTTGCAAAAGTAGCTGCGCCCGCCCGGGTTGGAAAACACTTCCGTGTAGACGCCGGTACCCCGGATACCGGCGGTGAGGGTGGGCGTGACGATCCGGCGACTCGACCCCTTGCCCCAGACGCTGACCACCGCACCGGTCAGCAGCCGCAGCAGGCTGACGGCATTGATGCTGGGGCCGCGTTCGACCAGCATGCTGGTGTTCTGCCGCATGTGGAACGCCGAGTTACCCACTACAAAGATGAGTGTGGAGCCCGGGCCGGTGACAATTTCGTCGCCGGTTACCACGGACTGTTGTGGCAGCAGCCGCTGCCCGTTGACCGTGGCGTCGCCCATCAGCTCCACGACGTTGCCACGTGCTTGCGCATGGGCCGCACCCAGGCTCCCTGCAGCAGTCCACGCTGCGGCAGCTTGCAGGAAGCCGCGGCGCTGAAACCACATCACTTCGGTTTCAGATCTGCCCTGCAGTGTGTGTTGGGTCATGTGCCTTCTCCTGGATTGAATTCAAAACTGTCGAGAAACGTAAAGTAGAGCGAGGTAAAGACCATGGCGGCCATCAGCATGGCTGCAGGATACAGCGCAGCCGCCACGGCATCCGTGTTGCCCAGCATCGCAGCCAGCATGGCCATGATGATGCCGAACAGCAGGAAAACGCCAATCCAGACCAACCCGTAGACGGTAAGCGCCCAAAAATTGCGCATGCAGGCCACGAAACTGAAAAACAGGCTCTTCACCGGTGCAATGCCGTGCCAATGCACCAGGGCAGGAGCGTGCCAGAACAGCAAGGACAGGGGAAGGTACAGCACCGAGGCCACCAGCATCGCCATTTGAAAGTCGCCCTGCTGCAGCATCTCGGCGGTCAGCGGAGCGCCCATGACGTACAGCTTGGCAAATTTGCCGCCGTCAATCAACGTCGAACAGCCCAGAATCAGCACAAAGCCCAGGGCATAGAGGCCGCCCAGGATCAGCATGGAGCGCACTTGCTGGCGACCGGCGCGAAAGGCGCTGATCAGGATCAGGGGCATCGGGAATTTGCCACTGCTGGCCTCACGGGTGGCGGCCATCAGGCCCAGTGTGGCGCCGGGCAACAGGGCCAGCGCCAGCGCGCTACCCAAGATGGGCACCATGCTGAGTACCGACATGACCGCCAGGAACATGAAGAACAAACCCGATAGCGCCAGCGGTTGCCGGAAAAAGGTCTGGACACCCAGTTTGACCCATTGGATGCCCCGGCTGGCAGGGACGATGTTAAGTTTCATGCGGGGGTTTGTGTCGATTGGGGTGTCATGGGGTAGAGGATACGCTGGCGCAACACGCGGTAGAAGTGCTCAGGGTCATGGGCCTGCAAAACCGCCGCCTCCCGCGGCAGGTGCAGGTCCCACAGGCGCGAGATCCAGAAGCGCAGGGCTCCGGCACGGGCCATGGCTGGCAGCAGGGTGCGCTCCTGGGCCTGCAAAGGCCGGACCGACGCGTAGGCGTTCAGGAATGCGCGGGTGCGCTGCGCATCCGCGGCACCCGTGGGCAGGTCCACGCACCAGTCGTTGAGGCACACCGCAATGTCAAACAGCCAGGTGTCGACGCCGGCAAAGTAAAAGTCAAAGAAGCCGGTCAATGCCGGCTGCCCGCTGGCGTCCAGCGCAAACATCACGTTGTCGCGGAACAGGTCGGCGTGGATGGGGCCGCGCGGCAGGGCGCCATAGCTGGAGAGCGTGGCCACATGGTTCTGGTAGGCCAGCTCGCTGTGCAGCAGGGCGGCTTGCTCGGCGGGCACAAACGGCACGATCACCGGCACGGTCTCGTTCCACCAGCTCAGCGCGCGCAAATTGGGCTGGTGCATGCCGAAGTCGCGCCCGGCCAGGTGCATGCGGGCCAACATGGCGCCCACCAGTGCGCAGTGCGCATCAAGAGGCGCCAGTTCGCTTTTGCCGCGCAGCCGATTGACCACGGCGGCAGGTTTGCCATTGAGTGTGTGCACCACATCGCCATCGCGATTGGCTGCGGGGTCGGGCACCGGCACGCCATGGTGGGCCAGGTGCTTCATCAGCCGCAGGTAAAACGGCAACTGTTCGGCGCTCAGGCGCTCAAACAGCGTCAGCACGTAGGGCGCCTGGTCGGTGGTGACAAAGTAGTTGGTGTTCTCAATGCCGCCGGAGCAGCCCTGTATGTCTTGCAGGGTGCCGAGATTGAGGGATTGAAGGAGAGTGTTGGCCTCGTCGAAAGAGACCTCTGTATAGACCGCCATACATGAATTGTAGAGCCCGTTATTTGGTTGGCGGGAACCGGTTGGCGCAGCACTCGGCTCCGCGGCTGTCCCCCGCAACGGCCTATGGCCGCTGGCTCCTCCTTGATGCCGCTGCGCCCAGTGCCACGCCAACCAGTTCCGCCGACAGGCAAAAATTTGCCGCCGGGCCGCCCCAAGGCAAATGCGCCCCCTCGGGGGGGCAGCGACCCGCGCAGCGGCGGAGCGTGGGGGCACAATATCGCTATGACAGAAACCAAAAAAACCCTGCTACTTGTGGACGGCTCCAGCTACCTCTACCGTGCCTTCTTTGCCGGTGGCGAATCCTTGAGCACCACACTGCCCGACGGCACGGTGCAAAAGACGGGCGCCATCCGCATCATGATCAACATGATGCAAAAGCTGAGCAAGGACGTGCGGGCCGATTACACGGCCTGTGTGTTCGACGCCAAGGGCCCTACCTTCCGGGATGTGCTGTACCCGGATTACAAGGCCAACCGTTCGCCGATGCCGGACGACTTGCGCTCGCAGGTAGACCCCATCCACGAAGTCGTCGCCTTGCTGGGCTGGAAGGTGCTGGCTGTGCCCGGCGTGGAGGCCGATGACGTGATCGGCACGCTGGCTCACTGCGCGGCGCAACAGGGAGTGGACGTCGTCATCTCCAGTGGCGACAAGGACTTGAGCCAACTGGTCAACGAACACATCATGGTGATCGACACCATGAATGACCGCCGACGCGACATCGCCGGGGTGGAGGCCGAATTCGGTGTGCCGCCGCGGCTGATGCTGGATTACCAGACGCTGGTGGGTGACCAGGTGGACAACGTGCCGGGCGTGCCCAAGGTCGGCCCCAAGACGGCGGTGAAGTGGCTGCTGGAATACGGCTCGCTGCAAGGTGTCGTGGAGAACGCGGCCAACATCAAGGGCGTGGTGGGGGAGAACCTGCGCAACGCGCTGGAGTGGCTGCCCAAGGGGCGTGAGCTGCTGACCATCAAGACCGACTGCAGTATGGATGGTCACCTTGCAGGCCTTCCGTCGCTGGAGGAGATGGCCATACGCGGGCAGGACAGTGCGGCCCTGCGGGCCTTCGGCGAGCGCTACGGTTTCAAGGGGCTGGTCAAGACGCTGGACAGCCAGGCCGTGCCACCCGAGCTGATCAAGGAGCATCAGAGCTCCCACAAGGTTAGCGGCGCTGCTCCGGGGTTGTTCGACGAGGCGCCCGACCTGGGCGGTACGCGCAACGCCACCAATCTGGTCTACGACACCATTTTCACGTGGGAAGCGCTGGATCTGTGGCTGGCGCGCCTGCAGGCCGCGGAGCTGGTGGCCATCGATACCGAAACCACGTCGCTGGACGAAATGCGCGCCGAGATCGTCGGCATTTCGTTCAGCGTGCAGCCGGGCGAGGCGGCCTATATCCCGCTGACGCACCGCTACCCCGATGCACCGGAGCAGTTGAGCCGCGAAGACGTGCTGGTCAAGCTCAAGCCCTGGCTGGAGGACGCCAGCAAAAAGAAGCTGGGCCAGCACATCAAGTACGACCGCCACGTCTTTGCCAACCACGGCATCGAGGTACGCGGCTACGCCCACGACACCATGCTGCAAAGTTATGTGCTCGAAGTCCATATGCCGCACGGCCTGGCCAGCCTGGCGGAGCGCCATGCCGGGCGCAGCGGCATCAACTACGAAGACCTGTGCGGCAAGGGTGCCGGCCAGATCGGGTTTGACCAGGTTGATATCGCCAAGGCCGCCGAGTACTCCTGCGAAGATTCAGACCAGACGCTGGACGTGCACCGCGTGCTGTGGCCGCAGCTCGAAGCGAATGACAAACTGAAGTTCATCTACGAACTGGAAATCGCCAGCAGCGAGACGCTGTTCCGCATCGAACGCAACGGCGTGCTGATCGACGCACCCACGCTGGCGAAACAAAGCCACGAACTCGGCCAACGCATCCTGCAGCTGGAAACCGAGGCCTACGAGATTGCCGGCCAGCCCTTCAACCTCTCGTCACCGAAGCAGCTGGGCGAAATCTTCTTCGACAAACTGGGTATGCCGGTTGTGAAGAAGACCGCCACCGGTGCCCGCAGCACCGACGAGGAGGTGCTGGAGAAGCTGGCCGAAGACTACCCGCTGCCCGCCAAGCTGCTGGAGCACCGGGGTCTGGCCAAGCTCAAGGGCACCTACACCGACAAGCTCGCGCAATTGGCCAGCCCGCGCACCGGCCGCGTGCATACGCACTACGCGCAGGCCGTGGCGGTGACCGGGCGCCTGTCCAGCAACGACCCGAATCTGCAGAACATCCCGATCCGCACTGCCGAGGGCCGGCGCGTGCGCGAGGCCTTTGTGGCACCCGCAGGCAGTGTGATTGCCAGTGCCGACTACTCGCAGATCGAGCTGCGCATCATGGCCCACATCAGCGATGACGCGGCGCTGCTCAAGGCCTTCCATGACGGACTGGACGTGCACCGCGCCACCGCTGCCGAGGTGTTTGGCGTGGCCGTCGACCAGGTGAGCAGCGAGCAGCGCCGCTATGCCAAGGTCATCAACTTCGGCCTGATCTACGGCATGAGCGCCTTTGGCTTGGCCCGAAATCTGGGCATCGACAACACGGCCGCCAAGAACTACATCCAGCGCTACTTCGAGCGCTATCCGGGCGTCAAGACCTACATGGAAACCACGCGGGAGCTGGCGAAACAGCAGGGCTATGTGGAAACTGTGTTCGGACGGCGCCTGCAGTTGGCCGGCATCAAGTCCGCCAAGGGTGCACAGCTGGCCGGCCTGGAGCGCGCCGCCATCAACGCACCCATGCAGGGCACGGCAGCCGACCTGATCAAGCTCAGCATGAATGCGGTACAACAGGTGCTCGATGCCGAACAGCGAGGCACGAAGATGATCATGCAGGTGCACGACGAACTGGTGTTTGAAGTGCCGGAGCATGAGGTGGATTGGGTGAAGACCGAGATCCCGCGCCTGATGGCCGGTGTGGCTGACCTCAAGGTTCCGCTGCTGGCCGAAGTGGGCGTGGGCCCCAACTGGGACAAGGCGCACTGATTTTCAACAACGACAACCTTGACGAGGAGCACTACCATGACTGATTCCAGCAAACGCGGATTCCTGCAAACCAGCGCCCTGATGGCGACCGGCGCGGTGGTGGGCTGTGCCACCCCCGGTACGGCGGCCAACGCAACGGCCACACCCTTCGCGGTGCCTGCAACCTATATCCCCATCGCGGGCCGCACCGAGCAGTTTCCGGTGCGCCGCATCTACTGCATTGGCCGCAACTACGCAGCGCACGCCATCGAGATGGGCTCCGACCCCAGCCGTGAGCCGCCGTTCTTTTTCCAGAAGCCCACCGATGCCATCCAGTTCGTGCCGCCCGGCACGGTGGCCGACCACCCCTATCCCTCGCTGACCAAGAACTACCACTACGAGGTGGAGCTGGTGGCGGCACTCTCGGGTGGTGGGCGCAACATTCCCATGGACAAGGCGCTGGGCCTGGTCTACGGCTACGCGCTGGGCCTGGACATGACCCGGCGTGACCTGCAGCGCGGCATGGGCGACCAGAAGAAACCGTGGGAGATTGGCAAGAGCTTTGACCACTCGGCCCCCATCGGCCCCATCCACACCGTGGCGCAGGTTGGTCACTACACCAAGGGCGCGATCTGGCTCAAGGTCAACGGTCAGACCAAGCAAAGTGCGACCCTGAACCACATGATCTGGTCGGTGGCGGAGCAGATTGCCAAGCTGTCCGAGGCGTTTGAACTCTTTCCCGGCGACATCATTTACTCCGGCACACCCGAGAACGTAGGCCCGGTGGTCCAGGGTGACGTGATCGAGTGCCACATCGATGGCCTGCCCGAACTCAGCGTGAAGATTGTCTGAGACGCAGAAGCTCCATGTCCAATACCATGTTCGATCGTGATTTCAAAACGGCTTTCAACGCCCTGCTGCCCGGCCAATCCACCGAAGCGGGTGCCACCCGGCGCACCGCGCTGAAGACCGCCCTGGGCGTGGGCTATGCCGCCGCAACCCTGCCCAGTCTGGCGCAAACGGCGATCAAGACGCCGTCGACCGGTTTGACCACGGGGGAGGCCGTCGTCAACGTGGCGAACTTCCCAGTGCCGCTGTTTTTCGCCCGTCCGCAAGGCAAGAAGAACCTGCCGGTGGTGCTGGTGGTGCACGAGATTTTCGGCGTGCACGAATACATTGCCGACGTGTACCGCCGCTTTGCACAGGCTGGCTACCTGGCCATCGCGCCGGAGCTGTATGCCCGCCAGGGCGACCCTGGCAGCTACGGTGAAATTGCCAAGCTGTGGAGCGAGGTGGTGGCCAAGGTGCCCGACGCACAGGTCATGGCGGACCTCGACGGTGCTGTGGCATGGGCCGGAGCCAACGGGGGCAATCTGAAGAACGTGGGTATCACCGGCTTCTGCTGGGGTGGCCGCATCACCTGGCTGTATGCCGAGCAGAGCCGGCACGTCCGGGCTGCCGTGGCCTGGTATGGCGGGATGGAGGGGGCGGCGTCAAGCCTGACCCCCAAACACCCGATGGACCTGGCTGACGGCCTCAAGGCTCCCGTGCTGGGCCTGTATGGCGGGGACGACGGCGGTATTCCACTGACCAGTGTGAACCGGATGAAAGAAGCGCTGGCGCAGGCGGGTCAAAAAGGCAATGCCGCCGCCCGGGCTTCCAGGTTTGTGGTGTACCCTCAGGCACCCCACGCGTTCCATGCAGACTACCGCCCGAGCTACCGCCAGGAAGCCGCTGAAGATGGTTTCCGGCGTGCGCTGGAGTGGTTCAAGGGTCATGGCGTCGGTTGACGCTATCCCTGGGGCCACCCACAGACCGCCTGGTGGGGCGGTTTTGTATTTTTATTTTCGTAAATAGTGCTTCTAGCCCTCGAATAATATGAGTTATTTGCTATGATTTTGGTAGCAATCTTGTTGGGAACCCTGGTGGCCGGCATCGGCTCGGTGTGGCTGGCCGCGGCCCTGAGCTTTGGCGTACTGGCCCGTTACACCCAGCACATGCTGAGCTTGGCCGCGGGTGCGCTGATGGCCACCGCCTTCCTGCACCTGTTGCCCGAGGCATTCGAGAGCCAGACTGCTGCCAAAGACCTGTTCCTGACCTTGTTGCTGGGGCTGGTGTTTTTCTTTCTGCTGGACAAGGCCGAGCTCTGGCACCACGGCCACGAGCACCACCACCACCATGGCGATGGCCACGGCGCGGCACACGTCCACGATCACGCTCACGCTCACGCTCACACGCCGCCACAGGCCGGCAGCTGGGCCATCCTCACCGGCGACAGCGTGCATTGCTTTGGCGACGGTATCCTGATTGCGTCGGCCTTCATGGCCGACATGCGCCTGGGCGCCATCGCCTCGCTGGCGGTGCTGGCCCACGAGGTGCCGCACCACATGGGTGACCTGATGGTGCTGCGCTCGGGCGCCAGCAACAAGCGCATGGCACTGGTCAAGGTGTCGCTGGCGGGCGCCGTGACGGCGCTGGGTGGCCTGATCGGGTACTGGCTGGTGGATTTGCTGCACGATTATTTGCCGTACTTTCTGGTCGTGGCGTCCAGCAGCTTTGTCTACGTGGCGCTGGCCGACCTGATTCCCCAGCTGCAAAAACGCCTGACTCTGGCGGAGACGGTTGCCCAGGTCACCTGGCTGCTGGTCGGCATGGGCATGGTCACGGTGCTCAGCGGCCTGGCGCACGCACACTGAGCCTTTGCCATCCGGCTATTCACCCCGTGAAGTCGGGGCGCACCGCGGGATGTTGACCGTCACCACTGTCCCTGCACCCAGCGTGGACTGCACGGATACATGGCCGCCCAGGGTTTTGGTCACCAGGTTCTCAACAATGGACATGCCCAGCCCGGTGCCGCCCCTGCCGATCTTGGTGCTGAAAAATGGCTCGAACATGTGCTTCAGCGTTGCGTCGGAAATGCCTTTGCCGTTGTCCTGGAACGTCAGGTTCACCCACTCGCCCCCGGCCTGCGCCGCAATCGTGAACAGCCCGGGTGCCTTGTCGTCAAAGGCGTGCAGGTAGGCGTTGTTGATCAGGTTGATCACCACCTGACCCAGAGGTCCGGGGTAGCTGTCCATCGCAATGTCGGGCGCCACGTCGAGTACCACACGGTGGGGCTTGGACTTGAGGCTGGGCGCCAGGGTGTCCACCACTTCCTGTATGGCCTGGCGCAGGTCAAATGCGCGGCGCTGCTCGCTGGCCTGGTCGGCGGCGACCTGGCGGAAGTTCTTCAGCAGCTCAGCGGCCCGTTCCAGGTTGCGCACCAACAGCGTATTGCCCTCGGCCACCTGCGCCACGAACTGGTTCAAATCGGAGCGGCGCAACTGCCCGGAGGCGATCAGCTTGCCGAAGTCCCGCGCCTGGTCAGCCAGCGTACTCGCTGTCATCATGCTGTTGCCCATCGGTGTCGCGAGCTCGTGGGACACACTGGCCGCCAGTGTGCCCAGCGTGGCACGGGCTTCGCTGCGGGACAGGTCTTCCTGCGAACGGCGCAGGGTTTGTTGGGCAGATTCCAGTTCGGCGGTGCGCTCTGCCACCCGGTTCTCCAGCGTGGCATTGAGCTCAACGATGCGGGCCTCGGCTTCCTTGCGCCGTGTGATGTCGGTCAGCGTACCGGCAAAAATTTCCGGCTTTCCGTTCGCGTTGCGCGACAACACCTTGCCTCTGCCGGCGACCCACAGCCAGCTGCCGTCCTTGCGGCGATGTCGGTACTCGGCTTCGTAGTGGTCCACCAGACCACGCGTGTGCGGCCGCAGGGCGGCGGTGACGAGGGCATGGTCATCGGGGTGACAGTGGTCGTGCCAGTCGTAACCGGGCAGGGCTTCCCATTCGGCCAATGTCATGCCACTCATGGCGGCCCAGCGATCATTCACCTCCAGCTTGCCGGTGGTGTAGTTGTAGGTCCAGGTACCGGCATCGGTCGCCTCGATGATGTTTTGCAGCCGCTGGCGCTCGGAAGCCAGTGTGTCCCGGGCCTGCTGCGTTAGCACCTGGGCCTGCAGCAGATTGCGGCGGCTCTTTTGAACCCGTGCCACGGCCAGCACCAGCAGCACGGTGGTCACCCAGCCAAAAGCCATGACCAGGGTCGAATAGTGTGTTGCCCGTCCGCTGTCAAACGTTGGCCTGGGGTGCAGAACAATCTCCCAGGCCTGGCGGGCAAAATCCACCGTGGTTGCCAGGTCTCCAGCCACCATCTTGCGGTCCAGTGTTGCGGCGTTTTTCAGGTCACTTTGCTCACCCAGCCACGCATAGATGGGCTTGGTATCGCGGGCATTGAGGTCATACACCAGCATGTCCAGTCTGGCACCGTCAGCGCGTGCATTGGCTTCCTGAAACAGCGTGGGCAGGTCAATGACTGCGGCCAGGTAGCCGGCGACGGACTGGTCCGTCGCGCGGTAGACCGGCACCGACAGCGCAATCCCTTTGGAGCCCGAGGCGACCGTGCCCTCCTTCATGATCTCAAACACCCCGGAGGCAACGGGTTGCCCGGTGACGCGGGCGTCCAGTTTCGACTGCATCCGTTCGGGGCTGAAGCTCATGTCGAAGCCGGCCGTGCCAAAGCGCTCGGGCCAGGCGTACAGGACGGGAACATACTCATCGCGACCATGCACCGGTTCCCAGCCGCTGCCCGAACCGTCGGGTTGAACCACGCGGTAGTCGGGCTGGCCGCCAGAGCGGGCCTCGGCCTCAAACTGCTTCAGCTTCGGTGCCGGTACGATGGGCTGCCACTCCACAATGGTGATGCTGTGCAGGTTGACCAGTACTCGTTCGACATACGCATTGAACTGCTGGCGGCTCAGCGCGGGGTGGGACTCGATCATCAGACCGGCGCCCCGAACGGCTTCAACGATGCGGGTCAGCTCCAGGTCAAAGGCACCCAGCACGGACTGCGTTGCCGCGGTGCGCAATTCGCGGGCGCGCAGGGCCTCCAGCTCCTGGAGTGCGGTGCCCGTCAACACGCTCAGCAAACTGCCCACCAGCAGCAGGACAGCCAGAACCAGGCGATCCTTCCAGTGCGTGGGGGATGCTGCAGCCGGTGGTGTCTGCGGAGCGGGACCTGTCATGGCTTCATCTTCATCGACCAAGCTGTTCCTGGGTACAGCGCGGTCTGCCCCAGGAGCGGGCGACCGCGTCCGGCCGTCCCGGCGAGCCCGTCAGGATCGTCAACAGCAGGAAATACGATCGTCTTGGCATGGTTCGCTCCACAACACCGCCAGTCTAGCGCGTTCAGCGCGACACATGCGAAGTCTGGTGCGAACCCCTTTAACCCTGTGCCACCGGCAGGTCCGGCTCACCGCACCATTCGCTCCAGCTGCCTGCAAACAGCGCGGTCCGGCCCAAACCCGCCACTTCCATGGCGATGATGTTGGGCACGGCACTGACACCGCTGCCGCAGTGGTGCACCACGGTGGCGGGGTCGCGCCCGCCCAGCAGCGCATCAAACTCGGCGCGCAATTGGGCGGCGGGCTTGAAGCGCCCATCCGGCGCCATGTTCTCGGTGAAGGGACGGTTTAGTGCGCCCGGGATGTGGCCCGCCACCGGGTCCAGCGGCTCCACTTCACCGCGGTACCGGGGCGCACCGCGGGCGTCGATCAGCGTCTGGGCGTCTGCACCGCTGCTGCGGCCCAGGCGGTTTGCTACGGTTTCGATAGTGGCAAGACCAATCAATTCGGGGGCTAGCGCATAGTTTGATGGTGATGTTTGGGGCTGGGGCCCGCTGGCGACCGCACCACCGGCGGCCTGCCAGGCTTGCAAGCCGCCGTCCAGCACGGCCACGTTGTCATGGCCGGCCCATTTCAGCATCCACCACAGGCGGCCGCAGTAGTTGGCGCCCTGGCGGTCGTAGACCACGGCCTGCATGCTGTTGTCAAACCCCACCGACTGCAGCCAGCCGGCAAAGGCCTCGCGGGTCGGCAACGGATGGCGTCCACCGCTGGCGCTGGTCCCCGGGGCTGCCTTGCCTGTCACCGGGTCTTTGGCTGCGCTGAGGTGCAGGTCCAGGTGGGCGTAGATGGCGCCGGGGATGTGGGCCTCGGTGTACATGGCCACACCCGCCTGCGCGTCCATCAGGTTGAAGCTGCAGTCAAACACCATGCAGGGCTGGCCGCTGGTCATCAGGGACTGCAGTTGGGCGGCGGAGATCAGGGTGGTGTACATCTTTTTTTCCTCAGTGGTCCTCGGCAGGCGTATTGGGCATGGCACGCGCGCGCAGCGCGGTGGCCAGTATGCCGCTGGTCACGATGACGGCAATGCCCATCCAGCCAATGGGCGCGATGTGGTCGCCAAACAGGGTCAGGCTGTAGATAGCGGCAAACACGATGCCGCTGTACTGCATGCTGGCCACCACCAGGGTGGCGCCGTGGCTATAGGCCCGCGTCATGCACCATTGCCCCAGCGAGGCCAGCACGCCAATCGGGATGACCCAGGCCGCAGCCGTAAAGCTGACCTCGGACCACGGCGTGAAATCGGTAAACAGCGCGCCGACCGCCCCCACGACCACGGTGCCGACTGAAAAATAGAACACGGTGCGAACCTCGGGCTCGCCGACCTTGCCCAGCGCCGTGACCTGCATATAGGCCAGCGCCGCGCCCATGCCCGAGAGCAGGCCGATGACGCCGGCGAACAGCTGGTTCTGGTCAATGGTGGGGCGCAGCGTCAGCACCACGCCGACAAAGCCCAGCAGCACCGTACCCAGCAGCGGCCCCTGGCGCTGGGCTTGGCCATAGAGCAGGCCGCCGCCCACGATAAAGGCCGCCACCCAGACGCCACTCATGTAATTGAGTGTCATGGCAGTGGCCACTGGCAGGTGGGCAATCGCGTAAAACCAGGCGCTGAGCGACAGGATGCCGATGGTGCTGCGCCACACATGCATCATGGGCACGGGGGTGCGCAGGGGCGTGCCGCTGGCCCGTAGCACCACGGCCATGAAGATCACGCTGACGATGCCGCGGTAGAACACCAGTTCCAGCGTGCCAAAGCTGGCGGATGCGAACTTGATCCCGACTGCCATGGTGGCAAACAGGAACGAGCCCAGCACCATCCACAGGGCCTGCACTAGAGTTCCATTTGCCGGCGGTACCACTCGTGGAAGTGGGGCATGCCGTCTTCCATGGGGCTCTGGTACGGCCCGACCTCGTTGTCACCGCGTGCCAGCAGGGCGGCGCGGCCGGCGTCCATGCGTTCGCCGATCTCGTCGTCCTCCAGGCAGGTCTCGTTGTAGGCGGCCTGCTGGGCCTCGACAAACTCGCGCTCGAAGGCGACGATTTCCTCGGGGTAGTAGAACTCGACCATGTTCATGGTCTTGTTGGGCCCCATGGGGTGCAGGGTCGAAACCGTCAGCACATGCGGGTACCACTCCACCATGATGTGTGGGTAGTAGGTCAGCCAGATGGCACCCTGCGTGGGCGCTTGTCCGTTGCGGTAGGCCAGCAGGGCCTTTTGCCAGCGTTCGTACACCGGCGAGCCGCCGGTGGCATCGGCCTTGGCCAGCTGTGCGGCCACGCCCACGGTCTGCACCGAGTAGTTGTCGGCAAACTGCCAGCGCAGGTCGTCACAGGTCACGAACTTGCCCAGGCCCGGGTGGAAGGGGCCGACGTGGTAGTCCTCCAGATAGACCTCGATGAAGGTCTTCCAGTTGTAGTTGCACTCGTGCATCACCACCTTGTCGAGCACAAAGCCTTCAAAGCTCAGCGCATCGCGCAGGCGCATGCCGGCCAGGTCGGCGGCCACGTCGCGGCCGTTTTGCTCGAACAGCAGGCCATTCCACTCCTGCAGCGGGTAATTCTTGAGGTTCAGGCACGGGTCCTGGTTAAAGTGCGGCGCGCCCATCAGGGTGCCAGCGGGCACCGATGCACCTTGGGTGTTGGCACCGGCATAGGTCCAGCGGTGCAGCGGGCAGACGATGTTGCCCCCGGCGCTGGCGACCTGGCGGCCATGGTCCGTGACCGGGTTGACCAGCGAGTCGCGGCCCTTGAGCATGATGGCCTGGCGGTGGCGGCAGACGTTGGAGACGAGCTCCACCACGCCGGCGGCATTGCGCACCAGTGCCCGCCCCTCCAGCTCCTGCGGCAGGGCGTAATAGTCCCCTATGTTGGGAACGCTCAAGGTGTGCCCCACATAACGGGGCCCTTGCTGAAAGATACTTTGCAGTTCGCGCTGGTACAGCGCTTGGTCAAAATAGCTTGAAACTGGTAGTTGGCAAGATGCCGGCTGCAGTCGAAGACTTAAATCAGACATGTTGTCCTGACCTAAAGACTCCCCACAGGGGGATGCGCTCCATGGCGCGGTGAAAAGGGAGCCGGTCACAGCTGATCAGTGTTACCGGAGACGGGAGGGGGATTGTACCCGGGGCACAATCCCCCCACCAAGCGCCTAAAATCGCGTTTTTCAGTTTTCCGTCCATATCCATGACCAAGGCCAGTGCCAAACCCATTCCCGCCGCAGACTCCTTAGCGGTCAACGCCCTGCCGGCTACCTATGAGGGCGCCCTGGGTGAGCTGGAACAGCTGGTTGCGCAACTGGAATCCGGCGCCATGCCGCTGGACCAGCTGCTCTCGGGCTACCAGCGCGGCGCCCAGTTGTTGCAGTTTTGCCGCGACAAGCTGCAGGCCGTGGAAGACCAGATCAAGGTGCTGGATGAAGGCACACTCAAGGCATGGAAGCCCCAATGAGCGGCATTGCGTCCGATATGGAAAGTCCCGCACGCCGGGCAGCGGCGGCTTTTGACCTCGACACCTGGGCGGGTGTTCGCCTGGCGCAGGTCGAGCAGGCCCTGGACCGCTGGGTCACATCCGACGTGCCGCAAGGCCTGAGCCATGGTGCACCGGCCGAGCTGGTGGACGCCATGCGCTATGCCGTGCTCGACGGCGGCAAACGGTTGCGCCCCCTGCTGGTGCTGGCGGCGCACGAGGCCGTGTGTGAGGAAGACTGCGACGCCTGCTTGTCGGCAGCCCTGCGCGCGGCCTGTGCGGTGGAGCTGATCCATGCCTATTCCCTGGTGCACGACGACATGCCCTGCATGGACAACGACGTGCTGCGCCGCGGCAAGCCCACCGTGCATGTGCAGTTTGGCGAGGCCAGTGCCCTGCTGGCCGGTGATGCGCTGCAGGCCCTGGCCTTTGAGCTGCTGACCCCACAGGACGGCTCGGTGGCACCGACAGTGCAGGCCAACCTGTGCGCCCTGCTGGCGCGCGCTGCCGGCAGTGCCGGCATGGCCGGTGGGCAGGCCATTGACCTGGCCAGTGTCGGGCTGCCACTGACCGAGTCCCAATTGCGCGAAATGCATGAACTCAAGACCGGTGCCCTGTTGCAGGCCAGCGTGGTGATGGGTGCGCAGTGCGGCACGCCTGAACCCCGTGCGCTGCGGGCATTGCAGGCCTATGGGGCGGCGATCGGCCTGGCCTTTCAGGTGGTCGACGACATTCTGGACGTCATCGCCGATTCGACGACGCTGGGCAAGACCGCCGGCAAGGATGCCGACAACAACAAGCCGACCTATGTGTCCCTGATGGGTTTGCAGGCCAGCCAGGCCTACGCGCAGCGGTTGCTGGCTCAGGCCAGGCTGGCGCTGGATGACAGCGGCCTGCCGCAGACCCGCACGCGCGCGCTGCGGGCGCTGGCCGACATGGTTGTGAATCGGGCCCATTGAAGCCAAATCCATTTGTAAAAATGCCCGCTAGCCCTCGAATAATAAGCGCAGCCCGCTCCTAAAAACATAGCATATGCCCAAAAAACAATACCCACTGCTGCACACCATCAACTCACCCGACGATTTGCGCCTGGTTCCACGCGCCCAATTGCGGGAGCTGACCGACGAGTTGCGGGCGTTTTTGTTGCACAGCGTGGCCAAGACCGGCGGGCATCTGAGCTCCAACCTGGGTACCGTGGAGCTCACCGTTGCGCTGCACTATGTCTACAACACGCCGCACGACCGCGTGGTCTGGGACGTGGGCCACCAGACCTACCCGCACAAGATCCTGACCGGCCGGCGTGACCGCATGGGCACGCTGCGCCAGCTCGGTGGCCTCTCCGGTTTCCCGCAGCGTGCCGAGAGCGAATACGACACCTTTGGCACGGCGCACTCCAGTACCTCCATTTCCGCCGCGCTGGGCATGGCGCAGGCCGCGCGCATCCAGGGCATAGACCGCCACGCGATTGCCGTCATTGGCGACGGCGCCATGACGGCGGGCATGGCCTTCGAGGCACTGAACAACGCCGGTGTTTCGGACTGCAACCTGCTGGTCATCCTGAATGACAACGACATGAGCATCAGCCCGCCCGTGGGTGCGCTGAACCGTTATTTTGCGAAGCTCATGAGCGGGCGGTTCTATGCGTCGGCCAAGAACGCCGGCAAGACCGTGCTCAAGGGCGCACCGCCCCTGTTTGAACTGGCCAAGCGCCTGGAAGAGCACGCCAAGGGCATGGTGGTGCCAGCCACGCTGTTCGAAAAATTCGGTTTCAACTACATCGGCCCGATTGACGGGCACGACCTGGACTCCCTGATCCCGACGCTGGAGAACATCCGCCTGCTCAAGGGCCCGCAGTTCCTGCATGTGGTCACCAAGAAAGGCCAGGGCTACAAGCTGGCCGAGGCCGATCCGGTGGCCTACCATGGCCCCGGCAAGTTCGACCCCAGCGTGGGGCTGCAAAAGCCCGCCGTGGCGGCCAAGACCACCTTCACCCAGGTCTTTGGCAGCTGGCTGTGCGACATGGCGCAGGCCGACCCGCGCCTGGTCGGCATTACCCCGGCCATGCGCGAAGGCTCGGGCATGGTCGAGTTTGAGCAGCGCTTCCCCGAGCGCTACTTTGATGTGGGCATTGCCGAGCAGCACGCGGTGACCTTTGCCGCCGGCCTGGCCGCCGAAGGCCTGAAGCCGGTCGTTGCCATCTACTCGACCTTCCTGCAGCGCGCCTATGACCAGCTGATCCACGACGTGGCGATCCAGAACCTGCCGGTGGTGTTTGCACTGGACCGCGCCGGTTTGGTCGGTGCCGATGGCGCCACCCACGCTGGTGCCTACGACATTGCCTACCTGCGCTGCGTCCCCAATATCAGCGTGGCCTGCCCGTCGGATGAAAACGAATGCCGCCAGTTGCTCAGCACGGCATTTGCACAGGACCACTCGGTGGCCGTGCGTTACCCGCGGGGAGCCGGGGCCGGCGTTGCGCTGCAGGCCGGGCTCGAAGGCCTGCCCTTCGGCAAGGGCGAAATCCGCCGCGCCGGCAAAGGCATCGCCATCCTGGCGTTTGGTACGTTGTTGCACCCGGCACTGGAAGCGGCCGAGAAGCTGGGTGCCACCGTGGTCAACATGCGCTGGGCCAAGCCGCTGGACACCGAACTGCTGCTGCAGGTGGCCCGCAGCCACGATGCGCTGGTGACGGTGGAAGACGGCTGCGTCATGGGTGGAGCTGGCAGTGCCGTACTGGAGGCCCTGCACGCTGCCGCAGTGGAGCTGCCGGTGCTGCAACTCGGTCTGAAAGACGCATTCATCGAGCACGGCGACCCTGTGAAGTTGATGACATTGCAGGGTCTGGATGCGGCTGGCATTCAGGCCTCGATTGCGCGGCGCTTTGCCGCCCTGCTGGCACCGATGGCTCGTGCCGCATAGATTGGTGCGTGCATTCCTTGCAGAATCCTGAAGGGCGGATTTTTGGACGGCTTTCGAGGGAAAACCCCCACGTTTTGCGGTTCTTGGGTTCCTACAATCCGCAATGACTCACAGCAGTCCTTACCGTGTGGAAGTTCCCGCGCGGCGAGATTGTTTCAAACCTCTTTTGGAGTACCACGAATGGATCGTCGTTCAATTATCAAAAACGCTGGCATTGCCGGCGTGTTGGCTGCGGGTGCCGCGCCTGCAGTGCATGCCCAGGCGGCCATTCGCTGGCGCCTGGCTTCCAGCTTCCCCAAGTCACTAGACACGATTTTTGGTGCGGCCGATGAGTTCGCCAAGAAGGTCAAGGAAATGTCGGGCGGCAAATTTGAAATTTCGATTCACGCCGGCGGCGAGTTGATGCCAGCTTTCGGTGTGGTGGACGGCGTACAGAACGGCACCGTTGAAATGGCCCACACGGCGCCTTACTACTTCCACGGCAAGGACGAAACCTTTGCACTGGGTTGCGCCATCCCCTTCGGCCTGAACAGCCGCCAGATGACCGCCTGGATGTACGAAGGCAACGGCATGAAGCTGATGCGCGAGTTCTACGCCAAGTTCAGCATCGTCAACTTCCCCGGCGGCAACACCGGTGCCCAGATGGGCGGCTGGTACCGCAAGGAAATCAAGTCGGCCAAGGACATCAAGGGCCTGAAGATGCGCATCGGCGGTTTCGCCGGTCGCGTGCTGGAGCGCATGGGTGGCGTGCCGCAAAACATTCCTGGCGGAGAAATCTACCAGGCGCTGGAAAAAGGCACGATTGACGCTGCCGAGTGGATCGGACCCTACGATGACCAGAAACTGGGCTTCAACAAGGTGGCTCCGTACTACTACTACCCCGGCTGGTGGGAAGGCGGTCCCCAGTTGGACTTCCTCATCAACGACAAGGCTTTCGCCGCACTGTCTGCTGAAAACAAGGTCATTGTCGAGTGCGCTGCGGCCTTTGCCCACACCACGATGCAAGCCAAGTACGACGCCAAGAACCCCACCGCATTGAAGCAGTTGGTGGGCGCCAAGACCAAGGTCTTGCCCTTCCCCAAGGACGTGCTGGACTTGGCTTTCAAGGAATCCATGGCCCTGTACGACGAAGTCAGCGCCAAGAACCCCGGCTTCAAGAAGGTCTACGACGACTACTCTGCCTTCCGCCGCGATTCAAATCTGTGGTTCCGCTTCACCGAAGCGCGTTTCGACAGCTTCATGCAAGCGCAAAAGTTGTAATTGCAGCTCTGCCTTTGGCACCTATGAAAAAACCCCGCCTGGCGGGGTTTTTTTTATGGGTCGCCACCACGGTATCAATCGCTGTCCCACTCCGCAAGTTGCTGGTTGGCCGCAACCAGCCGATTCACCAGCATCTTGATGAACGCCTTGTCGAAGCACGCCTGCACCTCGCTGCTCGCCTTGCGCAGTGATTCACACCGAATCTTCATGACAATGATGTTCGATTGCGCCCGCACCGTGGCGGTGCGAATAGTGTGTTCCGGCTGCAAATAGACGATTTCGCCAACGCTGACGCCCTGCGACAAGGTGCTCAGCACGGAATCGTTTCGGATCACGACCGCAGACCCTTCCAGCAGGATGTAGAACGACTTGCCCATGGCGCCCTGGACCATCAGGTTGCCTCCTGCGACCAATGAATGGATATTGCCCAGGCGCAGCGTTTCCCAGATGGCAACGTCGCTGAAGTCGGTGAAAAAGTCCAGTTCCCGCAACAGCTGGAAGCGCACGGCCTCCATGCTTTGCGAGGCGAGGTGCGGCAGGCTGCGGTTGATTTCCACCAGGGCCTCGCCAAACTCCCGCCACGACGGAAAGCGGTCTTGCGGTTTCTTGGCAAGTGCTCGCGACACCACGGCATCCAGCGCAGCCGGCAGCGCTGGCCGGAGCACCCGCATCGAGGTGGGCTGTTCTGAGTTGATCTTGAAGATGGTGGTGAAGTCGGATTCGCCCTGAAACGGCTTGTGACCCGTCAGCAATTCATAGAGCACGATTCCCAGTGAAAACATGTCGGAAAGGTGTGTGAGCTCTTCCTCACGGATCTGCTCGGGCGACATGTACGACGGTGAACCCGCCAGGCCGGTGGGTTCTGACGCCTCAGCATCGCGCACCAGCGCAGTCCCAAAGTCCGTCAGCTTCACTTCGCCATCAGGCTGCAGCAGAAAATTGGCAGGCTTGATGTCTCTGTGGACCAGCCCCTGTGTCTTTGCATACTCCAGGGCATTGCAGCATTTGAAGATGATGTTCAAGACGTCATAGACGGGAAGCAGTGCGTCGGGGGTCGTGAATTCCGCCAACGATTTCCCGCGGATGTATTCCATCACCAGATAGGGTGGGTCGGCCTGTTCATCCACGTCAACCATCGCAACGATGTGCGGGTGAACAAGCTGGCCCGCCAGCACGGCCTCGTTGTGCAGCATGCGCCGGTACCGTGCGGCCTGCGCACTGTCGGCCAGCAGGTGCGGATGAAGCACTTTGATGGCGACGTACCCGTCGCGAAAACTGTCATGCGCCAGGTACACGGTACCCGAAGCGCCCCGTCCCAACTCCCGTTCTACACGGTACTTTCCAATGGAGGCGGGGATGCTGCGCATGGCTGGATTATCGACATATCCAAAGAAAAGGCCCCGCAGAGCGGGGCCTTGGTCAGAGCAGAGCCACAGGGGGCTTATTTTTTCTTGGCGTCGTCCTTGTCCATGGAGTCCTGCATGGCCTTCATGGGGTCATCCTCTGCGGCTTTGGCATCGGCCGCGGCCGAGCCCTCTTGCCCGGCCTCGGGCACGGGCATCTCGGGTGCCTTGCTGTCAGCCTCCATCTGCAACTGGACCTGGTTCAGGTCAACCGCGACTTCCTTGTCCAGGCCACTGGAGACAATGCCGGGGAAGAAGATGATCAGCGCAACCATGATGACCTGGATGATCACGAAGGGCACCGCACCCCAGTAGATCTGCATGGTGGTCACCGGCTGGATGGTCTTCTTGGTAACACGGTCCGCGTACTCCTTGATGGGCGCCACGCTGCGCAAGTAGAACAGCGCAAAACCAAACGGTGGGTGCATGAACGACGTCTGCATGTTCACGCCCAACAGCACGCCAAACCAGATCAGGTCAATGCCCAGCTTCTCGGCCACCGGTGCCAGCAGCGGCACCACGATGAAGGACAGTTCGAAGAAGTCCAGGAAGAAGGCCAGGAAGAAGATCAACAGGTTGACCACGATCAGGAAACCGATCTGTCCGCCGGGCAAACCGGTCAGCAAATGTTCCACCCACTTCTGTCCATCGACCCCCTGGAACACCAGGCTGAAGATGGTGGAGCCCACCAGAATGAAGACCACAAAACTGGCCAGCTTGGTCGTGGACGTGAGGGCCTGCTTGAGCAGCTTCATGCTCAGGCGCCCGCGCGCCATGGCCATGATGATGGCACCCATGGCACCCATGGCACCGCCTTCGGTGGGAGTTGCAATGCCCAGGAAAATCGTACCCAACACCAGGAAGATCAGCAGCAGCGGCGGGATCAGCACAAAGGTCACGCGCTCGGCCATGCGCGACAGCAGGCCCATGCGGGTGACCTTGTTGATGAGGGCAACGGCATAGGCCAGCATCACACCGGCGCACATGGACACCACAATGGTCTCGTCGGTGGCCACCGTTTCAATTTTTTCACCCTTGAACCAGCTGTACACGTCGGCGTAATGCTCACCAAAGTAGACTGCTACACCGGTGGTCACGATGGTCAGAATCAGCAGCGACATCAGGCCACTCTTGCCATTGTCTTCACGGATGGTGCGCGCTTCAATCGGCAGCGCAGGGACCATGGCGGGACGGAAGATGGCAACAAGAACCACAAAGCCCACATACATGATGGTCAGCATGAAGCCAGGGACGAAGGCGCCCTTGTACATGTCGCCCACGCTGCGGCCCAACTGGTCGGCCAGAATGATCAGCACCAGGGATGGTGGAATGATTTGTGCCAAGGTGCCGGATGCCGCAATGACGCCGGAGGCGATGCGCCTGTCGTAGCCATAGCGCAGCATGATGGGCAGCGAGATCAGGCCCATGGAGATCACCGATGCGGCAACCACACCGGTGGTGGCAGCCAGCAGTGCGCCGACAAAGATCACGGCAAAGGCCAGACCACCACGCACCGGGCCAAAGAGCTGGCCAATGGTTTCCAGCAGGTCTTCGGCCATACCGCTGCGCTCCAGGATCAAGCCCATCAGCGTGAAGAAGGGAATCGCCAGCAGCGTGTCGTTCTGCATGATGCCGAACAGGCGCAAGGGCAGGGCTTGCATCAAGGCCTCAGGCAGCAGGCCCAGCTCCACGCCAACAAAACCGAAGAACAGTCCGCAGGCGCCCAGGCTGAACGTGACCGGAAAGCCCATCAGCAGGAAGACGATCAACCCCGCGAACATGATCGGGGCCATATTGTGTGTAATAAGTTCCATGGATGATTCCCCGTTCAGGCGGCTTTGTTTTTGGATTCAGCCAGCAGACGGATCGCCTCGGCCAGCTCTTCTTCAGCGGTCTTCTCAACTTTCTTGGCCGTAGGATCCTCAATCAGCCCCTGCAGGAAGGCGATGCGCTTGATCAGCTCGGACCAGCCCTGCAACAGCAGCAGGCCAAAGCCCAACGGTATCAGGGCATACACCGGCCAGCGGATCAACCCGCCAGCGTTGGTGGAGATTTCACCGGATTGGTAGCCCTTGAGGAAGAACGGGATGCCATACCAGAGCATGGCCCCGCACACCGGGGTCAGGAAACACAGGAAACCGAAGATATCGATCTTGGTCTGGTTGCGCTTGGAAAACTTGCTGTAGACCACGTCGATCTTGACGTGCTCGCCGTTGAGCAATGTGTAGGCCGCGGCAATCAGGAAGGAGCCGGCGAACAAATACCACTGCACCTCCAGGAAGGCATTGGAGCCGACATTGAACGCTTTGCGCACAACAGCGTTCACGGCGCTGATGACCGTGGAGGCCAGGATCAGCCAGATCACGTGCTTGCCGATCTGGGTGTTCAGCCAGTCGACCGCTCTTGAAAATTTAAGTAGGGCGTTCATTTTGTCTCCACAATGGATGGGGTTGTCTCGGGCATGAGGGGTACCTCGGACCGTGCGCAAAGTCTATAGCGGTTTGCGCGGCATGGCTTTAGAAAAGCTGACGGATTGCGGGCTTTGACGGGTGGGTAAACCCGTACGCCGGCATCCGCCAGTGCCGCCAGGCTCATGGGAACAAGTGGTGTTCAAGGATGTAAAAAATGGCGCCGCCAAAATAGCCCATCAGGGCCAGGCCGCTGATCTTGCGCATGTACCAGATGAAGTCAATTTTTTCCAGCCCCATGGCGGCCACGCCGGCCGCAGAACCGATGATCAGAATCGAGCCGCCGGTGCCGGCGCAATAGGCAATGAATTCCCACAGGAAACTGTCCGCCGGGTACTGCTGCAGGTTGTACATGCCCATGCTGGCTGCCACCAGCGGCACGTTGTCCACCACGGCGCTGACCAGTCCGATGATGATCACAATAATGTCCTGACGGCCCACGGTCTTGTCCAGCCACTGCGCAATACCCGAGAGGATGTGGGTGTGCTCCAGCACCGCCACTGACAGCAGGATGCCGATGAAGAACACGACCGAACTCATGTCGATGCGCGTCAGCGCCCGCACCAGGGTCAGGCGCTGTTTGCGCAGGTCCACTTCTTTCTGGTGCAGCAGGTCGCCCACCAGCCAGATCAGGCCCAGCCCGAACAGGATGCCCAGGAAGGGGGGCAGATGGGTCACGGTCTTGAACACCGGCACCAGCACCAGCACGCCCAAGCCCAGGAAAAACATCAGGTTGCGCTCAAAGGCCGAGGTCTCGAACGGAATCTCGTCAATGCTGCGGCGGGGTGCGATGACCGGTCGGTCCCCCAGCACCCGACTGGTCACGGCCAGCGGCACCAGCAGGTTGATCATCGACGGAATGAACAGCCCTTTCATGATCTCGATGGCGGTGATCTGACCGCCGATCCAGAGCATGGTGGTGGTGACGTCGCCAATGGGCGTCCAGGCGCCACCGGCGTTGGCCGCAATGACGATGATGCCGGCAAAGAACAGGCGGTCTTCGCGCTGCTCCAGCAGCTTCTTCATCAGTGACACCATGACGATGGTGGTGGTCAGGTTGTCCAGGATTGCGCTGAGAAAGAACGATACAAAACCCACCATCCACATCAGCGACGACAGCTTGGTGGTCTTGATGCGCGAGGTGATCACCTCAAAGCCGTTGTGCGCGTCGACCACTTCCACGATGGTCATGGCACCCATCAGGAAGAAAACGATTTGCGCGGTTCCCATCAGGGATGAACCCAGCTGGGCATCCAGTATCCCCGGGTCCACCCCGCCCAGCGCATACACCGTCCACAGCAGGCCCGCACCCAGCAACGCTGTGGCGGATTTGTTGACCTTGATGGGATGCTCCAGCGCGATGGCCGCGTAGACCAGTACAAAGATGATGACGAGCAGGGTGAGCATACGTTGTTTCCTCGTAGTTATGGCTTGGCCTGCTTTGCAGAGCCAGTCGTCCTGTGGCGGACGTGCGCAGTCTAATGCTTCTGGCCTGGTACGGACCTGAACTTACCCTGACGGAGTGGGTTCCCGCCGGAATAGTTTACGGAAAACAAGTCCCTAGCCCTCGTCAATGCTGGCTGATAAGCTATCAGAATAGTAGCAAATCAGAAACCGATCCAGCGCCGTATGGCGCGCACACGTGCCGCCATGGCCAGCCAGACGGGGGTGTTCTTCACCCGGGCGATGAGCGCATCCTTCCACGGCTTCCAGTGGCCATACAGCCTGGCAAACCATGGCATTTGCATCAGCGCGGGTTGGGTCAGCGCAAACAGCCGTGCCACTGCGGCCGTGCCCAGCATCTTGGCCGCCAGCACCACGGCCAGGCCCAGCACGGCGTGGCCCCGGCTGATCCAGTACAGCGCCAGCAGCTTGACCGGCAGCAGCATCAACGCCGGCGCAAAGAATGCCACCAGCGCGCCATAGGGTGGCAGCCGGGCGATGAAGGCCTCCATGCGCGCCCACAGCGGCAGGTGCGCCAGGTAGCCCAGCAGGCGCGACAGGGGCTCCCAGCCCCATTCTTCAAAGATCAGGATCAGTGCCAGCACTGGCCCGATGGTGAAGTTGAACAGGCCCCGGAGCAGGCGCTTCAGAAAAGACATGGATGCCAATGAAAGCTACTGAAGCGACAGCATGTGCTGTACGGTCCAGATGCCCGCCACCGTCAGCAGCAGCGAGCCCACCAGGTGCAGGCCTGCCGTGCCCAGCGCCAGCGCATAGCGTTGCAGCATCAGCAGGTTGACGACTTCGGCGCTGAAACTGGAGAACGTGGTCAGCGCGCCCAGAAAGCCGGTGACCAGGGCCAGGCGCCACACGGGGTCAATTTGCGGCAGGGCCTGGAACACGGCCACGCAGACGCCGACCAGGTAGCCGCCCATCAGGTTGGCGGCCAGCGTGCCCCAGGGAATGACGCCACCGGGACTGAGCCACAGGCCCAGACCCCAGCGTGCCAGAGCGCCGATGCTGGCGCCGATACAGATTGCGACAACAGACCACATGGCTTTAGTTTGCCATCTTCTGCGGCAGCCACGTCACGATGCCGGGGAAGACATAGATCAGGGCCACGGCCACGCACATCAGGAAGAACATGGGCATGGTGACCTTGGCGATCCACGTGAGCTGGCGTCCGGTCATGCCTTGCAGCACAAACAGGTTGAAGCCCACCGGCGGCGTGATCTGCGCCATTTCCACCACCAGCACGATGAAGATGCCAAACCAGATGGGGTCAATGCCAGCCGCATTCACCGTGGGCATCAGCACACCCATGGTCAGCACCACCATCGATATGCCGTCCAGAAAGCAGCCCAGGATGATGAAGAAGATGGACAACGCAACAATCAATTGCGCGCGGCTCAGGCCCAGCGTGGCAATCCACTCCGCCAGGTGGCGCGGCAGGCCGATGTAGCCCATGGCGAGCGTCAAGAAGGCGGCGCCCGCGAGGATCAGCGCGATCATGCAGTACAGCCGCGTGGCACCCATGATGGCGTCGCGAAACGACGCCCAGTTCAGCGACCCCTGCACGCCCGACAGCACCAGCGAGCCCACGACGCCCACGGCGGCGGCCTCGGTGGCCGTGGCAACGCCAGAGTAAATGGAGCCCAGCACAGCGGTGATCAGCAGCACCACCGGAATCAGGCTGCGCGAGGCGGCGAGCTTTTGCATGAACGTGGTCTGCTCATCCGACGCCGGCACCTGGTCCGGGTGGCGCAGCGCCCAGAACATGATGTAGCCCGAGAACAGCCCGGCCAGCAGCAGACCAGGCAGCACGCCGGCAATGAACAGCTTGGAGATGGACACCTCGGCCGCCACGCCGTAGACGATCATGATGATGGACGGCGGTATCAGCAGGCCCAGCGTGGCCGCACCGGCCAGTGTGCCGATGACCATGTGGTCGGGGTAGCCGCGCCGGGTCAGCTCGGGCAGCGTCATCTTGCCTATGGTGGCGCAGGTGGCAGCACTGGAGCCGGACACGGCGGCGAAGATGGTGCAACCAATCACATTGGTATGCAGCAAACGGCCAGGCAGGCCCTGCACCCAGGGCGCCAGGCCCTTGAACATGTCCTGGCTCAGCCGGGTGCGAAACAGGATCTCGCCCATCCACACAAACAGTGGCAGCGCGGTCAGCGTCCAACTGCTGCTGGAGCCCCACACGGTCACGGCCATGGCGTCGCCGCCCGATCGTGAAGAGAACAGCGCCATGGCCATCCAGGCCACACCGGTGAGCGTCAGGCCGACCCAGACGCCGCTGCCCAGAATCAGGAACAAGGCCACCAACAGGCCGGCGGTGATGGCGAGATCATTCATGGAGGGTGCCCGTACCTGTGTTATTCATTGCGCAACGGCTCATCACTGCTTTGCACCACGCGCTGGCCGCGAATTTCGAGCACCATTTCATCGACAAAGGCAATCGCCAAAATGACGGTGCCCACGGCCATGCCGATCTGCGGAATCCACAGCGGCGTGGCGTCACTGCCGGTGGAAATGTCGTTGAACATGCGGGACTGCCACGACAGGCGGCAGCAGTAAAAGGCGAACAGCGTGGACAGAACCGACGCGAAGGCCAAGGCCCACACCTCCATGCCTTTTTTCCAGCGCCCCGACAGTGCGGACAGGATCAGCGTCACGCGGATGTGCTCGCCGCGCTTGAGCGTGTGGGCCAGCGCCAGAAAGCCGCTGGCCGCCATCAAGTAGCCGGCATAGGCGTCCGTGCCCGGCACATAAAAATTGAACTGCCGACCCGTAATGGACAGCAGCACCATGACCAGCAGGCCGAACAGGAACAGCGCGGCCAGAGCGGCCGCGCCGTCATATAGGGCATTGAGTGCCTTGCGCATGCCAGGGTGCGCTCAGGGCTTGCTAAAGGCGTCGACCACCGCCTTGCCCTCTGGCCCGGACTTGTCCAGCCACTCCTTGAGCATGGTGTCGCCGACCTTCTTCATGTCGGCCTTGAGTTGCGCCGAGGGCACGATGATGCTCATGCCGTTGGCCTTGAGCTTCTCGATGGACTCCACATTGACGCGCTTGCTGGCGGCCAGGCCGCGCACCTCGGCGTCGGCAGCAGCCTTCAGCACCACGGCTTGCGTGGGCTTGTCCAGCGCATCAAACGCGGCCTTGTTGACGATGACGGCATTCTTGGGCAACCAGGCCTGCATGTCGTAGTAGTACTTCAGGTTTTCATACAGCTTGCTGTCCACGCCGGAGGCGCCGGAGGTCATGGTGGCTTCCACCACACCGGTGGCAAAGGCCTGGGACAGTTCAGCCGCTTGCACCGTGACGGGCTGCGCGCCCACCAGTTCGGCAATGCGGCTGGTGGCCGGGCTGTAGGCGCGCCACTTGATGGCCTTCAGGTCGGCAGCAGAGGCCAGCGGCTTCTTGCTGTAAATGCCCTGGGGCGGCCAGGCCACGGCGTACAGCAGATTGATGCCCTGCTCGCCCAGTTTCTTCTCCAGTGCGGGCTTTTGCGCCTTGTAGAGCTTGTTGGACTCGTCGTAGCTGTCGGCCAGGAAGGGCAGGCCATCGGTGCCGAAAATCTGCCATTCGTTCTGGAAGTTCACCAGCAAAATTTCACCGGCCTGGGCCTGGCCGCCCTGGACTGCACGCTTGATTTCGGGCGCCTTAAACAGGGCCGCATTGGCGTGCACTGTGATCTTGAGCTTGCCACCGCTAGCCTTGTCCACGTCGTTGGCGAACTGTTGCAGGTTCTCGGTATGGAAGTTGGTGGCCGGGTAGGCGGCGGCCAGGTCCCACTTGGTCTGGGCAAAGCCTGCGGAACTTGCGACCAGTAGTGCCAGCGTCAGTGCATGTTTGATTTTCATCGGGGCTCCAGAATGTGAAGGGTTGAGAGTGTCGATAGGATACGAGCAAATACTACGCCAAGCCCATCGCTGTCCGGGCCACGGCCAAACCGATGATATTCCGCCATGAACCTGCGTTTCGTTGAAGCTTTCTACTGGGTCGCATCGCTCAAGAGCATCTCCCGCGCTGCCGACAAACTGTTTCTGACCCAGTCCGCCATGTCCAGCCGCATTTCGACGCTGGAGGACGAACTGGGCGTGCTGTTGCTGGACCGGCGTGACAAGCAGTTCAAGCTCACCGCGGCGGGCGCCCGGTTTCTGGTCTATGCCCAGAAGCTGCTGGAGCTGCAGCGTGAGGTCAAGGCCGAGATGGGCTCGGGCGCGCCGCTGGCGGTGTCCATGCGCATTGGAGCCATTGAGTCGGTGCTGCACTCCTGGCTGATCCCGTGGCTGGAGAAGCTGCGCAATGACCAGCCCGGGCTGGAACTGGAGCTGACGGTGGAGACCACGCCCATTTTGATGGACCATATCCAGCGCGGCACGCTGGACCTGGTGTTCGCCGTGTTGCCCGCCTCCGCCGATGGGGTGCGCAACCGCGCGCTGCCGTCCATGGAAATGGCCTTTGTCGGCAACCCTGCGCTGCACACCAAAAGAAAATACCGGCTTGATGAATTGGCCGAGATGGAGTTGCTGACCTTCCAGAAGGGCTCGCAACCCCATGTCACGCTGCTGGATTTGTTTCGCCAGCACCAGTTGGAGCCCAAAAGGGTGCACGCCATATCGTCCATTTCGGCCATGCTGCAATTGGTGCAGGGCGGCTTTGGCGTGGCCTTGTTGCCGCGCGTGGCGGTGCAGCGCCTGGCCGGTGTTGCCAACCTGAAGCTGCTCTCCTGCGATGCCAAATTGCAGGCCTTGCCCATCCATGCCAGCTACCGCACGGACCCCACGTCGCAGGCCGTGGAGCGGGTGGTCAAGTCCGCGCTGGCCTTCGTGGAAGCGGCGCCCCACGCACCAAAACGGGCAGTGAAACAGGCACTGAAACAGGCGACAAAGGGTAAACCCTGAAAATCGAAAAAATCGATACTGGTAGCGAAATATTTTGAATTTGCACATCGATACTTGAGCTTCCACAATCCGCCCATCGCCATCCACATGGCATGCAATTGGGGAATTTCTGGTGAGCATTTCGTCGCAATCGATACCGTCGGTTTTCAGTCCTGAAGACAGCCGCAACGCGCAACAGGTGCGCAGGCTGATTCGCCAGGGCATCTGGCATTCCCACACCAGCGGCCTGGCCAGCGACCATGTGCAGGGCAACGTGGTGATTCTTCCCGAGGCCCAGGCCACGGACTTCCTGCGCTACTGCCAGCGCAACCCCAAACCCTGCCCGCTGCTGGCCGTGTCGGAACCCGGCCAGGCCCAGTTGCCCAGCCTGGGCGCGGACATCGACATCTGCACCGACCTGCCGCGCTACCGCGTGTGGCGTGATGGCGCGGTGGCCGATGAACGCACGGATATCTCGTCGCTGTGGCGCGATGACCTGGTGACCTTTGTGCTGGGCTGCTCGTTCTCGTTCGAACAGGCCTTGCTGGAAGCGGGCCTGCCACTGCGCCATATCGAACAGGGCAAGAACGTGGCCATGTACCGCAGCAATATCCAGACCGAGCGCGCCGGCATTTTCCACGGCCCCATGGTGGTGTCCATGCGCCCCATGCAGGCGGCGGCGGCCATTCGCGCCGTGCAGGTGACCTCGCGCTTTCCCAATGTGCATGGTGCGCCCGTGCACCTGGGTGACCCTGCCGCCATCGGCATCAGCGATTTGGCCGCGCCGGACTATGGCGATGCCGTTGAGGTGATGGACGACGAGATCCCCGTGTTCTGGGCCTGCGGTGTCACGCCCCAAGCGGCCCTGGTTCAGGCCCGCCCCGCGTTCTGCATCCA
>Ga0208509_1000157_pt1 | contig 29359 bp, 24 predicted proteins | sample LakWasMeta7_HOW4_2_FD_183857 | JGI IMG/M metagenome (GOLD analysis project Ga0208509, IMG submission 183857) | Freshwater sediment methanotrophic microbial communities from Lake Washington under simulated oxygen tension - Sediment Metagenome... | ecosystem: Environmental > Aquatic > Freshwater >...
TACATGGTGTTTCCGGGGCAAGGCTATCTGAACATTCCGCCGACAGACGGTGCGGAATCGGTGCTGAGTCCGAAACGCATTGACTCCATCCAGCCCGGGCAGCGTCTGTTGCTGCGATTAGAAAGCCGAACGCATTACCTGCAGCAAACGGCGGCGGTCGCGGCAAGCGACAAGGCGCCGGCAACCCTCTATCAAGTCCAGGCTTACGATGATCTGTTGTCGCTGCCCCTGCCGGACGGATCGCGGCGCAGTCTTTTCGGGCCGGACGGAATTATCCCCTCCAGTTCCTGTTTCGAGCGCTTCCTGCTCTGGCCTTTCGGCGTGCCGAGTCCCGGCGCGATGCGGCAATGGGGTGTGCATGCGATTGCCCTCACCGGCAGGCGTTATTTCGACGATCCGTTTCTATTCGAGCATTTGATCGCAAGAGAGTAGAGCCGCTCCGGCAATCCGCTTTGCATAAGGGATTGCGATTGAAATCCTCACCGATTCGGTTTACATTGGCCGATAGCGGTCGAGGCGGCCGGCGAGAAACTTGCCTAATAAAGGAGGACACCATGTTTCCGATTCGCGATGAAAATCCCACCCTCCGCACGCCGGTCGCGACGATCGGGCTGATCGTGGTGAATCTTTTCGTCTGGCTATTCGTACAGGGCGCTGGCAGCGACGTGCCGCTGGCCCGGTCGCTCTGCCTGTACAGCCTGATTCCGGGCGAACTGCTGAACGTCGTGCCGGTCGGCACGCGGATAGACCTGGCGGAAAACATGGCCTGCGTGCTCGACGGCAAGGACGGTCTCTCTACCCTGATCACGCATGCTTTCCTGCACGGCAGCTGGTTTCACATCATCAGCAACCTCTGGTTCTTATGGATTTTCGGCGACAACGTCGAAGATGCGATGGGGCCGTTCCGCTTTCTCGGCTTTTACGCTTTATGCATCCTGGCGGCCGCGGCGGCTCAAATCATGGCCGACACTGCCGCGATCACGCCGATGGTCGGCGCCTCCGGCGCGATCGGCGGCGTGATGGGCGCGTATGCGAGGCTCTACCCGAGAGCCTATGTGCATACGCTGATTCCGTTGGGGTTTTTCATCACCACCGCCGCGATTCCGGCCGTTTATATGCTCGGCTACTGGTTCTTTATCCAGCTGATCAGCGCGGTGCCCGCGGTCGGCGGCCCCGCGCAAATCGCCTTCTGGGCGCATGCCGGAGGCTTTGTCGCCGGACTGCTGCTGATCAAGCCGATCAGTCGGCAGGATTATATCGACGAACATAACCGGCTGATGCCGAATCAAAGCGCGAAATATCGGCTTTGAGGGCCGGCCCCATTCCTACATAGTGCATCACTGCCATTGAGTTAAGCCGTTCGCTGAGCGAAGCCGAAGCGATGTGTTGGCTTCGGCTCTGCTCGGCCGGCGATAAGCTTTGCGAGGAAACGATGTAAGGTTTTCGCGCGGTGGGAGCGACGCCCTCGTCGCGATTAAAGCCTCAAGTCGCGACGTGGGCGTCGCCTCCCACGGACTGTCAATGTCTTTCTGTTCATTCTTCTCTTTATCGACAGCTTTTCAACAGAGCGCCTGAATAACGCGCATTCGGGTTGACTATTTTGTTTCGTCAACTACAGTAAATGGACTTTCTTTGTACGTTAAGGCTTACGGGAAATGTCAGTGCTTGCGACTAATCGGATCAACAAAGGCGTTATCAGCAAAATCCGCAAGCTTGACCGTGCGAGGCACAAATGAACCGCAAGAGCAGACTGATCAATGGGATCGGGGCTGCATGTGATTTCTGCGGAAGAAAAAATTCATGTGCCTCAACGTGATTTGCCGTGTATTTTGCTCACAATTTGACAGGGCGGCATCAATATAAACAGGGCTGGGCATTGTCGATGCCGGCTTGTAATCTATCAAGGATTTAACATGGAAATGTGGTCGTTTACTCCCCCCTGCATAGGCATTGAAATGATCCATGCGGCGGGTGCGATTGCCCAGCCGCAGGCTCGGCTGAATCAATGCGCGTACAGTCCGGCATTGCGTCAGACTGCAACGCGCAAGTACCGGAAACAATCCGGCTTTACGTTCATTGAAACGCTGGTCGTCATCGCGATTGGTGCGATTCTGGCCGCATTGGCTGCCCCGTCGTTTCAAACCTCGATAGACAAGCAACGCATCACGGGCGCCGCGGAAGCGGTGCTGGCGGATTTGCGCTGGGCGCGCAGTGAAGCGGTCGTACGCAACAGGCCGGTGTGCGTGAAGTTCACGGCAGGCACTGACTGGGATTACACCATCAGGTTGGACGACTGTGATGACGGCACCGAGCTAAAAACCGTTGAAGGCGACGGTTTTCCGTCGGTCATCCTGTCGTCGGCGGTTTTCAACGGTGGCGTTGGCGGCAGTGTCGCCTATACCACCTTTCTTCCCATTCGGAGCAGCAATCCTAATAATGGCTTAGTCACCCTCCAATCCAATCATCATAGCTCCGAGGTCAGTGTCAGCCCCCTGGGACGGGTCCGAATCTGCGGCACCATGGTAGGGTACCATCCATGTTCATAATTCGAAAGCCGCAAGCCGGCGTCACCCTGATCGAATTGCTGATCGGCATGTTAGTCGGGATTATCGTTATCGCCGGCGGTATGAGCGTCTATGTCACTTCGGTCCGGGGCCAATCCGAAAACATTAAACTCGCCCGTTTAAATCAGGATATGCGCGCGATGATGGATACGATGGAGCGGGATATTCGTCGAGCCGGTTTTGTGACATCCTATCCTGCAACTCATTTCGCCTCTCTGCAAGGCAATCCTTTTTTTGATTCATCTGATCCTAACTTTGCCGAATTGGCGGTTTATAACGGCGGCAGTTGTATCGTCTATGCCTATAATCGCGATGAGGACCCCGATAACGATGGGGTTCCGGACGAAATTCCGCCCGCAGTCGACAGCAATGAAAGGCTCGGTTTTCGTTTGAACGGCAACGCCGGCGAACTGGAAATGCGCAGCAGCGGCGACACCAACGAAGATTGCGACGATGGCGAATGGGAGTCGTTCACCGAACCGGAGGTCGAAATTACCGGGTTGACGTTCACGTTAACTTCAAAAGCTCTCAATGTCAGCAGCATGATAGTTGATGATGATGGCGATGGTTTTTTTAATGGTGATGACAATCATAATTTCACCTGTGACGCGGGCGAAGCCTGCAACACCTGTACGAGAGATGGTAGCCCGGATCCTGCCTGCCTGTATGTGCGCTATGTCACAATTAAGCTGGAGGGTCAATTGCGCGACGACAATGGCGTCAAGCAAACCATTACCGAACAAGTCCGGATACGGAACGACAAATTTCTGGACGCCATTCCTTAAACCCCACCGCCATGTTGTTAAGTCGATGAAAATTTCAAGCCGTAAGTCCAAATCGTCCCAGAAAGGCGCCGTCACCTTGATTATGGTGGTGATGATGGCGATAGTCATGGCCGTTGTCGCGCTGACCACGGCGCGCTCCGGGATGATGGAGCAAAAAATTACCGGTAACGACCTGCGCGCCCGCGAGGCGCAAGAGGCGGCCGAGGCCGGGCTGGAATATGGAGTCGCTTGGGCGGGCAAGCATAATGTGCCCTGGCCGACCGGTGCCAATACGTTAGCCTGTCCAGCAACCGGGTGCCCGACATTGCCGCAGGTGACGGGTTCGAGCACGGGCGAAGCTTACAATATCAGTTCGTTGGTCTACTCCAGGCCCAGCGCTACATCCGAGTTTATCCGTGTTAGATCAACCGCTACGGGCGATTCAGACGCGTCCATTTCAGGCACGGCCGAGGACTATGTAAAACCCGGCGGTCTTCTGACTACGGCAGGTAAGCTGCCTCCCCCATTGGTCTTGGATGGCTGTATGACTTCCACAACAGGTACGCCGGATATTTATCCAAATTGGCATGACCTTGATGGCGATGGCAACAAGGATGCCAACGAGTGGATCGATTCTAATGGCAATGGGGTCGTGGATGCCGGGGAATGGACGGATACGAATGGTAACGGAAAAGTAGATAATGAGCTGGAACGCTCGATCATGACTTCGAAGCCTGAGAAGGATCTTCTTGGGACGTTCTGCCTGGATTATTGTGGTCCTGGCGGGGGCGCCTGCGATCCCACCGCTCCTGGAACGGGACATCCCCACGGGGACCTGCATGATGGTGTATTGCAAAACAACACGGCTTATCCACACAATTCTATTTGGGATTATTACTTTCAGGTTAGCCAGGCTCAATTTAAAGCCGCGGCTTCCACGACGCTAAGCACTGACCCTGGGCTTTACTGGGTGAGCGACACCGGCAATTGGCCCGGCGGTACTTATGGCTCTGCGGCTGACCCCGTGATGATTGTGTTTGAACATGGGTGCCCTAAACCGACCGGTAACACGACGATTTACGGGATTTTGTTTTTTCTCGAGGTAAATGGTTGTGTCACAGACCCTATGAACGGATGGGGTAATGTCACCGTATATGGCTCGATTGGAGTCAACGGCGGTGTCAATAAAATGAATGCCAACCTTGAAATACATGGCGTCGGCGACGGCGCTGGCATGCAGACCATCAATTCGCGCCCGATCAATGCTTCCCGCTTGCCGGGAACCTGGAAAGACTTTTAGAGAGAAAGGGTCATGAAGAAAGTGTTTTACTTACAGCGCGGCTTCTCCCTCCTGGAAGCCCTGGTCGCCTCCCTGGTCGTCGCGGTGGCGATGCTGGGGCTGGCCAGATTACAGGGCGTTACCCTGATCAACAGCGGCGATAGCCGCATGAAAACCCGCGCCTTGAATCTGGCGCAAGATAAAATCGAAGAACTGCGCAGCTTCGCCAATAAGGATACTTACACGGGCATGGTTTCGGGTAACGATACCCCCGCCTCTTACGCCGGTGATAACAGCAGTTTTGCCCGCACCTGGTCGATTTCAAACTGCCCTAATTCGGTCGATTGCAAACAAGTCGGTGTCAACGTTAGCTGGACAGATCCGAAAGGCGAAACTCAGACCGTGGCGCTGACTTCCTACATCGCCAGCGGCGATACGGTGAATTCCGGCGTGGTGCTGCTGGCGGGCTTGCCGCCTCCCGTTATACCTCCCGTGGTGCCTACGGTTGTCCCTCCCGTGGAGCCTCCGGTTGTTCCGCCCGTGGAGCCTCCGGTCGTTCCGCCCGTGGTCCCCCCGGTTGTGCCCCCCGTGGTACCGCCGGTTGTTCCTCCGACTCCCCCGGCAGGAGGAAATGCGTGTGAAGGCCTAGTGACGGCCACACTGATTACAGGCCCTTTCGAAAGCAGAAAACCGCTTAAGATTGGGGCTGAAATTGACTTGAGCGTTAATCTTAATATCGATCCGCAGCCCAATACTAGACCGCCTACGGCGATTTGCACCGTATTGTCACTTGATCTTTTCGATACCCTGTTGGGTGGAGGGACAAAAGGCACGTATATATGCAATATTCAGGATTTGGATCCGGCGATTGTCAATCTCGATATCGGCGGCAAAGAAGTTGGCTTAAGCGTTAATTTGGCGCTGAATGATGTATTGCCTTCAAATCTGCTAAAACTATTAGATCCGCTGCTAGATCCTTTAAATTTGCCGAAAGATCTCGTGTGCGTAAATGCCAAAGTCAACCTGCCGATAAGCATCGATGCGAATGCGAATGTAAGACTCGAAGACCTTTGCGTCGTACCTAACCTTATCGGACAGACTGTTGATACAGCGGACAACCTGCTAAAGGAGGTGGGGTTTACCCATGGGTTAAACGGGAATGATGACAAAGTCGTAAAAACTCAAGACCCGCCGGCCGGCAGCATAGCCAGCTGTTCCGGTCTCAAGATAGATGTTGGGTTGGGCGGAAAAACTATATTAGGTGGAGCACTTGGGCTTTAGCCTCATGCGGGACGGGATTTGCAATCCCGTCCCTTCCGTTTTGAATCTGCCGATACCCTAAAGCTTGAGGAAAACCTGCGGACGGCAACATGCCCCGTCCGGCGAAGTCGACCCGCTTCACGGTGGGTATTGCTCAAGTTCCTGGAGCGGGACGGGTTATTCAACCCGTCCCCATCATTCGCAGGTTTTTCTCGTTCCCCTGCTGGAGTTTCTGGGGTCGACGCCGGCGCCGGCGCACCGAATAAACCGGCAGGCGGCCACTGATCGGCTCAGAAAGCTTTTCTTTAAATTAAGGCATTTGCCCTGTTTTGTGCTGCAAGACTGTGTCAAATCACGCAGCGTCATCTGCCGCAGGTAAAGAGTAGACATCTATCGGGTTGAATTTATTGATATTTGATAACGTGGTCCGGTTATTGCTTGAAAAATTTGGATATATTGTTTTTGTTCCAAAGGCGCAATCATTAGGCTCTTTTTTCCGGGCCTAGTCGCATTGCATTGCCGTCTAACCTTTTCAATGCGAATCGATCATGAGCGAATTAAACCCTTACCGTATCAGCGGCGACACTTATTTTTTCACGCTGGCGCTGCCGGAATGGAGCGCGGGCGAGACGATGCACCCGATTCGGGCGTTATGTCTCGAATTGGTCAAAATCAAGCAGATGCATTCCTTCAATCTCGATGTGCTGGTGATTTTACCCAAATACGTGCAAGGCATTCTGACGCTGCCGGATCAGGGAGGAGATCTCGCTCTGCTTTGGCGGCAGATCAAGGCAGAATTCATCAAATTGGCCGGCGGCTATGATGATCTGCAAGGCGACGATGAGGACGACCTTGATCGCAAACGTTTCTTCGGCTATCCGTTGTGCGGTGATCGGGATTTTGCCCTCCATATGAATTTTCTGCATTACAATCCGGTCAATCAGGGCCTGGTCAAAGGCGTTGCCGACTGGCCGTATTCGACTTTTTTCCCCTATGTCCAGCAAGGCGTCTATCCGTTGTCCTGGCGCATGGAAAGCGCATAGTGCTTCTGTCTGCCGTCGTGTTACGCATTGTCCACGAAAAACGCGAAAGGCACGAAAAATTTCATGGCATGACCCGTCCAATGGTTGCTTGCGGATAGCGGCTCATGTTGACCGGCAAACCGAAGCGCATTCCCGTCGCTTTCAGGAACATAGGTCTGTCGTAGGGTATCGCCTTTGTAGTAAATTTCCCCATCTATTTTTTCGTGCTTTTCGGGTTTTTCGTGGATATTAATCATGCGTAACAGCAGTGATTAAATGGCGGCAATCCGCGCGTCAAGGTTACGGATCGAGACCACATCGGATAAAATAGTCCGATGAATATGAGCCAGCCATCCACCCCGCCGCCCACCCCGATGATGCAGCAGTGTGTTACTGCTGAATTATAAGGAGTTATGTTTTGCTTATTTGCTTTGTTACGCTAAAAGCTACACTAAAAAAGCACATGATTGACAGTTGCCTGTTGCGAATTTTTTGTGAACGCTTGAAATTTTTTCTTAAAAAAGCCCAAGACGGTCGTTTTTCTCACGTATAGATATTTGGAACACAAGATAGACTCGCCTCATCACTGCAAATGATGCTCGTCTGCCATGTTACCCATCAATTTAAGAAGCCGTTGTCAGTCATTGGCTCATCATCATTCCGTATCCATCAGAGGCCGGGATGTTAGCCAAAAAATTAAAGCGCTTGCGCTGCCCCTGCTTTGTTTAGGGCTCAGTGTTTTCGGCCATTCCTGTAGAGCGCAAGCAAAGGCGGCTTTGCCAAAAAGCTTTATCACTGCAGCTAGTCCAAAAGTTTCGAACCCTTCTCCTTCCAAGCTGGAAAGCACACTTTGGTGGCAAATCGCTGAACAGCATCAGCTGGATCCTTACATTTTATATGCCGTTGCGCTGGTTGAATCGGCCAAAGCGAATCCCTTAAACCATGTAACTCCATGGCCCTGGGCGATTAACAAGTCCGGCAAATCCATCATCCCCCGCTCGCAACAGGAAGCACGGGCCATCTTAAATAAAACCCTTGCCGAGGGTCGCCGGAACATCGATGTCGGGCTCATGCAAATCAATCTCCACTGGCATGGACATCGGGTCGGCAAACCTGAGCAACTGTTGAATCCTGTCACGAACTTACAGATCGGTGCTTTAGTCTTGGCCGAAGCCATCCAATCAGCCCCCCATGATCTGGTTATGGGGGTAGGGCGCTATCACAGCTGGCAAAATACCGAAGCCGCAGTGAGCTATGGACGCAGAGTGCTGGCGGTTGCGAATCAAATCAGGGCAGTGCTCTGATCGCGTGTTTTATGGATGAAAATATCTACAACCTGAATCTGGATTACTTGATTCTGGCTCATGAGTTAATCCAGTCCGGCCGTAAACAACAAGCCATGGTCAGTCTCGGCTTAACACCGGAAGCGGTGACCATATTGGCTAAAATGCCGGTTGATCAATTGAAAGCACTGGCGCGAAGCGATGTGCTCAGTTTTGGTCCCCGTTTTCCCGTCCATTCCTGGCGGACGTTTTTGCGGAATGAACCCATGGCGAGCGAGCCTTTTGAGCAACGCGCCCTTCGACTGAGGATGTTTTTAAGCAAACCAGGAAGCCATTCATGATAGCTGAAGGCTTGTCCTATCAAGATCAGTTGCAAAACTACCAATTAGCCTATCAACTGCTCAAACGAAAACTCCGAACGTCTTATGTCAGCCAACTGATCAAAAGCATCAGTTTGCCGGAAATTCGGGATATTCATCGCTCGATTCACCAAGGAGAGAGCCCGAGTTCGGGATTGCTTCCTGCTATCGAAGCCATTCCCCAAGTCCGAGAGTCTATGCTGTACATCTCTCTGTTTGCATCTCTTTATCGAGGTGCCAGCCAGATTGATATCAGGACTGAAATGGATGTGCCCGCCATTATTTTTGCCTGGGATTTTTTTTGCGAAACCTTCCCTAACCATGTTCGAGAACGCAGACCTTATGGCAAAGTGCGTCCCGCCAATTTCAGCGAAGCCTGGGTCGTCGCGCAAGCGCTAAAAATCGGCTTGGCAGCCTTGCATTATTGTAAAAGCTGTCATGGTGATCATATCGTTATCTACAACAGCAAGTTTCCGCCCACCTGTCAGATTTGTGTAATCGATCAATTGCGAAAAAGGGGAAACGCTCCTGGCTTGAGGTAATGGCGGAGTTTAAGTTTTTGTAAAACTCTCGGTTTGATCGGGCAGATTTATCCAGCACTTTGGCTTGAACCTGATACTGACGGTCTTTGTTCGGCCATTATGTGAAGTTTCCTTTTATGTACAGCGATATTGTCGCGAGCGAGACACGATCAGGCTTGGAAGTGTCTATCTCGCCCGCGAGCTTCACATAATTACAGCGTTTTCAAGAACTGAAGCAAAGAGTCCGGAGCAGTATAGCGAAGCGGTTTCATGCCGGGTTCCTGAAGTTTGGCGAGTGCATGATCCTTCATGGCCAAATCGGCTTCGACATACTGGTAGGTTGTTTTCGGGCTTTCGTGACCCAACCACAGAGCGATCACACTGATGTCAACACCGGACTGCAATAGATGCATCGCCGTTGAATGCCGAATGCAGTGTGGCGAAACATGACGCCCCAATAAGCTGTTGACGGTTTTGGAGGCCTTGATTACCGCCAAGCTAAGACGCTGAGTGACATTGTTTCGGGTCATCGGTTGACCCTCGTGATTGGGTAGCAACGCGGAGTCGTTTCCCAACGATGGATTGAAGCGTAACCATGCCCGGATTTCCTTCACCTTCGATTTCCATAACGGCACTGCCCGTTGCTTTCGGCCCTTGCCATGCAAATGAACACAAGCGGCACCATCCAGCACAACATCGGCTACTTTGATATGGATGATTTCCGATACGCGCGCACCGGTGTTGTAAAGTAACCCCAGCAATAAATGGTCACGCCGGCTGATCCACGTTAAGCCGGGATCGCCGATGATGGCAAGCATTTCTTCCCGCGAGAGGAATTCCGGTAAAGGTAACTCGAAGCGTTTCATCGGTACGGCCAAAGCCTGTTCAATGGTTTGCAACGCTGATAAATCATGGTGTGAGGCGAACTTCAGAAAGGCGCGTAATGCCGCTAATCGGATGTTGCGGCTGCGTACGCTGTTGTGTCGCTCCCGTTCCAAATGATCCAGAAAAGCCAGGATCAATCCGGGCGTGATGTCGGACAGATGCATGGCCGCCGGCCATGTGCCGAGATGTTGGTGGGCGAACGTCAAGAATAGCGTGAACGCATCACGATAGCCGGCAACGGTTTGTGGGCTCAATGCCCGTTGCTCAACAAGATAATCGGTGAAAAAGGCTTGGACGAGTGCGGGAAACGACATGGGCGGTTCAGTATTGGCAGATCTAGTCGGCATAGTCCACCTCCTCGGGCTGTGCAAACTGCTCGAATTTCCCTGCCGCCACCTCCATCAGTTCCGGGATGGCTGTCAGATACCAATAAGTGTGTGATATCTTGGCGTGGCCCATATAGGTGGATAGTGCCAGCATCGCCTGATCGATGTCCGTACCCTGTGCTTGCCAGAGCAGTACGCGACGCACCGCGAAGGTATGGCGCAGATCGTGAACCCGTGGGGCATCATGAGCGCCGCGGTTGACCCAACCGAGTTGCTTGCGTAGCGTGGTAAAGACGCGATCGACTTGGCGTGAGCTCAGTGGTTTACCCAGCCGCTGGCCGCGCGTCCCGACAAAGAAGGGCAAATCAGCGTATTCCTGAACCTGCTGGCGGCGAAGTGTTCGGTAGCATAGCAAGGCAGCTGTCACGCTGGGATGTAACGGCAACTGGCGCGACTTGTTAAACTTGGTTTGCCGGACGGTTAACAAGCCTTGCACCAAGTCCACGTCGATATCTAAAAGACGAACGGCCTCGGATACGCGCTGGCCAGTCGAAGCCAGCAGTCCGAACAGCGTTTCATAGGTAGCCGCGCGCAGGTTTCCATCAGTGCCCAGTTGGCGTGCGGCGGCGAGTAAATCAATGATCTCTTGTTCCCGATAGATATGCGGCATTTGCCACCCCGGAAGCGGACCAAAAATCGATTCGTCAGGCAGGGCGATTGCCGGTTCAAATTGCCGCAGATAACGGATAAAGGGACGCAGTAACTTGAACCGCCTTGCCCATGTCTCGGGGTTATGACGGCCTTGTTTATCGAGCCGTGCCCAGTCGCTCATGATACCCAAGGTCAACGGCCCGGCCCAATCCAGACTATCCACGTAACGGGCAAAATCCATCAAGGGTCGTTCTGGAGACTGCAACTGAAATCCCAGGCGCCGCCGCTCGGCCAGATAATCCTGAACGCGTGCTTGCAATGTGATCGGCGTGTTCATGCTGCACTCCCAGGCCAAGGTAATGCAACGGCAGACAGTTTTCGGCTGTCGAGTTTGGCATAGATCAGCGACGTGTCGAGCGAGCGATGGCGAAGAATATCCGCAACCTCCTTCAGCGAGTCCCCTTGCTCCAACAAACGGCGAGCAAGGGTATGCCGGAGGGCGTGGGTTCTCCCATGATCGAGTCCAATACGGCGATACGCATCGCGAATGAGACGGTGAACCGCATAGGCACTCATCGGGACATCGTGTGGCGCAAGACGCCGTACAAAAACCGCCGGATTGGTCGTGCGTGGCCGCTCGTAGCGCAGGTAATCAGCAATCGCCTGGCCGGTACAGATCGGTAGTGGCAGAATGTCCACGCGGTGCGACTTGGTACTTCGGAGTGTGACCGTGCCGGCTTGCCAGTCAATGTCGGCCAATGCAAGCTTGGCAATTTCGCCGGCACGCATTCCCAGGTCCAAGGCACAGCGAACCATCGCATAACCGCGCCGGCAGGAGGGAAGCTCAGGCGGGAAGGCATTGAGCAGGCGATTGACTTCATCGTCGGTCAGCGCCTTCGGTAATGTGGCCAAATTCCAATGGGCAGGTAATACGATAACGCCACTGAGTGCGTGAACATCATCGCCCCCAGCGCCGCGATAACGAAAGTAAGCACGTAAAGCAGAAGCCAGCGTGTTGGCTTTTGCCGACGTAGCGCGAGGTGTTAACTGCTTGGCAATAAAATGCCGGACATCGTCAGGTTGCAAGGTAGTAAAAACAATCTCGGCCCTACCAAAGCAAGCCTGCAGAAAGTTCAGCACAATACGCCGATAATTTCGCCGCGTCTCACTGGCCAAACCTCGAACGACCCTCAGGTAATCGTCAAAGCGATCAACTTCGGCATAGACTGGTTCGACGGGTGTTGGCAGAGGTGGAATGACACCGCGATCATGCAGAATACGCAAAAAATGACCACAGGCCGCGCTAAGATCGGCACGCGTTTGAAAAATAGGTCGCGGGCAATCGCAGTTTGGCAAATGGCCATCAAGGAATTGGGTCACTAACGCTTCATCGAGTTCCTCGATGCGAAAGTGATTTCGGCCCATCCATAACCCCAGATGCGCGAGACCGGCCAGATGATGTTCGGAGGTTTCATCCGCATAACGGCATTCGGTTAGATAATCCAGATAAATCAATACGTAGGGTGTAACCGGACTATTGCGTAACCAGCGCTGAGTGGCCGGCGAAAGGTGTATGGTTGTTGATCTCATGGCAGTCTCCAGAAATGGACTAAGGAATGTCCACTTCAGATAACTGCAGAATTTATGTCCAGCCTTTCAGGCAAGATGCCTTGCAATAACCACTGATTGCAAGCTTAAAAACAATCGGCACCAAGCTAATGTGCATAAAAGGAAATTCACATAATGGCCGTTTAGTCTTCTTCATTCAACGGCCGCAACTAGGCTAGAAGCTGCCGTAGAACTCACACAGTGTTGATCGGCAGAAATGGCTCGGTTTTGCCCTTTACCTATCTCTCGAAAATGGCCGTTTTTGAGATAGCGTAAATCCTATCTTATCTCCACCCTTAACTAATGCTGATTTAGATGCCCCATAAAACACCGATTGACAGTCGGTTTATAGATCCCTAGAATCAATTTCTCTCTCTTTTTAGCCACATGTGAATTCATTTTTTATGCAGAGTATTAAGCGCCCTTATTTAGGCGAGCTGGAAATGGCAGTGCTTGAGCATTTGTGGGCGCAGGGAGAATTGGATGCGAAAGGGGTTTACAGTGCCTTAGGCAAAACGCGCGGCATTTCGCACAATACCATCCAGTCAACACTCGAACGCTTATTCAAAAAGAAACTGTTAGCGCGTCAGAAAATCAGTCATGCTTATGTTTATCGTGCGGTAATCAACCGCGATGAGCTCATGGGCCGCCTGATTAACGATGTCGTCCAAACCCTTTCCAAAGCAAATACGGACGGCATGTTGGCGGCTTTTGTCGACATTGCGGCGCGAACTGACGATGCGCATCTTGACCGGCTTGAGCAATTGATTCACGAATATCGCTCAAGCCGCGCGCCTGAGATTTCCTTATGACCCTGCATCTAATTCAGTCCGGGCTACTCGCCATGCTCTTTTTTGCGGGTTTGACGGCAGGCGTATCGGCCGCTTTCTATCCTAAAGTGAGAAACCGCTTGACCCGAATGCCTTGCCAGCTCAGGTCAACAATACTGACGTTCTGGCTCCTCAGTCCCGCTTTTTTCGGATTCCTGTTGGCTTTTTCCGGGCTCCTGCCTGCCTGGACAGATAATCATCAAATAGCCACAGAACATTGCTCCAGTCATACCAATCGCATCGCGCATCTGTGTTGGTTTGATCCGATTGTCCATCTCTCCGATAGGTTATGGGCGGTTGGGATCAGCGTGCTGGCCTCGATCATGTTGTGGAATGCCTCTAAAGGGATTCATCTTTTGGTCAAACATTGGCATTTTCAAACCACGCTCCGGCTTGTCGGTCAGCCCGACCCCCAGCGCGGGGTTTTTCGCATTGCCAGCGAGCAGCTTTTTGTCTTCTCTTGCGGATTCTTTAAACCCTACGCTTTTATCTCTTCCCGGCTGACGGAGCAATTATCAGCAAAACAGTTAGACGTGGTGCTTGCGCATGAGCAAGCGCATTGCCGGCGGCGCGATATTTTAAAACGCTTATTGTTGAGCCTGACGGCCTTGTTTCATTTTCCTGCCGCGCGGCGACAGTTGCAGGCAGATTGGGAATTGGCGCAGGAACAAATTTGCGATGACGCCGCGCTACAAAAAGCCGGCGATCGGCTTTTTGTGGCGGAGACCATCATTCACCTGGCGCGCCAATTAAACACCCGGATGCTGGAGCAGGACAGGATCGGCGTGACCGCGTTCAACGGCAGCCACATCGACATTCGGATTCACCAGTTATTGGACCCGCCCCAACCGATGAGCCGCTACGCGATAGTGGGGGCAGGGCTGCTTTTTATCGTCTTTTTCATCGGCCTGCTGGCGTTAACGATGCCGCTGCATCATTTACTCTAATATCCAGGTTGATAAGGCTCCATTAATGAATGGCTGTATAAAATACCGATTGCTGATCGGTTTTATGCGTTAAACTATAGTTTTCTTGTATCCATGCCGCTTTGGCTCGGTGTAGGTCATGCCGCTGCACAACATCAGGTTTTCCGCCAACCCTGTTCAACTATTTTCTTGCCGCATTCATTCGAAAGGTATTCCCACACCAATGCGTTTCAATCCCAGGCTATCGTTGAAATCTTTCATCTTTTTAACTTTCCTTTGTCTCAGCCTGACTTTTCAGGCCCAAGCCGCTAGCCAACCTGAACGGGAAGCGCTGGCGTATACACACTATACCGACCGCAGCGAACTTTTCGTCGAGTTCAAAGCGTTGGTCGTCGGGGAAGAATCGCCTTTCGCCGCGCATCTGACCCGCCTGGCCGACTTTTCGGCGTTGACTGAGGGGAAAGTGACCGTAACGTTATCGGGGGGCGGGCAGCCGGATGAAACCTTTACGGCCGGCCCGTCGGCAAACCCTGGCATCTTTCGTCCCGTCGTGATCCCGAAATACGCCGGCGAGCGGCACGTCATCGTCACGGTAGACTCGCCGCAGGTGAAGGCGATCCACCGCCTGGGCGCAGTGCCGGTCTATCCGGATCTGAAGTCGGCACCCTTGGCCCAGGAAGAGGACAAAGCGCCGGGCGAGATTGCTTTTCTCAAAGAGCAGCAGTGGCAAGTCAAATTCGCGACCGCGGTGGTTGGTTCCAGGACGCTCCGTGCCTCGTTGCCGGCCACCGGGGTGGTGCGTGCGCCTTCGAACGCCGAAATGACGATTACGGCGCCGAGCTCGGGCATCGTGGTGTTGCCGGAAAAGATTCCATCGGTCGGCCAGCCGGTCGCGCGCGGCCAGCTCCTGGCTTCCCTGGTGCCGCGCCTGGGCGAGCGGGGCGACATGGCGTCCCTGGTAGAAGAAGCGCGCAAGGCAAAGCTTCGCCATGACCTGGCGCATCGTGAAGATGAACGCGCCAAGCTGTTGCGGGACAGCGGCGTCATGGCGGCGAACAAGGCGTTGACCGCGCAAACGGCCCACCAACTAGCCCATGCCGAACTGGACGCGGCAGATAAACGGCTGAACCAATACCGCCAGCTGGCCGGCGCCGCCGGCAGCGGCATTCCGCTCAAGTCACCGCTCGCCGGGGTGATCGCCCAAGCCTTTGCCAGCAACGGGCGTTATGTGGAGGCCGGCGAAAAACTCTTTCTGGTCGTCGATCCGGGACGCCTGTGGCTGGAAGCGCAGGTGCCGGAAATCGAATCGGTTCAGCTTGCCGAGGTCACTGGCGCGGCCTTTAACGTGGATGGGTTCGAGCAAACCTTCGAGATCCATCCCGGCGAGAACGGCCGCTTGGTTTCCTTGGCGACGGTGGTCGATCCGGTCCGCCGAACCTTACCGGTCATCTTCGAATTCGACGCGAAGGATCTCCATTTGCCGCTGGGCGCCTTTGCTCGCGTCCGCCTGTTCACCGCGCAGCGCGCGGACGTCCTGGCGGTACCAGAGTCGGCCATCGTGGACGATAACGGCATTCCTGTGGTGTTCGTGCAGACCGACGGCGAGTCTTTCGAGCGTCGCCTAGTCAAGTTGGATGTTCGCGATAGCGGTTACGTCGAAGTCAAGGCAGGCTTGCAAGCCGGCGACCGGGTTGTCACCGAAGGCGCTTATCTGGTTTATCTCGCCGCGACCGCGCCCGGGGCGCCGGTGCACGGCCACGTCCACTAAGGAATTCTGATGATCGGATGGCTGTTGGAATGGTCACTGAAGAACCGTCTGTTTGTCGTGCTCTTAAGCGCGTTGCTATTGCTGTGGGGCGGCTATGAAACGACCCGGATGCCGGTGGACGTGTTTCCCGATCTGACCGCGCCGACCGTCACGCTGATGAGCGAAGCGCACGGGATGGCTCCGGCGGAAGTCGAGCAGCTGGTCACGTTTCCGATCGAGGCCGCGATGAACGGCGCGCCGGGCGTGCGCCGGGTCCGCTCGACCACCGGTGTCGGCTTTGCGGTGATCAACGTCGAATTTACCTGGGGGACGGACATCTACCAAGCCCGTCAGATCGTCGCGGAAAAACTGCAATTGGCGCGCAGTACGTTGCCGCAGGACCTGCCGTCGCCGATTCTGACGCCGATTGCTTCAGTGATGGGCGAAATCCTGTTCATCGGTCTGAGTTCCGACCGCGATGACGGCATGACCTTGAAAACGACGGCCGACTGGACGCTGCGCCGGCGGCTGCTCGCGGTGCCGGGCGTCGCCGAAGTGATCAGTATCGGCGGCGACACCAAGCAATACCAGGTCGAAATCCGGCCAGAAAAGCTGGTCGCCTATGGGCTCTCGCTGAATACGGTGATCGAAGCGGTGCGCGCCGCCAATACCAATGCCTCGGCCGGCTTTCTCGCGGCCGGCGGCCAAGAGTATCTGATCCAGGGCTTGGGAAGGGTCAAGCAAATCGAGGATCTGATGCAGACGGCAGTGCCGGGGCCTGACGGCCCGATCTTATTGAAGCACGTCGCCGACATCCGGATCGGGCCGGCTTACAAGCGCGGTACCGGCTCCCATGACGGCAAACCGGCGGTGATCATCGGGATCCAGAAGCAGCCGGCGGTCAATACGCTGGAATTGACCCAGCGCCTGGAACAGACGCTCGCCGATATTCAGACCGGGCTGCCCGAAGGCATGCGGATCGACAGTGGTCTTTTCCGCCAGGCCGATTTCATTTCCATCGCAGTGCGCAATCTCGGTGAGGCGCTGCGCGACGGCGCCCTCCTGGTCGTGATCATCGTCTCGCTCTTTTTGTTGAGCGTCCCTGCGACCCTAATCACGCTGATCGCGCTGCCGCTCTCCCTGATTGCGGCCGTGTTGGCAATGAGCGCCTCGGGCGCGACCCTGAATACAATGACACTGGGCGGTCTTGCGATTGCGTTGGGTGCTCTGGTGGACGATGCGATCATCGTCGTGGAAAACATCGTGCGGAGACTCAGGGAACGAAGCCTCCAGGCAGCGCCGGTCTCGGTGGCCGACACGGTGCTGGCGGCTAGCCGCGAGATCCTGGGTTCGATCGTCTATGCGACCTTGATCATCATGCTGGTGTTCGTGCCGTTGTTTTTCCTTTCCGGGATCGAAGGGCGCTTGATGCAGCCGTTGGGCTTCGCCTATGTCGTTGCGATTGCCGCTTCGCTGTTCGTGGCGGTCACCGTCACGCCGGCCTTGAGCAGTTTCCTGTTGCCCCGCTCCCGGACCGTGGCAGAAGGCCACGAAAGCCAGCTGGCACTAAAGCTGAAGCATTATTATGCCTGTAGTCTGGAACAGGTGCTGCCGCGCTGGCGGGGCATCATCCTCGCCTCCGCCGGCGTTTTGCTCGCGACCTTCATTGCGTTGGCATTGACCGGCCGTTCGTTCCTGCCGGAATTCAACGAGGGCAGCCTGACCATCAGCGTGGTGACGCTGCCAGGAACCTCGCTGGAGCAATCGGACCAGATCGGGCAAATGGCCGAGAAGATCATCCTGCAACTGCCGGAGGCCGCCGCGACTGCCCGCCGCACCGGCCGCGCGGAGCTCGATCCCCATGCCCAGGCGGTCTACGCCTCGGAAATCGACGTGCGCCTGCAGATGAAAGACCGCGACAAGGACACTGTCTTGGCCGAGTTACGGCGCAAACTGACCTTGGTGCCGGGCGCCAATGCGGTGATCGGCCAGCCGATTTCCCACCGGATCGATCACATGCTGTCCGGCACCCGCGCGAATATCGCGATCAAGATTTTCGGGGATGATCTGGCGGAGCTGCGCCGCTTGGCCCAGCAAGTGAAAGGATTTGTTGAAAAGGTTCCTGGGGCGGTTGATGTCTCGATCGATAACCCCTCCGACGTGCCGTTTTTGTCGGTCAAATTCGACCGCACTGCGCTGGCCCGTTACGGCTTCACGATGGAACAGGCGGCTGAGGCGCTGGAAGTCGCGTTTCAGGGCAAAGAGGTCTCGCGCATTTTCGAGGGCCAAACGGCCTTCGATCTGGTGGTGCGCTATCCGAAAGAAGCCAAAGAAGACCTGGAAGCGATCCGCTCCACCTTATTAACCACGGCTAGCGGCGCGCAGCTGCCGCTGCATACGCTCGCCGAGATCCAGAAAACCCGCGGTCCAGACACGATCAGCCGGGAGGATGTGCAGCGCAAACTGGTGGTGATGGCGAATGTGGCCGGTCGCGACCTCTCCGGCGTCGTGAACGATATTCGCGGACAGGTCAGAGCGCAGGTCAAACTGCCGGCCGGCTACCATATCGAATACGGCGGCCAGTTCGAGAGCGCACAGGAAGCGGCGCAAACCCTGCTGATCCTGGGTACGGCCGTTACCGCCGGGACATTTCTGCTGCTCTATGTCGCTTTCCGCTCGCTGCGCGATGCCGCATTGGTCATGCTGAATCTGCCCTTGGCACTGGTCGGCGGCGTGATCGGCGTTTACGTTTCGGGCGGGGTGCTGTCGGTGGCCTCGATGATCGGTTTTATCACGCTGTTCGGGATTGCGACCCGCAATGGCGTGATGCTGATCGGGCACATCCGCCATTTGTGGGAAGAGGAAGGCGTAAAGGATTTTTACGAAGCAGTTCGGCGCGGTTCCATCGAGCGGCTGGTTCCGATTATCATGACGGCCCTGTCCACGGGGCTGGGGCTGGCCCCTTTAGCGTTCAGCGGCGGCGAGCCGGGCAGCGAGATCCAGGCGCCGATGGCGATCGTGATCCTGTTCGGCCTGTTGACCTCGACGGTGCTGAATCTGTTCGTGGTGCCGGCGCTTTATCTGCGCTTCGGCGCCTTAAAAATGACACCGCGCCACCGCGGCGCCTCTTTGGATTAGAATCATGCGGCTCTATTTAAAGTCTTGTTGTTAATGCAACGAACCGTGTTGCCCTAGGTCTATCAAGGTGCAGTGGAGCATTATCATTGGTTGACCGCTCAAAATGATCGACGGGTTGGCGTTGGGCGAAAAATTCACTGCGCCGCTGACCGACATCACTGCTGCCGTGGTCGGGGTTATCTTGAACTTGGCAGCGTTTTTCGCTGATCACGTTTTCTGGCCGCACGGCTTTCAAGGCCGGTTCGGTACCGTATTCACCTTGATCGGCCTGGTCCCTTATTGTTGTGCTACAAGGTCGGCGTCATCCCCGTGATCGCAATCAGCTGTGCGGTCGGAAGCCTTTTATCCACTTCAAACTCTGGCTTGACCAGGCAGGAGTTTTATTATGAAAGACATGACTATGGTGAAAAAAATCATTAGTATAGGGACAGTGCTGTTCTTTTGTAATCTACCGTTGTGCCGGGCGGAAGCGTCGGCTACGCTCACGGGAACGGCTTATGTCACATCCTGGTTTGGCGGCGTGGTCGCGGTGGTCGATCTGGCTTCAGGCTCGGTGAAGCAAACGATTCCGGTGGGCGCTCATAACCATAACGTCATTTTACGCCCCGACAAAAAACAAGCCTGGGTAACTAACAATAACGACAATACGGTTTCGATCATCGATACCGAAGCTAACACGGTGACCGGCACTTTGCCGACGGGGCACGGCCCGCGTCACACCTATTTCAGTCCAGATGGCCTGGAGGCTTATGTCACCCACGAATTCGATGATGCCGTTAAAATCTACAATCCGGAAAATCTCGATCAACTCCCGCTTTCGGTCAAAGTGGGAAGCATGCCCCACTTTGCCTTAGTTTCAGGCGGCCAAGTTTTTGTCACCAATTTCAGCAGCGGGGACGTTACCGTTTTTTCACGTAAAGACCGCAAGCTATTGGCTACCTTGCCGGTCGGCTTAGGACCGCTCGGCATGGGGGCTACCAAGGACGGCCAGCGTATTTATATCGCCTGCCACAACGCTAACCAGGTTGCGGTTATCGACGGCAAGACCCGTAAAACACTGGCCTCCATTCCTACCGACGCAGGACCGGTGCAGGTGACGGTCGCGCCGAATCAAAATGTTGCCTATGTTGCCAACGACGGCGGCGGCACAGTACAAAAAATCGACTTGGCATCCAACCGTATTGTTAAAAGCATTGCCATCGCCCCCGATGCAGGCAGCCACGGCATTGGTTTTGCCGGTGGCGGAAATTGGTTATTGATTACTAATACTGGCTCAAGCACGCTCACCGTAATCGATACCAAAACCGATACTATCGTAAAAACCATTCCTGTACCTAAAGCACCCGAAGGCATTTCCGTCAAAAGTTGAATTCTATTTTTATTTAATGATGTGTAATAAATATATACTTCAATGTTCCCGAAAGTCATTGAAAATCAATGGCAAAATTTTGAGCAGTAGACACGGTAGTTCATTTTGTCTCATTTCATTTTCCAGGACCCTAACGTCGCGTAAGATCAATTCCGAATTTCAATGACAACCCTGGGGTGTAGTATGAAGAAGACTTTATTTATTCTGTTTGCGCTGATCTATTCCGCCGCTGTCCCGCCAGCGTCCGCAGATCCTGATAAGGATGAAAGCGGGCATGGGCGCAGGGGATACGGCGGCTATAGGGATTATGGCGGTGAACACAAAGAGGAGTATTGGGAAGGCGGATGTAAAGTCGAGCGAAAATGGGAGGGAAGCGGCGAATACAAAGAGGAACGCAAGTGTCCGGACGGCCCTAACCCTTACTGGGGCAATCCACAGCCTGTGCCTCCGCCCCCTGGGGGTGTGATGGTGCCATCGCCTTCCGTAGTCATACAGCCTCCGCCCATTGTGATCCAACCGCATCGCTAGCCGCGGTCGTTATGATCTCGACTGCGATGCCTGGGTCGACGAGGGCAATCTCTGCAGCAGAAGGTAAGGCAGGCGGTGACTCAGCATACCCGTGCTGGACGCACGGGCATGCTGTTGCGTAGGGTAACCTAAGTCAGGTGAAGAAGGATGCCCGACACAAAGCCGTCTCTCCTGTTTCTGGGCGACTGAGGCTACGCCCAGCCGCCCGGATGCGTGGGGCCGATCCTTAATCAGGCCGTTTTTAAGAGATAGCAAATAACAAAAACCGACCCTAAGGCGACGTTCAGCCCATAATAGCGAATGACAGCTTCGACTGTAGAAATGGATTGTCCATTATTTTGTCTAGGGTTGCCCTAGCAACCAGATTCATAAGGGTTTCAAAAGGGCAAGAATAATCGGACAGGAAACGGAGTCGGGATTGCTCGCGCAGCCCTCGACCAAATCGGATAGAGCGGCTTCCATTACCCTGAGCCCTTCGATGCGCTCGCGTATCGAAACCAGTTTTTTCTGGGCGATCTCTTCGGCTTCTCGGCAATGCCGTCCCTCCTCCAGACTCAACAATTCTGCAACTTCATCGAGCGTAAATCCGAGTTTCTGTCCTTGCTTGATAAACCGTATCCGCTGGGCGTCGCGCTCGGTGTAATGCCGGATGCCGTTAAATGGCTTGACGGGATGTTTGAGCAAATGGCGGCGCTGATAAAAGCGGATCGTTTCGACGTTAACCCCCGCCTCTTTTGCCAGTTCGCCAATCGAAAAAAATTTCTGTGCCATGGTCTTGCTCCGTACTTAAGTACGGATGTTATTGTAAGCCCATTGACCTTCCAGAGGTATCGTCATGAATGCCAAACAAACCCTGATCGCGAGCGTTTTCGCCGGCATCGGCGCAAGCCTGTGTTGCGTCGCGCCTTTAGTGTTGTTAAGCCTCGGCATGGGCGGCGCTTGGGTGGCGGCGCTCACCGCCTTCGAGCCGTGGCGCCCGATTTTCCTGGGGTTAGCCGGGCTTTTTATCGGTTTATCATTTCACAAGCTCTATTTAATAGAGCCGTCATGCGAAGCTGGCAAACCTTGCGCCGATAAAGACGTCATTCGCAAACAGCGCTTCATTTTTTGGGGCGTGACGCTCCCTTTATTAGGGCTGCTGGCATTTCCGTGGTTCGCTCCACTGTTCTATTGAGAAAAAACCGATGAAAACCCAAATCCTTCTATTGTTTTTTGCGTTGGCATCCGATGTGGCACTGGCTGCAACGCGCACAGTCAGGCTCGATGTCCAGAACATGACTTGTGCTATCTGTCCTCTCACAGTCAAGAAAGCGCTCGAACACGTTCCCGGCATCCTGCAAGTGACGGTCGATTATGCGAGTAAAACCGCGATGGTCGAATTCGACGATGCAACAGCAATACCCGATCAATTAACCGAAGCGACAAAAACCGCGGGGTATCCGTCTTCGGTCATCAAAGAGGATAAAAAATGAGCGCTGTGATTCTCGAATCGACGATTACCTGTCCGCATTGTGGACACGCCGAAGAAGAGATCATGTCGACCGATGCCTGCCAGTTTTTCTATGCGTGCAAGAGATGTGGAGCTTTGCTAAAGCCCAAGCCAGGGGATTGCTGCGTGTTTTGCTCATACGGGTCAATCAAATGTCCGCCGATCCAGCAACATCTATCCTGTTGCGCTGGTAAAACTTAGGCCATTTCGGCACAGTCTATCTGATGCTTTTTATCACTGTCTTTTCGAATGACGAAAATATTGCCATGACCAGCTATTATTTAAATTATCCTGATAGATAGGTAATGGTCGATTATGCTCGGCCATAATTGAGTGAGTAAAAAACAACCCTTTCCAGGCTACTAACCCTGCTTATTGAAAGGCGTTGGTTCTCAATAAGCAGATGCCGCGTATTCGTGACAGAGATCTTTGGCATGAGGCTTACTCGACTAAAAACTGCCTGCCTGTCTTGAGCATTATCCATCTCTCCAGTCGTTACTCCCGCTTATTAGATTTTTTTAGGACGCAATAGGTCGCAGCCAGCCCGAGCAATATCCACGCCATTCCGGTGAGCAGTTCGGGGTGAACCTCCTTAAAATTTAGCGTGATCAGCTTGTTGCCCAGAGCGATGATCGCGACTTCAATCACGAAGGAAGGATTTATCGAGCCTTGCAGCAAATAGCTTTTGATGGATTTCAAAAGCTCCAACCCAACTACGATAACCAGAAAAAGAGCGAAAGATTCAAACAGCGTGTTCACATCGACTAGAAACCGAGGCGCTGCAATAATTTTAGTTAGAATTTCTCTTCCTAACTCAACAGTACCCAGAATCACGGAGAGGAGTAACAGAATCACCAGGACGAAGACCACGCCTCTTTCGATTTTCTCGATTAATTTCAGCATCTGCATTACCCCTAAAAACGCTTACCCCAATCTCTTAGGTTTCACTGCCCTCTTCGAATTCCAGCCTATCGGGTTAAGGAATTAGCCTTCCCGCCTCTGGGAACCATAGATCCGTTTTAGAGAGCGTTTGAATCTCTTAACGCCGAATAGCGGCGCGTTGTCCGCGTCAGGCCGGTGATAAAATCGAATCTGCAGGGCTTCAATACCGCCCTTGCGCTGTTGAACTCCCGCGAAAGGAGTCCCCTCCAATTCTTCGAATCCCATAAATTTACGGCAAGGCTAGCCAGCGCCCAGGGAATCTTACCCCATAGACAGACGGAGGGACACGGGTATGCGTAAATTATTTTCAGCGCCGCCGCGCGAACAATCGCGACTGGAAGAAATCGCCAACAGCGTGAGTCATGGACTCGGCCTGGTCGGAGCCCTAGTCGGAACGCCGTTTCTGATCCTGCAGGCGGCCCAGCATGGCAACTCGGCGCTGATTATCGGGGCGAGCCTCTTCTCGGCAGCGATGGTGCTGCTGTATTTTCTTTCCACCCTCTACCATGCGTTACCCACCGGAAAAGCCAAGCGTGTGTTTCGGGCCAGCGAACAGGCGGCGATTTTCATCTTCATTGCGAGTACCTATACGCCTTTCACCTTGGGGGTGCTGCGCGGAGCCTGGGGTTGGACCCTGCTCGGCCTGATCTGGGGGCTGGCCACCGTCGGCGTGGCACTGGTGCTCTTCAATAAAATGCTCCACCTGATGATCCCTACCAGCCTTTATCTGCTGATGGGCTGGCTTATCGTGATTGCCTTCGATCCCTTGTTTGCCGTCGTGCCGGAGTCCGGCGTGCGCCTCTTAATTGCCGGAGGCGTGGCTTATACGGTGGGCGTGGCGTTCCTGGTCATGGATTCTCACCTGCGGTATGGCCATTTGCTCTGGCATGTGTGTGTGATTGCCGGAACGACCTGCCACTACTTTGCCGTGCTTTGGTATGCCGTGTAGCCCTCGAGGCAACCCGGGAGGATAAGGAGGTAATTAAAGCTCATTCGCCCACTCGCCACCCGCCCAAACTCTGTCAAAGTCGGCAGCTGCCGGGCGATAAATACAGGTCCCGGAACCGTCGGAAACGAAGTAATCGCCCCGCTGGTACAGATAACCGGCCAGTCCGATCTGATCAGAGATCCTGGCTAACCGATGAACGACCACGTTCAGCACATCGATGTCGGCGAAAGGCGACACAATATCTGCTCTGATTCTTTGGTTGATAGTCATAAATTTCTCTCTTAAGCGCCTGGACAGATTGATGTCAGAGCAGGGTTAATCAGGAAGGGAGAAGGAGCAAGTGCTCTTTCAGTGCCCGAAGGGGATTCAGAGACAGTAGGCGCTTAATCCCTGCTCATGTCAATTTTTATAGCAGCCCTGACAATGAGAGAATTAATGAAACACAAACAATAATTTACTGTTAAGCATGGGGTATCCGAAGCTAGACGGATTCGCCAAGAGGGCTTCGGCAACGGAAAAAGACAGTATGGGCTCGCCTTCGGTGCGGCGCCTGCAACGCTGTTCGATCCTATGAACCGTCCTTATCCTGTCTCAACTTGGCTTCCAGTTGTTTGATTTCGGTGATATCGATGAACGTGATCACCACGCCGTCGATCAGATTGTCCAGCGTCCGATAGGGCATGATGCGCACCCGGAACCAACGGCCGTCATAGGTCTTTGCCTGATTTTCGTGAAAGACCAGCGTGTTTAGCACCGCCTGGGCGTCCTCCATCAGTGCCGGGTAATCGAGCGCGTTCACGATGTCGGACAGCGGTCGGCCGACATCGCCGGGAATCAGCTTGAACAGCGCCGTGGCATGCGGGGTGAAACGCCGCAGCTTTAACTCGCTGTCGAGGAAAATGGTGGCGATCTGGGTGCTGTTGAGCAGATTCGTCATGTCGTTACGCACTCCGGTCAGTTCATCGACCTTCGACAACAGCTCGGCATTGACGCTATGCAGTTCCTCGTTGAGGGACTGCAGCTCTTCTTTCGAGGTGGTCAATTCCTCGTTGGCGGATTGCAGTTCCTCGTTGGTCGATTGCAGTTCCTCGTTAGCCGACTGATACTCCTCAAGGGAGGTTTGCATCTCCTCGTGGGCCACACGCAACGCCTCGCGGGCCTGCCGCAGCTCCGTCTCCAGTGCCGGCGAACTGGGCGTGTTACGGCGCCTTTTCGCTGCGGGCGGCGGGGGCGGCACCTCGTAGAAGACGATCAGCACCCGTCCCCGCAACGCTTCCGGATGGGTTAAGCCCTGAACCACCACATCGACCCGGAGGCTGTCGTCGTTCGTGCCGACCCGGATGCCGTGGAGCCGGATCGGCGGTGTCTGGCTTAGCGCTTTACGGATCATGCCGATGAGCGCCTCGCGCAGGCCTTCGCGCGCCATCGCGTGGATGTTGATGTTGACCTTGCCGGCGGCGGGCTCGAGGTACTTGCCGGTGCGCCCGCTGATGTAGAGAATGTCGCCGTCGCCGTTGACCAGTACGGCCGGCGGCGCGAAGTGCTGCTGGATGAACTGGTCGGTCAAGTGTTCCAGGTTGTCGTGGTGGTTGGGATTTTTCCCCGCCGTACCGGCCGGCAGTTTCGCGGCCCAGGGGGAGAGAAATTCCAGCCCCATCATCGTCGGTTTTTGCTCGCTCCGGCGGAAAATGTGGGACTTCGTGTCGAGCGGAGTGAACAATTCGGTTAGATTGCCCACGCTTTCGGAGGTGCCCAGCACCAGCAGGCCGTCCGATTTAAGGGCATAGTGGAACAGCGGTATCAGCTTCTTCTGCAGCGCGGACCCGAAGTAGATCAAGAGGTTGCGGCAGCAGAGGATATCAAGCTGAGTAAACGGCGGATCGGCGAGAAGGTTCTGCCGGGCAAAGACCAGCATGTTGCGGATCTCCTTGCCGATGCGATAGCCGCCTTCCTCGCGGACGAAGAAGCGCGCCAGCCGTTCCGGCGAGACGTCGGCGGCGATATTGGCGGGATAAATCCCCCGGCGAGCCTTGCCGATGGCATCGGCGTCGATGTCGGTGGCGTAGATCTGCAGGCTGAATCGGTACCTGGGGTTGAGGTTATCCAGCGTTTCCTTGAAGACGATGGCCAGCGAGTAGGCCTCTTCTCCGCTGGAACAGGCCGGAACCCAGGCGCGTAGCGTGCACTCCCTTGAATACCCGGCCAGCAGCGCCGGCAACGCGTCGTCGCGCAAGGCGTCCCAAACGCCCGGATCGCGGAAGAAGTTGGTGACGCCGATCAGGAGTTCCTTGAACAGAAGATCGACTTCCTGCGGATTGGTGCGCAAATAGCTTACATAAGCGCCGATGCCGTCCAGTTGGTGCAGCGCCGTGCGCCGCTCGATACGCCGGTAGAGGGTGGCGGTCTTATAGCCCGAGAAATCGTTGCCGGTACGGTCGCGCAGCAGGAGGACGATCTTTTCCAGCGCGCTGAGCGCCGCCGGCGCACTGGTTCCTTCGGCGGGTTCAATGCGCAGCCGCCGGGAGAGGTAGGCGGCGATCTTTTCCGGCAGGGCGGCAGCCGGCGCCACGATGTCGGCCAGGCCGGCAGCGATGACGCTTTTCGGCATGCCGTCGAATTTGGCTTCGCCGGGCTCCTGCGCCAGGCCCAGCCCGCCCTTTTCCTTGATGGCCTTGAGGCCGAGCATGCCGTCCGAACCCATGCCGGAGAGGATGACGCCGATGGCGCGGTTGCCCCGATCCTCCGCCAGACTGCGCAGGAAGACATCCACCGGCAGGCGCAGGGCAGGCGCGGAAACAGGTTCGAGCAGGTAAAGCGTCGCGTGCATCATCAGCAGTTCCTCCCCCGGAGGAATCACATAAATCTGGTTAGGCCTCACCTTCATGCGGTTCTTCGCCTGCTGCACCGGCAGGCGCGCCACGTGCTTGATCAGTTCGGGCAGGGCGCTGGCATGGTGCGGATCGAGATGCTGGATGATCACGAAGGCCATGCCGCAGTCTGCGGCCACGTGGCCGAAGAACTCCCGCAGCGCCTCGAGGCCGCCGGCAGAGCAGCCGATGCCGATAATCGGAAAGTCGGCCGGGCGGGATCGCGAGGCGCGTGTCTTTGCCGGACTGGGCTTCTCGGCTTCGGGAGCGAAAGGCTGGGCCATAAAGGGACTTGAGATGGGGGTTGTAGAGGCAAGTTTACTCTAAAACGGCCTTTTTAACGAATGAAGGGCAGGTCTTTTACTTTGGCGGTTGTACAAATCTTTACCATTTGTCAATCGATTATGAACTGGAGGCGGCATATCCCTTCTATACGGGGTAAAAAATACGAAATTGTAGTGGTCAAGTTTTTTTCAGACACTAAGATTAGGTTGTTATGCGTCCCATTTCACATCCATAGACATTGGGAGGACAAGCCCAAATGCAGTTAAACGGAATCCGAGACCTAACTCCTACATTTCACGTTGTTTCGGCCTACTCACTAGAGTTACTGTATAGCCACGGCGTCGTATCGCTACCCAGATAAAATCATCATGCCACATGCACGAAGAAAAAGAAACAGGACGCGTGGAAGGGTTTAGCGATCATGTCTTCGCCATCGCGATGACACTGCTCGTGATAGAAATCAATATACCAAGCTACGAGCAGGTTGCAGCCGGGGGCTCGCGCACGCCTTAGCTGCACTTTGGCCCAGCTATTTGGCATTCTTCACCAGTTTTTTCCCAATCCTTGCCATTTGGGTACATCACCATTGGATCTTCGGGTTGATCAGTAGAATTGACCATCCTTTGCTTTACATGAATGGTCTCTTGCTACTCTTTGTTGCGTTCGTGCCCTTTCCAACGGCGCCATAGCAGAGTATTCGCTCCATTCCGCGCCAAGGTGGCAGCAAACTTGTATACAGGAACATTCCTGGCAATTTCGCTCGCCTTCGATGTGCTCTGTGGCGGTATACCTCGAAAAGACTCCTATCATCTCATCCAACTGGCGAAAAAAGAGAGGAGGCCGTGCAAATTACTAAGCAGTATCGATTTGGTCCTCCTCTTTATTTCGCAATTTTCGGCTTGTCATTCGTTTCTGAAAAGTTGAGTCTTACCCTGTGTTTGTCAATGGCATTGTTTTTCGCGCTGGGGGGCTGGCCCATCAGAAGGTAGTTAGTTAGAGATCCTCCCTAATTCGCAAAATTTGTTAACCTGAACGAGAATCTATTGATTTTGGAATAAATATCCAGAGATAAGAGTCGATATCCCGCTTTAATTTGGTTGGCAAGAGAATGTCTGTGTTCCTTGGCTACGAACGGACTTTCACGGAGAAATTTATCTATGCAACTCAACGGCCGCTTTGGGCCAACTCAAGCCTCATGATTCCGCCCGTTTTTAAGAGATAGGGATCGATATTTCACCCTCAAAGTGACCTCCTGACAAACGCTAACGAATAAGGTTAGATGGTGCGAGCGCAACGCGCGAAGCCACCATCTGAACCGGTTGTTGGACAAGCCCGGTGTTCGCCGGTGTGACTTTATATAAGAAAATAGCTTTTCGGAGTTTTGGGTTTGAGGCGGCTTGTTTAAGGCATGAATGCTCAAAAACAAGCCGAAATGATCGCCACGGCAGTCCGCCACCCGGAAACGGCCGGTTTTAAGTGCATTATGCTCCGGATTTGGAGCGAGCACCGCCCTCGGCGCAAAAATGCCGATTCAGGCTGGGCCGGAATGACTGATGGGTTTACATAATCTATTCCTTTCCGGTGGCGTTATCCTGTTGTTGGCACTGCCAGCCTTAGGGAGGACGGCGGCATCTGTGTTTTGATAATGCGCATGTCACCGCCGCAGCACCGGCACTTGAGGGGTGGCCGTTTTCTCAGCCAGGCCAGCGCCCGGTTCGGATTCACGCCGAGCAGGACTTGCAGCAGTTGAATCAGCCGTTTGCTGTT
>Ga0208509_1000162_pt1 | contig 28622 bp, 23 predicted proteins | sample LakWasMeta7_HOW4_2_FD_183857 | JGI IMG/M metagenome (GOLD analysis project Ga0208509, IMG submission 183857) | Freshwater sediment methanotrophic microbial communities from Lake Washington under simulated oxygen tension - Sediment Metagenome... | ecosystem: Environmental > Aquatic > Freshwater >...
GAAGAAATAGATACGGATCTCAGGCCATCGGCCACAAGCAGATCGGCATCATCCGAAAATATCTCTTCGCCGCGATAAAATTCGCGCAGCAGCCGATAACGGCCTGCTCGTTGATGCTGCATGCGGCGCACGACGCGGGGGAACGGCACATTCAGCAGCAATAAGGCATGAGCAGCTATCATCAGGCCGGCTTCCAGTACTTCCGGCACGACTTCCGTTGCACCGGCCTGCCGTAATTCTTCAACGTGCGTTTCATCGCGCGTGCGAACCATAACCGGCAGATCCGGGCGCAAAGCGCGAACGTGGTGAAGTATCTTCTTTGCCGACACAACATCGTCGTAGCTGATAACGATCAGCTTGGCGGCATCGAGGCCAACCGCTTCGAGAATATCCCGTTCAGACGAATCGGCGTAATAAACTGGCTCGCCGGCAATATGCGCGGCTTTGACCCTTGACGAATCCAGATCGAGAGCGACATAGGGAATCATTTCTTCTTCCAGAAAATGCGCGACGCTCTGACCTATACGTCCGTACCCGCAAATAATCGTGTGATCGCGAAGATGCTTCGTTGTTTCCGCATCGACCGGATAGGTCTCCGGGTCAGCCGCTAGCTTCGGCTGCCACACGAATAATCGGGCCAGGGCATGGTTATAGCGAATCAGAAAGGGGGCAACGATCATCGAAAACAACACCGAGGTAAATACAATCTGCGCGTGTTGATTTGTTAAGATATGCGCGTCGAGCGCAATGGCCAGCAAGGCGAAACCGAATTCGCCGCCTACCGCCAACAGAAGTCCGGTACGCCAGGCCGTAAGACCGTCGAGCCCTGACAAACGCACGATCAAGGCGACCAGCAGCGTTTTCGATACCAGCATCGCGGTTACACCGACCAAAGCCCATTGCCAATTCTGTGGTATCGCGGAAGGGTCGAACAGCATCCCGATACTGACGAAAAACAAACCGATCAGCACATCGCGAAACGGTCTGATCGTAGACTCGATCTGATGCCGAAACTCGGTTTCACCCAGCATCATGCCGACCAAAAAAGCGCCGAACGCCATCGAAAGCCCCAGATTGCTGGTCGTCCAGGCTGCCAACAATGAAACAAAAAGCACGGTCAACGTAAACAGTTCAGCGGAACGTCTTGCGGCAACGGCATGAAATAAAGGCCGCAACAGCCAGCGTCCGAGAAAAAACACCAGCAGAAAATCCAGAACAGCCGTGGCCAATGCCCAATCCAGCTCCTCGAACAAGACGCTGGCATCGCCATCGATGACATTGAGCACCGGGATAATGACCACGAAAGGCACCGCCGTCACATCCTGAAACACAGACATCGCCACACCCAGGCGTCCATGGCGGGTGTGCTCCTCGCCTTGCTCGGCGAGCTGTTTACTGATAACCGTGGTCGAGGATTGCGCGAACACTGCCCCGATGACAAAAGCGGTAGCCGGAGGCAAGCCCAGCCACCAACTTGCCCCCCCGATCACGGCCGTCGTCAGCAAAACCTGTCCGGTTCCCAATCCCAATACTTGGCCTCGTAAGGCATGGATCTGAGGCAAGGAAAAACTCAAGCCGATCGTGAACAGCAGAAAAACGATGCCGAACTCGGCGACTTCTCGAATTTGTTGAACTTCAATAACGGGGCCGGGCGTATGCGCCCCGAACAGCACGCCGACCAAGAGATATCCGAGACTGGACGGAATGTGCAGCTTCTGAAAAAGAACGACCACGGCCACGGAAGATCCCAGCAGCAACAGTAACTGTAAAAAAGGTTGATCTATCATTTCGAGAGTTTTTAATTTTGGCTATTAATTTGAAAAGCCGATGAACAGGCTGATGAGGCGGGCATCAGGATTGTATCAGCCAAGCCGGGGGCGGACAACCGGCTTGCCCGCAAGACCATGACGAACACTATGCCAATATCAAGCGAATCAGTATTCGCCGGGATACCGGGCCACAGCAGCCAGCGTGGAAAAAACAGACCGTATCTCATCCCATTACGCTGTGTCATAATTCGATTTTTTTGTTAACGAAGAGAGTGCAATCTATGAACAGGCGGCTCAATTCCCGATCGTTGTCCAGCGCAGTCAAATGGACGCTGCTCGGACTGGCGCAGGCAGGCCCCATTGCGGCGGCAGAACCTCAAAATCCGGAACAATACAAGGAAGAGCTTCTGGCAATCGAAAAGCGTCTGGATGCCAAACTGAAAGCACTGGATGATAAGCTGAAACTGCTCGATAAACTGGAATCGGCTCCAGCTCCCGCTACCGCCACCGCTCCAGTCCCGCCCGAGAAAGCCATGCCGGCAAAAGCGGAAGAAAGCACTCTCGTTCAAGCCGCTGAAGAACAAAAATCCGAGAAGCCGAAATCAAAATCGAAGAGCGGCATTCCCGCCGGTTTAAGCTACGGCAAGAATGGGTTTGAGTTCAGAACCGATAATGACAAATTCTCCTTGGCCCTCCAGAACCGGATACAATTCCGCTATGCCAATCCCTTTGACAGTGATCCGCGCTCGATCAGTGATCTCGATCGCGATCAAAGTTCATTCATGATCCGCCGGGCGCGAACCAAACTCAAAGGACACGCCTACTGGCCGTGGCTCAAATATTATTTGCAGTATGACTGGTCCCAGCCGGTGTTGCGTGATTTAAACCTGACAGTGGACAAATACAACTGGGCCAAATTATGGGCTGGTCGTGGCAAGGTCTTCTATAACGACGAACGGGTCACCTCTTCCGGCAACCAGCAATTTGTCAACCGATCGATCGTCAACGACATTTTCACCGTAGACCGGCAACAGGGTGTCCAGCTCTACGGAAATCTGTTTCCCGATACCTGGCACGATATCAGTTATTATGCCGGCGTCTTTACCGGTTTAGGCATTGGCGAGCGCAACAATGACGATGACGCCATGATGTATTCCGGTCGTTTGCAGTGGAATGCATTGGGCGGGGAAATGCCTTTTTCCCAATCCGATATCGAATTTCATGAAAAGCCGGCGCTCAATTTCGCCTTCGCGGCGGCCACCGACCAAAGCAAATGTACCGCATTCGAGACCGATAGCAATAGCTGCCGAGCCTTGCCGGGTTTCAGAGTGGGGCAAAATGGACAGTACCGTGTCAATCAGATGATGGAGGAAGCCCGTTTCAAATGGCAGGGTCTGTCGATTCAACACGAAATGCACTGGAAAGAGGTCGTCGATACCCTTGTACCCAAAAGCAATCCCTCGAGGGATACCAACTTGATGGGTGGGTTGGTCCAGGCCGGGTACTTCCCCCACTACATCATGGCGATCGTGCCGAAGAACCTGGAGTTCGCTGGACGTTATGCATTCGTCGACCCGAACACCGGCATCGATAATAATATGCAGCAGGAATTCAGCGGGGTCATGACTTATTTCTTCAACGGCCATTCGAATAAGGTCAATTTTCAAGTCAGTCATCTGACTGTGGAAGATCCCGTTCAGGGTATCAGCCAATCGGATCAGCGCTACTGGGTGCAATGGGACTTGTCGTTTTAACCGGAATTCCGATTTCCCGGAGGCTGGAAAGAGTGCGGCGGCTTGAAAAGCTTGAGGTGAAACCCGGTATTTCAGGAGACCAAAAGCTCGTTTTCATTGTCATTCAAACCCGCCTCGAAGACTGTCTTGTTTAATGCGATTCAGGAGTCTAATATTGCAATGACTAGCGATCTGAACTGTTGAACCAGAAGGAATCCATCATGAGCAATACCATCGAGAAGGAAAAAGAACGCATACGAAAAGTGGCCCATCTCCTCTATGATGGGGCTCGCCCGGTGAGGATTCTTCGTTCCATAGACTGCATCAGTCAAACAAGGTTTTTTTGCCAAAGGTGCTAAAGAATTGCCGGAAGTGAGTTATCCCGGCTTCGATGCGAAACCCACCATCGACATCATTCGTGAAGCTCGCCGGATGATCATTCCGGTTTCTCCTATCGACCTTTGGCTGGAGCGGCAGGCAAACAGCATCGAAACCGGCGCCCGCATGCTGGCGGGCGTCGGTACCCCGGTATTTTTCGAGAATTCGCGGCAGGTCTACGGCGAGCCTACCGCGCCTCTGCGCTACCTTCCGGTTACCTCTCTGGAGCTGGCGCAGAGCGTTCGAGACGTCATCGACCAGCTTGCCCGTATAGATCTCGGAGTTGCGCCATCCGCCCATCTTTCCGCCGAGGACGTTGCGAAGGAGATCCGGTCGGCAGTGGCTCTTCATTTTGCGGAAGATGCGCCCGAAGTGACACTGGTGGATACTCTGTCCGCCAACGCCCTGGCCACCGCAGACAAGATCCGTATCCGGCGCGACGCCCGCTTCACCGATAGGGATGCGGCGCAGCTGCTTAACCACGAGGCTTATATCCATGTGGCGACATCGCTCAATGGCCGTATTCAGACCGACCTGCCGATTCTGGGCGCGGGGCACCCCTGCACGACCCGCACCCAGGAGGGGCTTGCGGTGTACTCGGAAATCATCAGCGGCACCATGGAATTGGATCGTCTGCGCCGGCTCGCAGACCGTGTTTTTGCCATCCAGATGGCGATAGAAGGCGCCGATTTTCTGCAGGTGTATCACTACTTTCTTGAACGCATCGGCAATCCCGATCAATCTTACGAAAATACCCGGCGCGTGTTTCGGGGCGGAGTGATCACCGGCGGGGCGCCCTTCACGAAGGACGTCGTTTATATCTTCGGCCTGTTGCAGGTGAGCACTGTGATCCGAACAATTTTCTCTGCCGGACGCTCCGACTGCTTGCGCCTGTTATTCTGTGGAAAGCTGGAACTACAGGACATTCCTGCGCTGTGCGAGTTGGCCTCCATGGGACTTTGCCGACCTGCACGTTACCTGCCGCCCTGGGCGAGTGACCTGCGCTCCTTACTCGCTATTTTGACCTATGACACGTTTATGAACAAAATCGATCCTGCGCCTTTGATGGTTGTGGTTCAGAAAATGCTGGAAAATGCGCCCATTGTCGAGTTTCCGGTCCATAAATGAACTGTCCATCCAGAAAGATGCGATACCCTAATGGCACCATTAAATAGGCATTTACAAAAGCATGAAACAAAGCCCGGTATTGCGGGATAAAAAGCGCCGGGTTTCATTGCCATTTAACGCCTATTGCAGATCAACCCGGCGCCAATCCGCGAATTTCGCGCAATACCGTGTCGATTTCTTCGGGCGAGGACAGTATGCTGGGGGCGAGACGCGCATAGGATCGCCCGTAAGGCGTCTTAGTCATGATGATCTTGCGTGCGAGTAGACGCTGGGATACTTCTTCCGGCCGCATGCCTTCAACGTCGAAACAGATTAGTCCCGAAGACAGGCGGTGATCCCTCGGCGTATAAAGCTTGATCCCTTTCATTTTGGCCAAACCTTCCTTGCACTGATCGTTCAGCGCATAGGTTCGTTCGGCAATTCGCTTGCGGCCGATCTGACGCAGAAACCGGAAAGCGTCGGCCATCGCCCATTGATGCTCGAAAGGTTTAAAACCGCCGCAGGTCATCCAGGTTGCATTCGTGGAGCCTTCGGGTAAATGGTTTTGTTTCCAGGCATCCCACAAATCGATGGCGATGAAGCTGGGTATGGTCGGCCTCATTCTCGCCCAAGCTGCTTTGCGCGACCACACGATGCCGGTACCACGCGGCCCGAAGATCCATTTATGGGTGCCGGAAATGAACACATCACAGCCCAACTCCGCCACGTTTTCATCTTCCACGCCAAAACCATGCACACCGTCGACGATCAGCAGCACGCGATCCTGTTCATCCCGTCTGCGATTGATATCATTGAGGGCTGCGGCGATGACGCGAACCGGAAGTTTTACGCCGCTGGCGGAATGCACCCAGGTAATCCCCAAGGTACGGGTGTTCGGCCGGATGGCTTTGCGGACGCGGGCGACAATCTCGTCTTCGGAAATCGTATCGAAACTGTCGAACAGGGTGATTTTTCGCACCGAAGCGCCGGTTCGTTCTGCAGCGAAGCGGGCGGATTCGTGATGCGGATAGAAATCATGGGTTGTGACCAGTATCTCCTGGCCCGGCTTGAGCATGAGGCCGTTATAGACCAGACCGAGCCCCATCGTCGTGCTGTCTGTCAGCGCGATGTCTTCCGCTTTGCCTCCCACATACTCGGCGGCGGCTTCCCGGACGGTCTGCGTGAGAAAGGGAAGTTCGGTATTTTTCAGGCCGACCACGCTGTGGGAGCCGAATACGGCGGGATCGACGGTCAAAACGGGATTGGCATCGATGAGGCGGCGATATTTCTCGATCGCTTCGCTCACCGGTCGCGGATGCGAGGAAATATAAAACGGCGCAAGGTGAATATACTCGCGAGTCAGATCGAATTGAGCGCGCACCGCGGACCAATCGTCGAGTCCTGAAAAACCTGGTTGTGCGTCAATGGGATGGGGCGCGGAACGACAGGATGATAGGGTACCCGCGGCGATTGTCATTCCAGTGCGGGCGATGAATTCACGACGGTTCATGTTCATGGCATCCTCCTTCTCGGGCGATACAGTATATGGGCTAACGACCAAACTGAATTGCAAAAGTTTCCCAGAGCGCAAGTTTTGAAATAGAAGAGAGATCACGGTTGCATAGTCAAGAGAGGAGGGCATTGCCTTATTGATAAGATAACCCAAAGAACGTCGTCCAAGATTATGCAGATGCTCAGCGAGTAAGGCGCCTTTTGTTAACGTTCGATTGCTAAAAGCTTTGCCGGTGGCTTTGGTTAAGGTGATTTTGTATAATCGGACATCCAGAAAATATCCGTCCTAGTGGCTGCGATGTTTTAAAACAGAAGTCCTCTAATGCCCTCCTGATGCCAATAACCTCATTTTTACCATCTCGCGCACGCAATTGGATTGTCGGATTGCTTGTGCTCGTGTTGGCGGCCAGTAGCGGGATTTGGTTCTACCGGGCCAAATCCGCCGGGTCCGATCAAGAATTATTAGAAGAATCGACAGTTGTTATCGAATATGGCGATATCGAGGAAAACGTGACGGCTCAAGGCAAACTGGAGCCGAAGGAGTATGTCGATGTCGGCGCCCAGGTCACCGGGCAATTGATGAAGTTGCATGTGGAACTCGGCGATATCGTCAAGACGGGGCAACTGCTGGCGGAAATCGATCCGCGTATTTATGCCGCGCGAGTGGAGGCGGACGAGGCCCGGATCAACAATTTGAAGGCGCAACTGGTTGAACAGGAGGCATTAATATTGTTTGCCGGCCGCCTGTATAAGCGCAATCAAAAACTGTACCTGACCAAGGCGGTCAGCCAGGAAGCCTTGCAGGATAGCGAATCCAACATCAAGGCGGCGCTGGCCCGCGCGGATTCGATCAGGGCGCAGTTAAAGGAAATCGAGTCGACCCTGGCCGGTGATCGCACGAATTTGGGCTATACCAAGATTTTCGCGCCGATGGACGGCACCGTCGTGCAGCAAAGTGCGCGCGCCGGCCAAACCTTGAATGCCAACCAGCAAACGCCGACGATCATACAACTGGCGAAACTGGACAAAATGACGGTGAGGGCGCAAACCGCCGAGGCCGACATTATGAGGATCACGCCCGGCTTGCCGGTTTATTTTACGACGCTAGGTTCGGAACAGCGGCGCTGGCGAGGGTTTGTAAGGCAGATTTTACCGACGCCTGAAACGCTGAATAATGTCGTGCTTTACAATGTGCTCGTGGATGTCGACAACGAGGACGGCGCGCTGATGACCGGGATGAGCGCCCAGGTATTTTTTGTGCTGGGCGAGGCCCAGAACGCGCTGATCATTCCGGTCAACGCGCTGGGCAAGCGATTGCCCGAAGAAGACAACGACCAAGGCAAAGCCTACCGGATCAGAGTGCTCGGAGCCGGCAAGGAGGTGCGCGACAAGGTCATTCATATAGGTCTTCAGAATCGTCGCTATGCGGTCGTTCGTGACGGTTTATCTGCCGGCGATCGAGTAAAACTGGCCGTCAAACCGAGTAAAGGCAGCGCTGCCCAGTCCAGGCCGCCTTCAATGCCTCGTTTATGAGCATTGCCGACACCTCGCAAGAACCTCTGCTGAAACTGGAGCATATTTGCCGCACGTTCCGGAGCGGAGAGAATCAGATTCGGGCGCTGGATGATGTCACCCTGAAAATTTGGCCAGGGGAATTCATAGCCATCATCGGCCAGTCGGGATCGGGAAAATCAACTCTGATGAATGTATTAGGCTGCCTCGATCGCCCCAGTTCGGGCACCTATTCGGTGATGGGCAGGGACGTTTCTAGGTTCGATCCGGACGATCTGGCGGCATTGCGCCGGGCGACATTCGGATTTATTTTTCAGCGCTACAATCTGCTTGGCTCGGCAAGTGCCGAGGAAAATGTCGAAATTCCGGCGCTTTATGCCGGCGAGCACAAAAGCGAGCGCATGGCGAGAGCCCGTCAACTGCTTGCCGATCTGGGCCTAGGCGACCGCATCGATCACCGGCCATCGCAATTGTCCGGGGGGCAGCAACAACGCGTCGCGATAGCCCGGGCTTTGATGAACAATCCACAGGTGATTCTGGCAGACGAACCCACCGGTGCGCTGGACAGTCGCAGCGGCGAGGAGGTGATGGCATTGCTGGCCGAACTGCATCGATTAGGACACACCATCTTGTTGATTACTCACGATTCGCAGGTCGCTTCTCACGCCGAGCGCGTCATTTCTATCAGCGACGGTAGAGTCATCGACGACACCATGCCGGTCAGCGTAAAACAGACGCATCCTGCCTACTCTTTTGACCCCAAAGGTAAAGCCAGCTTTCTTGCCGACATCGGCGAAGCCGTGAAAACCGCATTAAGGGCGCTGCGCGTCAATTTGTTCCGCACCGCGCTGACCTTGTTGGGCATCGTCATAGGCGTAGCCGCCGTGGTGACCATGCTGGCCGTAGGGGAGGGCAGCCAGCAACAGGTTCTCGATCAAATCCGGGCGATGGGCACCAATCTGTTGTCGATTCGTCCCGGCGCTCCCGGATTGCGAGGAAGCAGCGACGTGGTCTCGCTGACGCCGGATGATGCCGAAGCGATACAGGAGTTGCCGAATGTGGAAGTCGCATTGGCCGAGCGAAATGCCCGGTTAACGGTGCGTTTTGGCAATATCGACTATGCCACCAGCATACAGGGGGTTGGAGCCGCTTTGCCCAGAGTGCGCGACTGGCCGGTGGATAGCGGTGATTTCTTCAATGAACGCGATATCAGGCGTTACGCGCCTGTCGTTGCGCTGGGCCAAACTGTGGCGCAAATCCTGTTTCCGGATGATACCGATCCGCTGGGTCGTTATATTCTGATCGGCAATATTCCGTTTGAGGTGATCGGAGTGATGTCGCCTAAAGGCGCATCGGCCTATGGCGGCGACCAGGATGACACCGTGTTCGTGCCGATAACGACCGGACTGATCCGCCTATTCGGCCAAAATTATCTGAACGGCATCACCGTGCGTGTCAGCGATGTTTCGGTCATCGAAGAAACGCAAGAAGCGATTGCCGATTTGCTGCGGGCTCGCCATCTGGCCGAGGATTTTCGTATACGCAACATGGCGTCCATTCTGGAAACCGCGACCGCCACGCAAAGTACGCTGACCACGCTGCTCGGCACCGTCGCGGCGATTTCATTATTGGTCGGCGGCATCGGGGTGATGAATATCATGCTGGTCAGCGTCACCGAACGCACCCGCGAGATCGGCATCCGAATGGCGGTCGGTGCACGTCGGCGCGACATTCTGCTGCAGTTCAATACCGAGGCGGCGGTGGTTTGCACCTTGGGAGGCATCCTGGGCGTGTTACTGGGTTACGGCGCCGGTAAAGCGGTTGAAATCTTCGAAGTTGCGGTGGTGTTTTCTCCCATGCCGGCGATCATGGCGTTTTCCTGCGCGTTCGGTACCGGCATCCTGTTCGGATTTCTGCCGGCGCGCAAAGCCGCGATGCTCGATCCCGTCGTGGCGCTGGCGGCCGAATGATGCAGCTGAATTATTGGCGAATACTCGGATTGCTTATGCTGCTCGACGCTTGCTCGCTGGTGCCTGAGTACCGGCGTCCCGAGCCTGTTGTGCCCAAGCAATGGAAGCATGAAACGCCCGTTCACGCTTCTGTCTCAACGGAGGTTTCCGCACACTGGTGGAAACTCTTCGGCAGCGCCGAATTGGACCGACTCATCACCGATGCGCTTAACTACAACATGGATTTGGCTGCGGCCAGACAACGTGTCCGCCAATTTCGTGCATTGGCAAAAATCGCAGGCGCGCCGTTATGGCCGGCCATCAGCGCTAGGGGTGGCTATGATTTTGCCGACAGCACACAATCCGGCGGCGCCTCGGACATCTGGCAAGGGCAATGGAGCATGGCGTACGAGGTCGATTTGTGGGGCGGGCTGCGCGCAGGGCGCGATGCCGCACGGGCGGATGTCGAGACGGCCAGGTTTACGCTCGATGCCTTGCGCCTCGTTGTCATGGGCGATGTCGCGCGATCCTATTTCGCAATTCTCGGCCTGAAGGAGCGTAAACGCATCGCCGATGAGAATCTAAAAAATATCGGCGAAGTGCTGGACATCATTGTTTCGCGTTTTGAGGCGGGCGGCGCATCGGCAATCGACGTGGCGCAGCAAAAAACCGAGCAGGCCAATGCCGCGGCCGCCGTGGCCGCTCTGGATCAGCAAATAGCGCAGTCTGAAAACACCCTGGCCGTGCTGCTCGGCCGCGCGCCGCAACTATTCAAGGTAGGCGAAAATAACCTGCAGCCGATTCTGATTCCGAAAGCCAGTCCTTCGGCATCGGCAACGCTGTTTGATCGGCGTCCGGATATCCGCAGCGCCGAGACCGAGTTGATCGCCGCTCATGCCGACATCGGGGTCGCGCGGGCGGCATTTTATCCGCGTTTGCAACTCGACGCGGACAATGTCTTCGCCGCCGCGACCGTGTCCCAGCCGGCCGGCATTGCCGTGTTGTTGGCAGCTTCCCTTACTCAACCGATATTTCAGGGCGGAAGACTGGAAGGCGAGCTTGAACGAACCCTGGCGCGGCGCAATGAGCTGGTTGAGACCTATCATAAAACCATTCTCACGGCTTATCAGGAAGTCGAGGATGCGCTCGCGCTCGGCAGTCAGTCCAGTATCCGGCGCGATCAGCTGCTGTTATCGGTCGACAGCGCGAGGCAGGCTTACGACCTTGCGCGGGACCGCTATCTGGCCGGGGCTACCGATTATCAAACCTTGCTGAATGTGCAGCGCAGTCTGTTAAATGCGCAGGACAGTGAAGTGCAGGCCCATGTTGATGTATTATCGGCCTCGGTGCTGCTGTTTAAAGCGCTGGGCGGCGGCTGGAGTGGTCCATAAGCCAATGTGGCCACACGGAACAGTCCTAACATCATCATAATGACTCCATACGTATCAACTCAAACCGGTTCCGAAGAATACGTGATCCTGCTGCATGGCTTGGCGCGGCGCAATCGTTCGATGAGCAAACTGGCAGCAGTCTTGAAGGATTCCGGCTATTCGATCGTCAACTACGGTTATCCGTCGACGCGATTTCCGATAGAGAAACTGGCCGAAGAGGCGATTGGCGGTGCGCTGGCCCAATGCCCGAAAGCGGCGAAAACTCACTTCGTCACGCATTCCCTGGGCGGGATATTGGTGCGCCAGTATCTGAAAACGCATGCACTGGACAACCTTGGCCGCGTCGTGATGCTGGGCCCGCCCAACCAAGGCAGTCAAGTGGTCGATAAGCTCGCAAACGTTCCAGGCTTTAAATTGATCAACGGTCCGGCGGGCCTGCAACTGGGAACCGGCGAAATGAGCGTGCCGAGGGCGCTGGGCCCGGCGCATTTCGAACTGGGCGTCATCGCCGGCACCCGCAGCATCAACCTGATACTGTCGACGATGCTGCCCAGCCCCAATGACGGCAAGGTTGCGGTAGAAAGCACCAAGCTTGACGGCATGGCCGACCACATTGTGCTGCCGGTCACTCACACCCTTATGATGAACAATGAGAAAGTGATCCAGCAGGTGATACACTTTCTGAAACACGGCAGCTTCATGAAATGATGGAATACTGAAGAAATCCCTTTTTGCCTGAAAAAACAAATGCCTTACAATGGGCCGCTAATTTTAATCAAAATCCGCCGCCGTTACCTCTACCCATCCCAATGACGAAGAAACCGACATCAGCATCCGACATGGACAGGCAAAGCCTGGAAAGGCAGGCTGCATCCCAATTAAATGCGGGGAAATATAAGGACGCGATCGAGCTTTATAAAAAATTATTGCGCGGCGCCGACAGCAGCGACTGGCAGCGGCAGTTGGCTTTCTGTTATCTGCAAAGAGCGAAAGCGTTCGCGCTAAAAGCTATGTTCAAGGAAGCCCTGGTGATGTGGGAAAATTACCGGGAACATGCCCAGCCGCCTTACGAAAACTACGATCATTACCTGATCTGGTTGATCCAATCCAGGAACCTTGCCAAAATTCAGATAGCGCTTAAACAGCTGACTGTTCAACAACTGGATAAAGATTACCCCGAGTTGGCCGCCGTGTTGGGCCTGCTGATATTGACGGAACATCCCGAATTCGAACAGGCCTTGCCGCAAGACTCGGCCTTTATCGCGCATCTTAAAATCGTGAAAACGGCCTTGCAGGCTTATCGGGACAATGATCTGGACGGCATGGACTCGGCATTGAAGCAGTTGCCCTATCGATCCGCATTCCGCGATTTCCGCACCCTTTTGAAAGCCGGCATCGCATTGTCGAATTCACCGGCGGACACAACATCGCTACTCGGTAAAATTCCGGCAAACTCCCCGTATTTGCGAGCAGCCCGATTGTTGCTCGCCTGCACCCTGAAAGGCGCGGCACTGGCCCATGAAATACTGAAGCTTAGTCCGCCACAACGCAGGCTGATTGGAGAAATCATCGGCCTCAACAAGCAGCAGTTTGAACTCGTTGAATCCTTAAGCAGGCAGAAGGAACCGTTCGCAGACAAGCTAAAATTCAATCTGGCACTTCAATTTCAATCCTTGTTCGGCCCAGAGTCGGCGCAACGTTTCTGTTTCGCGGCGCTGGCAACCTATCCGGCTGGCCGCCGCGACTGTGAAAAAGCCTTCGGGGCTATCGATGAGTTTGAAGCCAACCGTTTGAAGGCCCTGGCCTGCGAAGGTGAAAACAATGATTACGATGCCGAATATTATTGGAAGCAGGCGGTAAGAGCATTGACGCAAAAAGGAGCCGGCAATGATTTGAGAATTGCGCTGATCCTGCGGCATATCGCCCAGAAACAGCCGGCGCCGGAGCAAATTTCCTTACTGATTGAAAGTCTGGAGCATGATCCTGACGATAAGGATTGCTATCTGCAGATCCTTCAGCATTACGGCCAGCATCCGGAAACAACCGATAGTTATAAAGAATGGCTGGCCAAATCTATCGACAAATTCCCGCAAGACATCGAGGTGTTGACCCTGGCGGTTCAGGCGGCCACGCGCAGCAAGGCTTATAAAAAAGCCATCCAGTACGCATTGAAAATCGTGCAAATCGATCCGCTGAATACTTTCGCCAAGCAGGTCATTTTTTCAAGCCATATCGCCCATGCGCGCAGGCTGCTAAAGACCAAAAAACACCATCTGGTCGAGTCTGAAATTGAACAGGCCGAAGCCCTGAAGCTGGGCAAAAACTACAGCCAGCAAATACATCTGATGAGAGCCCTGTTGTGCTTTGCGGCCGGCGACAAACAACAGGGCCTGACAGCGATCGCCGAGGTGCTGAACAAGCTCAATGCCGATCCGGTCAATGCCTGCTTTCAAGGCACTATCGAAGCACAGTTGACCGGCTTGCCCGTGGCCACTTTATTGCGTGAACTGCCGCCGGCCAGGGAGCAGTTGTTATCGGCTGCGGAACTGACCCGGTTGATTCGACTGATCACCCAATACAGCCAGGAGGACGGCAACCAGGAACTGCTGCACAAGGCCCTGGACAAAATCAAAGCGCCGCTGAAACAATCGGTGCTGAAACAGCATTACGATGAAAACCTGCTGCTGACTTTGTGCCAGACACTGGACACGATCAAGCATTTTGAATTACTGCGCCATTGCGCGAAATGGGCGCAAGCCAGATGGCATAAACCGATCTGGGTGTATTATCAGGTATATGCCGAAACCAATGGCAAGCCTGAAGAAATTTCTTACATTCACCGTTTAAGGCTCATGGCTAATCTTGACAAAGCCAGAGAGGATAATGATCAGCGTGCGAGAATGTTGATAGAACAATATCTTGACCGTTATCACGAAGCGCATACACCGGTAGGTCTGGACTTTCTCGGCGACCTGTTCGGCTCTAATGAACCGGACGATTCTATAGACTTCATAGGTCAGCTCTTTGGTCACCTACCTGAGGAGGTCTTTCGTAAGATCGACCAAAAAGCGGATGCCCTCGTCAAAAAAACCTCACCGGAACGGCTTGTTCAAGAGTTGAATAAAATCGGCGGTAATAACAGCAATCTTTTATTAGCGATGATGAAAGAGCCTGATTTATTTGCGGCGCTGATGATAGTCAAAGCTGCGAACGAATTAGGCATGGATATCGGGGTTGCCTTTAAGGATGTGCTGGAGTGTTTCGCTGTTGATAAAGCGCCCAAGTCTTTCCCGTTTCCGTTTTAATCCGGTTTCAATTTATGAAAACTCCTTATGAAATACTGGGCGTGGCTGCCGATGCCGGCGACGCCGAAATCAAGCTGGCCTACTTGCAGAAAGTCAAAGACAGTCCGCCGGACCGCGACCCGGAAAAATTTCAAACCCTTCACAGTGCCTATGAATCCATCAAGGACAACAAAAGCAGGGTGAGTCATGCCTTGTTTCATGTACCGGCCTCCGATTTCGACGCATTGCTGGATGAGGCCCTGGACACGATGCAAACCCTCCGACTTGAACCGGAACAATTTGATAAACTGTTGCGTGCGGGTATCGATGATTAAACTTTCCTGAACGCCATTCCTGATACCGACAACCTATGACCACAGACGCACAAAAAAGCGAATTACTCGAAGACTTCCGGGACTATCTGGAACGCACTAAACTGGAACAAGCCAGCCTCCAGGAACCCATTGATCTGGCCACCCTGCTCGGTGAAATGGCCGGTCTTAAGACCGAAGTCAAGGCCGAATCCCGGCAGTTCAAAAGCACCCTGGATACGCTGGGCGAGGCTCTTGTCACGGTGCAGGAAGACAACAAAGCCCTGTCGGCGGAACTGGCCAGACATGGCGAACAACTGGAGCAACAGCAATGGGAAATCAAGCGCACCATGCTGCTGGAAATCGTCGACATTTATGACCGGCTCAGTCATGGACTGGAAGTTCTGGACCATTACCGACCGGTCAAAACGCTGTTCAAACGCTCCAGAGACAAGGATGTGCATTTCATCGAGCGCTTTAAAGAAGGTCAGCAGATGACAGTCAGGCGTTTCGAACAATTGCTGCAGCGTTATCAGGTGCAGACTATCGATTGCGTCGGCAAACTGCTGGACCCGGTCATGATGACTGCGGTCGAAACCGGTCACGACCCGAAACTTGAAAACGGCATCGTGCTTGAAGCGTTGCGCACAGGCTTTCTGTTTCAAGGCGAAGTGCTGCGACTGGCGGAAGTCAAAGTCAACAAAACCCATTCCCCGGTAAAAAATTATGAATGAAACCATCATTGGTATCGATTTAGGCACCACCAATTCGGAAGTCGCGATTGTCGAGCAAGGCAAAGTGCGCATCATTGCCGACAACGGCCAAAAAATCCTGCCGTCGTTCGTCGGCATCGATGACAACGGCGGCATCATGGTCGGCGAAACGGCCAGAAACCAATACCTGGTCTATCCGGAACGCACGGTCAAATCCATCAAACGGCTGATGGGCCAGGACACCCATGTCGAACTGGCCGGCCAATCCTATAAGCCCCAGGAAATCTCCGCGATCATTCTGAAACGCCTGAAAACGATCGCCGAACAGGACCTCGGTCACCCGATCAGCAAAGCCGTCATTACCGTGCCGGCCTACTTTTCCGATGCGCAGCGCCAGGCGACCCGCGAGGCCGGTGAAATCGCCGGCCTGGAAGTCGTGCGCATGATCAACGAGCCCACCGCCGCCGCGCTCGCTTACGGCGCCAATCAAGCCGACTCCAAATCCATGCTGGTGTACGATCTGGGTGGCGGCACCTTCGATGTTTCGGTCGTGAATATTCAGGCCGGCGTGGTCGAAGTCCTATCCAGCCATGGCGACAACCACCTGGGCGGCGACGATTTCGATCAGCAAATCATCGACTACCTGCTCGATCATCTGCAGCAAACCCATCATGTCGATGCGCGCAACTACAGCAAAGCCATGGCGCGCATCACCCGCGCGGCGGAACAGGCCAAGCTGGTGTTGTCCGACCAGCCTTATGCCCGGATCGAAGAAGAATATCTGCTGGAACACGAAGGTTCCGCCGTCCATTTGTCGGTCGAATTGTCCAGAATGGCCTACGAGGAGATGATCGAGGACTACATCAATGCCACGCTGGATGCCGTGCATATCGCCTTGAAAGGGGCTAAATTGACCGCCCCCCAGATCGATGAAATCATCCTGGTCGGCGGCTCCACCCGCACCCCTTGTATCCGCGAACGCCTGCTCAATGAATTCGGTTTCGAGCCGCACGGCGAAGTCGATCCCGATTTATGCGTGGCGATGGGCGCCGCAATTCAGGCGGCCATGATAGCCGGACAGGACGTCGACACCGTACTGGTCGATGTGACGCCTTATACCTACGGCACCAGTGCGATAGGCACGCTGGACGGCCAGTATTATCCCTATATGTATGTGCCGATCATTCATAAAAACAGCGCGTTGCCGAACCGCAAGACCGAGGCTTTCATGACCAGCCATGACGGCCAGGAAGCCGTGGAGGTCGCCGTTTACCAGGGAGAAGACCCCGACGCCTTGAACAACATCAAGATCGGCGAGTTTCGGATCGAAGGCCTGCAGGATGTCGAAGCCGGCAACATCATCACGCTGACCCTGGATCTCGATCTCAACGGCATTTTGCACGTTTCGGCGCAGGAAAAGGAGACCGGCATGGAAAAATCGATCACGATCAAAAACGCCCTGTCCCTTTTCGAAAGCAGCGCAATGGATACCGCCAAGCAACGCATCACGTCTTTATTCGGGCAACTGGAGTCAGATCCCGATGCCCTGAGCGAGCCGGAATCGTTCGAACGGCCGACAGCCCCGGAAATCGAAGTCGCGCGCAAATTGATCGCCAAAGCCGAAAGCCTGTTCGAGCAGGTCTCCGCCGAGGACAAGGAGGATATGGTCGATTTGATCGAAACGATAACGGCCTGCATCGAAAATGATGACATCGCGGGACTGGAAGAGCCGGTCGAGCAATTGAACGACATCCTCTATTATCTGGAGTCTTGATGGAACGCTGCCCCTGCTGCAACGCCCGTCTGGCTGGCGCAGCGATTTGCCCGCGATGCCGGAGCGATTTGGGCAAAGCACAGGCCGCCGAACAAGCCGCCGGGATTTGGCTGGCCGAAGCAATACGGCTATGGCAGGAAAACAAAGCCGAACAAAGCCTGGACGCCCTGGAGCGTTCATTGCAGCTTAAATCCAGCCGGCTCGCGCTGGCCCTGCGTGATTTCTTCATCGACCGGCACTGCCAAGCCCTTCTCGACCTGCTGGCGCAAAAGCAAGTGCTGGCCGCCAAACACAGGCTTCACGGAATCCGGCATTTATTGCCCGGCAACGAGATGCTGCAGCAGCTGAATGCCTTTACCGATTATCTACTGGTCAAGGATTGAAAAGAGGAGGGTGATTTATAATCCATTAGTAGGTTGGGTTATTACTGCACGGATGCAGGAGGTAGGGTTATGCAGGAGTCATTACCGAACGCAGCACGGTAGGTTGGGCTGAATGCAATGAAGCCCAACAACTCACCGCTCGCCGCAGGTAAAATCTTCAACACCCAGATCGCTTCCCCAATGTTCCGGCAACACACCGGTTTGCATATACCGGTGAAATGTCGAAAACGGCCAATCAACCGGCCGATTGACATAGCCATGTTTGACAGGATTATAGTGAATATAATCGGCGTGCTTTTCAAAATCCCACTCGTCCCTAATTTGATGCTCCCAGTAGCGTCGCTGCCAAATGCCGCGTTCGCGTTTATTAAGCCGACTGGAGCGAATAAACTCGGTTTTTTCCAATCCACGGGAAAATCCCGACTTGATCAATGACCAACGCATTGGATAGTCGGCATCGCCTTCGGGTAATTTCCAGATTGCGTGAAGGTGCTCGGGTAGGATGACCATGGCCTCAATGACAAAGGGATGGGCGTGCTTTACTATCCGGATAGCTTCTCGTAAATCCTCTATCTCCCGCACCAGTAAATCGGACTGCCGGTTTGCGAGGTTGACCGTAAAAAATAGCTTGCGCCTGCTGTTTGGGTTCTTCGATAACGCATGCTTACTTCCTGTTTAACGTGAGTTGTTGGGCTTCATTGCATTCAGCCCAACCTACGGCCCTAGTCGGCGGCGATTTTATGAGCGACCCGGGAACATTTTCGCGTTAACACTACACCCGGTCACTCATCATTCCGCAGACCAGTGTATGAGTGCTGAAGCATTGGAAGCCGATCTCTGGCTCTGCACAGTCCCAGCGTTCCAATATGCAGTGGCGGGGCAGTTGATTGCTGGAATAACGGATCAGATTCACTGAATTGCCCGTTCCCTGACGCACGCGTGTTGATACTGCGGTGCCTGCTTGCACTGCCCAATGCTGGCCCGGTAAATGATCGTAGCACTCGTGCAGAGGCAGTACGTAAGGCACATGAATGTGTCCGCCCATGACAAGATCGGCGCCGGCGGCGGCCCAGCAGGGCACCGCGGCGTTTCGGCCGTGCAGCAGGTTGGTGCGGTCTTTATCGCCTATCACGGCTACCGGCTGATGCACCACCACGATGCGCAGTTGTTCGGTTGACGCCGTTTTCAGCAGGTCGGCTACCCGTTTTGTCTGGGCGGAAGATACTTCGCCATCCTTATGACGGTAGGCGCGCGTGGTGTTCACGCAGACGATGAGCCACTGCGCCGATGTAAACACGGGTTCCAAATCGGTGCCGCATACGCGCTGGTAATTTCTTAAAGGCGTAAACAGGCGGGCTACAAGATTAAACAGTGGAATATCATGGTTGCCTGGTATCGTTAGGATAGGAATATTGCCTAGGCGTTCGAAGAATATACGCGCCGCATCGAATTGTTTGCGTCTGGCCCTTTGGGTGATGTCGCCCGAAACGACGATGACTTCGGGCGCCTGCTCATGAACCAGGCGCACCAGTGCTTCGACGACTGCCGGCCGTTCAGTGCCGAAATGTGTGTCGGAGATCTGCATCAGTAACGTCATAGGCTGTCTGGATCAGGTGGATTTTCGCCCGGTGCAACTTCTGGCTTGAGCAGGAGCAATTCTTCCGGAGCCACACGGAACTGCAGGGGAGCCGTGAGCAAGGTGACTTCGCCGTCCATGGCCACTTTAATGCGATGCCGGCTATACAGCAGCGCCCGCGCCGGCATCACCGTGATTTGCCGGAATGCTAAACTGGCGATATGGTCAGCATCGCCCAACTGACCCAGCGCCCCGCGCAACACCAACCTCAGTAGCGTCAGTGCGGCTACCGGTTTTAGCACTATTGCCACGAGCTGACCCTGCTCCAACACTGCCGCTTCGGTAAGGCCGATGCGTTCAAGTTGCAGCCGGTTATTGCTGACAAACAGCATGAGCGTACGCAAATCATAGGACTGATCACCATGCTCGACATGAATACGCATTGGCTGGTGTTCATGCAGCAGCGCCATAATGCCGGCCCACCAAGCCACCAGCCGGGTGCGGCCGTAGGACGCTTTATAGGCTTCGCGTTCTTCGAGCAGCTTCGGGTAAAGCCCAAGGCTCGCATTGACCAGAAATACCCGGTCATTCACTAGTCCGACCTGCACCGGATGAGCGCGTGAGTTCAGCAGCACCTGCAAGGCCTTCGCCGTATCGGATGGAATGCCGTAGGTACGGCTGAAATAGTTGAAAGTGCCTTGTGGCAATACCCCGAACGGGCAGCCGCTGCCTAATACTGCCTGAGCCACGGCATTGATGGTGCCGTCGCCGCCTGCTGCGACGACCACACCCTCCTGTGCTTTAGCCCGTGCCACGGTCTCTGCCGAAATATGCGGCAACCGGGACGCATCTTCGACCACCATTATGTGATACTCGCGACCAGCTTCAGCCAAGAACGTTTCGATAGTAGTGCGCGTTACGTCCGCGTCATCACGACCGGAGCCGGGGTTGAATACTATGAAAAATGGAGCCGATGGGTTTATCGTAACAATTTGCATATGGGGTACTCCCATTTACCAGAAAATTCGGTGTTAAAAGCATTTGTCTATAAAGCGGCGTTCAATTTTTCACTAACCGATGCCGTATTTCAAGAAAAGAAAAAATAAACCTCTTTTAAATCAGAAAGTTTCCCCGCCTGGGGACGAATGACAGTGCGCTTCAGGCGGGTTATAGAGCATTGTTCAATCAGCCAATTTCCGAGACCCAAATTCAAGAAATCAGAGCGGCGACAAACAAAGCGTAGGGCATTGGGTGACAGGCGCTTAAAGGAGCGAATTCAATGACAACTGGCGCGGCCGGTAGAGCCCGCTGCCAAAGGCGGTGACAGGAAGTCGGCTCAATTTAAAATTAATCGAGTCTGCCCCTGACCCTTTTGATAAAGCCTGTACGGGTGTTGGCTCGCCGCTGGACTAAATAATATAGTCAGAACGAGCCATTAATCCCTCGGCTCATTTTTTGTCGTCTTTGCTTACGGGGGCGGCCGTAGTGGTTGAGAATGGATTCCAGCTCTCCTTCTTCCACAGTGTCCAAACTCCGTAAACCAGGCCTGCCCATGCGGCGTATCTAATTAGTGGCGATGCGCTCAGAACCAACACGCTGATAACAATAATGGTTAAGCCATCCCAGGAAGTACGCTCCTTCATCCTCTCCTGGATCCAGTCAATAGACCAATTCACGGTCGACACAATATTATTTTCAGACATCATATTCTCCTCATTTACTGAGACTAAGTGGAAACCCGTACCAAACCGCCATGGTCGGAGGCTGGTATTAGGTTTCTATTCGCGCGAATGTCAAGCCTGGAGCGAGCCTACTGCCTCAGCCAATTCAGCCAGCAAGGTCCGCTCGTGCTCGCTGACCCGCTCGCCTCCAAAGCCCAGGAATGCGCCTTCTTTCGCCGCATTGGCAACTTTGTCGCCGAGCTTGGTGAGAAAACCCCTGTATGCAGCGATATCTTCCGGCGATCCTTTTTGCCGCAAAATATCCAGGGCGGCTCGCGCTTTGTCAGTTACCTCCTTGCGTAAGGCTGCCTGGATGCCAGCAAAATCGCCGCTGGCTTTTGCCAGGCTTTTAATCGATTCGATCGACGCCTTTATTTCTTCCTTATCACAAACCTCCTTTAACAACTGGTTGCTGCCTTTCAATGCTTCAATAATGGTTCCGGACGGTGCGATTGCCTCTGCGATGCTCCCGAAAATACCGCTGCCACCGGCAGCAGCGACTGCAAGTACCACAAGATGAGGCGTGTCGCGCAGAACTTGCCATTCAGTAGAGGAAAAATCAGTTTTTGTTGCCATAGTAGTTCTCCTTGGTTTTGATTATTATGTATTGATCACTTGTGGAGCCCAGTTCGGATTGGAACGTTCACCCCGGAGTATTTTTTTTCGCAGGCACCCCGGGATAAACCGTTCCCCAAGCACATCCCGTACTCGATCACACTGTCTGATTGGCTTGATTTTCTATCTGTTGAGCGAGCTCTTTGGGGATTTTTAGAGAATCCGCAAGCTGGTTGAGATATGAGCGTTCGTTCTCGTTAGCCTCACCGATAACCAGCAGTGAGGTCAGGTAGATTTCGGCCGCGGCTTCGGGAGTATCCGCTGAAGCGGCTATATCCTTGGGATCGAGTGGCTTTGACAATTCTTCCTTAATCAGTTTTGCAGTCGCGCTCTCCAGATCCAATTTGCTCATCATGTCATCAATTTTGGCTCCTTCCGCTGCATCGATGTGCCCGTCGGCTTTGGCTGCCGCGATCATAGCCTTGAGCAGCGCCAAACTTCTCTGTTCGGCTTGCGGACCCGTTAAATTCTCAATGGAGGCACCGGCTGGCGAAATTGTCTGTCCTGCCTGCTGGCTCTGCCAATTCTGATACGTCTTGTAAGCGAGACCGCCGAGCGCACCGAGAGTACCAAGTTTTAAACCGGCGCCGGTGACTCCTCGTCCCGTCTTGGTGCCCAGCAATAGCGCCAATACCCCGGCGATAGCGGCGCCCTTGCCCATTCCCGAAAGCGTCGCCTCTCGTTCTGAGCCCTCAGCCGGGATGTCCAGTTTGTTTTGAGCAATAGTCTGGCCTTGCTCTGCCAGTTCGCGACCGGCATTTAAAATCTGTTCTATAAGCCCTTTTGTGTCCATTGATTTGCTCCGATATGTTGTGAATGATAGGGGCGGTTAATTACGCACCCGATGAAAATGTGGTTAAGTGCAGGGTGTATAACAAAGCTGTTATACACCCCAATGACCGGCACGATACTTTTGAGCCGCTAAAAAGTTTGTGTTAGTTAAGCTATTTTATTTCGCTAAAACGCGAACATCTATCCGGCGGTTTTTCTGACGCCCTTCAGCGGTGTCATTGCTGGCTACCGGATACGCACTGCCATAACCTTCTGCTTCAATCCGGCCAGCATCGATACCCATGCCAATTAGAGCATTTTTAACGGCCGTGGCTCGATCAGCGGACAACGCTTGATTAGCGGCTGCGTCGCCAGTGTTATCGGTATAGCCGCCTATTTTGATTTTGACCGCCGGGAAAGCCTTCATAATCTCAGCAATATTGGTTAATTGCGCATTGGATTCAGATTTAATTGTCGCTTTGTCGGTATCGAAAGTGATAGCGTCCATGGTAAACCAGAGGGTCTCATCAACGGCTTTGCCAGTATCCTGGATAAATTCGATTAACTTGTTTTCGATGCCGTCTTTGGCACCTTTGATGGCGTAACCGGAAGGAAGGTTTGTCTCGAAAAAATCACTTACTTTTTCGACGACAGTCGGGGTTGTTGGAGGCGTTGAAACATCAGGCGCCGAAACTGCCGGTACGGAAACTTCAGGTACCGGAGTCGTGGGTTGCTCAAGGTTTTTCAAAAACCACCAACCCAATACAAAAAGCAGTGGCAGTAATAGCCACGGCAAGAACCTAAGAAGACCAGCCGGGCGCTCTTCATTAACGTAGGTTGCGGTCTTTGAAGCTATATTTCCAAGATCGTTTAAATTAGCTATACCGAGAATACTACCGAGACCCGCTGGCAGGAGATTCTTCAAATAACCGCTTTGTTTGCCCAAGAAACTTACCAATCCGGCAGCGCTGGTTATACCCTCCGTTTTGACTGTTTTGCCAAGTACGCCAAATATTACCGGCATCAATAATCCCAGCAGCGAATTCGATGAAGTTTTGCTAATACCACTCGCGTTGGCAATTAAATTGGCAACACTATCGGTTTTATGGCCAAAGATTGAAGTCAGAAGTGTAGCGCCGGTTGCTAAAAGCTTATTCGTCCCCTCTCCACCTGAAAATGCATCAACCAAATTATTGAGAATGCCGCCATCATGAGATCCTTGGCTTAATAGAGAAAGAATAGTGCTGGCGCCTTGGGTATCGGTGCCTTTATTCACTAAACCGGCAAGTAGGGAAGGAATAGCGCTACTTAAAGCTGAAGACGTATTATTCGAGGATTCCCCTAAAAATTGGGCTAACCTGGAAACAACTTCACCTGTGATATTTTCGTTTATTAATTCGAGTAGATTGCTTGACATGAGATATCCCCTTTGAAATTATCAGATTGACATATTGCATAGGTAAAAGCCGGTCCTTAAAGTAACAAGAAATTGATAGTTTGTTACTTATCCTCATCCGGCGCCTAAATCCAAAGTCTTAAGCCGTTGAGAATTCTGGCTATCAACTTAAAGCGGGACTAAATCAGAGCTAGAATGCCGTAATTCATGGGGTAATGACTAAAAAATAATCCGACACAGAAAATACGAGCAACTAGTTCAGCGATTATCATTGAAATAGACCGAGGTGGCAAAAAAATTGTAGCCGGGCACCCGGAACTGTTTTCCTGGTTGCTTGAGTTTATGCTGGCTCGAAAGAGCCGAAAACATTTAATACTTAACCCTTTGAAATTATTAAATGTCCCGACTTAAGTGGCAAGCCCGGATAAGTAATTTCGAGCTGCGTAGAAGCGAGCAACGCATGGATTTTGCTATGAGCGGGTCGAATCGGGTCTGCGGGAGTGGATATCGTTCATGATGAAATCTGGAGCACTGGCAACGGTCGTGCCGCTATACGGCATCACCCAAACGGAGCGGCTCAGTTTCGAGCGGTTTCTGGACTCGTTATACGCCGAGGTTCGTGAAATTAGAGGGAGCAGACTCTGCTGGCGGCCTGCAAAAAACATGATTGCCAGGTACATGCTTACGTGCTGATGACCAATCATGTCCATTTGCTGAAACGCATGCTTTTGACCTTGCTTCATTGCATTCAGACCAACCTACGGCCCTGCAGCGGCTAGATGCCTTTACCGATTATTTATTGGTCAAGGATTGAAAAGAGGAGGGCGCTTTAAAATCCATTGGTAGGTTGGGTTATTACTGCACGGATGCAGAAGGTGGGGTAATACAGGAGCCATTGCCGAGCACAGCCCTTGCGCCATTCAGGGGATAACCCAACAAAATCAAAAAGGCTGGGCTTTTGTTCAATGAACCTATGGCTTCAAAAGCCCAGATCATCCAAAGGTCTCACAAGGCCCTGGTCGCCCTGATTCAGCACATGCCTGTAAATCATCGTGGATTGCAAATCACTATGGCCCAGCAATGCCTGAAGGGTACGAATGTCGGTGCCGCGTTGCAGCAAAAGAAAATAAGGGTCAGGTCTAACATTCCCACCCTGTCGGAGATTGGCGACCATTTCGGCGTTCACTATATGACCGTGAGTTGTGCTGTGCGGCAATTTGAAAAGAATAACCGGGAGTGATGTTGGAAGGTTAGAACTGCCCCCTGACTTCCTCTCTGAACGTGGTGTTAGCTGATTTAGAGTTTGCAAAATGCAAAGTGATAGAATAGTATCACTTTTATGAAAACAGAACTTGTAACCACATTAAAGCGTCACGCCACTAGGATTCTTGCTGATCTGCATGAATCTAAAGAGCCTGTGCTCATTACTGAGCATGGGCAGCCGTCGGCCTATCTTGTTGATTATGAAGACTTTGAGCAAATGCAGAATAGAATGAGAATTCTGGAAGGCATAGCAAGAGGTGAAAAAGCGGTTTTTGATGGACGAATATACTCTGAATCGGAAGCAGAAGAGAAAATGAGTAAATGGCTCAAATAAAATGGACTGAGCCAGCGCTAAACGATTTAGATGAAATTGCTGAGTATATAGCTTTAGATAAACCAAGTGCTGCACAGAAATTAGTTAAAGAAATTTTCAAATCAACAAAACTTCTCAAAAATTTCCCAGAATCTGGCCGGCGTCCGCCGGAACTGCAGGACACAAACTATCGAGAAATAATAGTTGGTCCATGTAGGGTATTTTATCGTGTAGAGAAGAATAAAGTTTATATCGTCTATGTAATGCGCAGTGAGCGTGAATTGCGTAAATGGCAATTAGAGGATAGGGCAAAAGCAAGCAGCTAACAAACAAGTCAATTTGACGCCTAGCGGTGCTGGTTACTTGAGGGAAAGAGCGGGTCAGTTCTCATATTCCAACATGTTTGATTATGAGAACTGACCCTCTATGCTTCTAATCTACGGGTCCAGCTTATATATAAAATTCGACGCCAACCCCCGAGGTTTACGGTTTTCTGCTCGGAACACTCGATACGGATGATTTACCTTAGCATGCTGAGTATGCTGAAGCAGTGATGAAAAGCCCCAAGGCGGACGTCTCTCCTGATCCTTTCTGTTCTTATTGTGAGCCAAAGAAATGCAGATGAATATGCGATTAGCTGATTTTATTCGGGCAGAAATGGAGCCGATTCTTCAGGATTGGGAAGAATTTGCCAAAACCATCCTTCCTGCCAGGCATATGAGCAAGTCCGGGCTACGCGACCACGCCAGGGGCATGCTTCTGGAGATTGCCGATGATCTCGATACACACCAGAGTGAGTTAGAACAGGCCGCCAAATCGAAAGGCTGTGAGCCGAAGGATGGGGAGGAGTCTTGGGCAGAAGTGCACGGTGGCGATCGACAGACCAGCGGCTTCAGTGTTATTGAGACAGTTTCCGAGTTTCGGGCCCTGCGTGCGAGCGTGGTGTCACACTGGACTAAAGCTTACCCAACGATTGTCGGCCAACAGCTTGAGGACCTCACCAGGTTCCATGAAGCGATAGACCAGGCTGTCGCCGAATCGCTTGAGCAGTATGCGACCGTAAAAGAGATGGAAACCCGGCTGTTCGGCGCCATTCTGATCGCATCGCCTGATCCGATTTATGTGCTGGATCTCGAAAGCAGATTTGTTTATGCAAACAAGGCCACCGCCGATCTTTTCGCCCTGAAGCCCGAGGAGATCATCGGAAAAACCACATTTGACCTTGGGTTTTCGTTCGCCTCGGACTTCCAGCGCAATCTTGAAAAGGTGATTGCTGACCAGTCCACCTACCGAGGCAAGTTCGTCCACACTTTTGCTTCTGGCCAGGGTGAAAGGTTCGAGTATCTGCTTGCGCCTGTGCTGGACGAGCATCGAAACACCGAAGCGATTGTCTGTATTTCCCGGGATATCACCGAACAGGCGCTCGCCGAAGAAAAAATATGGCACAACGCCCACTATGACCTTCTGACTGGTCTTCCGAATCGACGTCTTTTCCTGGATCGTCTGGAACAGGAGGTCAAACATGCAAAGCGCAGTAACCTACCTCTTTCCGTACTTTTCATGGATCTTGATGGCTTCAAGGAAGTCAACGATTCGCTCGGCCATGAAGCGGGGGACCGTTTACTGTCTGACGTGGCAGAGCGCCTTACTGATTGTGTCCGGGAGGACGATACGGTTGCCCGTTTGGGCGGAGACGAATTTACCGTGATTCTCACCGGCGCCAAGCAGCGCAAGGATGTTGAGCTTGTGGCCCAGACTATTATTGATGCACTCGCGATGCCCTTCCACATTGCGCAACAGCCTGTCCAGATTTCCGTCAGCATTGGGATCGCGTTCTACCCCCAGGACGCATCCTCTCCTGTCGCTCTGCTAGAAGCCGCGGATCAGGCCATGTATAAAGCCAAAAAATCCGGTTCTAGCCGGATGTGCTATTACGACACATCCGATAAAACAGACAGATGTTCGGCCTAAGCTATGCTTACGTGGCCAAGACGTTCCACTAACCAGTCACCGCACCGGACGCTAATTACGCTCCGCTCTATTGTCACCGGTGAGTTCAACGTTATGCATACAGACTCCAGAACGATGCTTAAAATATTTTCCCCATTTTTCATAGCTCTTATTATGGTTTTACTCCCCATACAAGGCGTCTTAGCTTGTAAATGTGTTAGCGGTGAAACCGAAAGAAGCCGATTTGACAAAGCCGACTATGTAGCGCATGTAAAAATCACTGCCGCAGAACTTAGGGATGCAAGTGAATTAGAAAATGCCACTTCTGACATGTTCGATATGGCTGATGGTGAATCTGAGTATGTCCGCGTCTCTTTTGAAGAAATGGAAGTATTTAAAGGGGAAAAATTTTCTTCAAGTTTTCTAAGAGAATTACCATTTTCCAATGGAAACTGCATGTTGGGCCTCCGGCCTGGCTGGGAATATGTAATTTTTCTAAGCAAAGAATCAAACGGATTCGTGTTTGCTTGCTCTGGCTCGTTTTCTTTCTATAACGCCATGGATGTATCAACGAAAATACAGAAGCTAAGAGAATGGGCAAAGGAAAAGAAGTAAATTCGCATAACAAGGCGCTCAAGGTGACGCTCTGCTTTACTAACAGCCCCTTAGTCGGAGAGTTAGCATCAGCGATCTCTTGAGTTGGTTTTTTTTAGAGTCGTTATGGGTTGTTTTTTGATAAGTGCAAGAAAGTCAGAGTGATAGCAATTCCTTTCAGAAGGGTTATTGGCTCTTAAAAAAAGCTAGTGGATTTGATCCGTAATATTTTCAATCATCATCAAAAAAATGGAGAATATCTTAATGAAGAGTTTACTCATGTTTTCAATTAGTTTATTGCTTATGTGGGGCTGCGCCTCTAACGCAAGTAATGCTCCAGAAACAGCATCTGAAAAAGTACCAGCTGGTATATTAGTAAATGGCAAGGGTTTTCCACATAACATAAGTGGTCACGGGCAGACCATGATAATAAAAGATATTAGCAAAGATCCGACTTATGGTTATACAAAAGAGAATCCGATAAAATTAGGCGGTTTCAAGGATGATAATGGTTCAATACTTCAGCAAGTATATCTTAATAGTATATACGGCCCCAATGGCGAAAACATAGAATATGAAAGAAGAGGTTCATGTTGTCCTTACTATA
>Ga0208509_1000163_pt1 | contig 28533 bp, 41 predicted proteins | sample LakWasMeta7_HOW4_2_FD_183857 | JGI IMG/M metagenome (GOLD analysis project Ga0208509, IMG submission 183857) | Freshwater sediment methanotrophic microbial communities from Lake Washington under simulated oxygen tension - Sediment Metagenome... | ecosystem: Environmental > Aquatic > Freshwater >...
ATTTTATCGAGAACGAGACAATCAGCTCTCTGGCTCAAACTTTTAAACTATCTCGTCCCACCATTCGCAAGCATCTGAAGACGGTTGAAGAGCCGGCTTATGTTCGTACAGAGCAGCCATACCCAAACTGAATGCTGCAAAACAAGGCATAGATCTCGCCGACACTCGAGTGGAGGAACTTCGTATGCCGTCGATTCCGTTCCTGAATATGTCCGATGCGAATATGCGCCAAGGATCATCCCTGGGTTCCATACCGCTGTTGCATTTCGACCCATCTGAGTTGCGGCACGACGATATAGTGTATGAGCCCACCGAAATCTCGTTGGGCATGTGCGGACTTCGCGTGAAGCTCGCTCCTAAATAGGCTTAATTAAGAGACGCGCCTACACCTTGCAAGCACTGGAACGGGATCACGTCTTGCCTTTTACCCACTGTCCGAAACCTAACCTTATTCGTTATGCATCGGCTTTTATGTGCCTAATCTCACTTCGTGCTTACGACACGATTGTCATCAACGAGCGAGCCGGACAGGACGAGCGATTTCGGTGTTTCGCTTGCAACAACACGCATACCGAAGTCCCCAACCTTCGGGACAGGCAATGGAATTTCGAACGATACATCTTGTTTATCAATCTTATGGTCGATGTCACCGCGCAGAACGGGTAGGAATGGTGTCAACGTGACTACGAGAGGTTTTATCAAGTTTAGACCAGCGCACGAGACTGTCATGTTCGGGCTCCTCAGCAAGAACTCGGTTGGCCCCGGTGACAATTTCGCCTTAATGGTCATCGCATCAATGGCAAAATTAATGTGTGCCTTCTCTTTTGAAGTATCAATCTTGATGGCGGAGTTTACGCCAACCCTCGAGTCACGCAGTTCGGCGCTAAATCTCTGCTTTTCTTGCCAAGGAAACTGGCAAGCCAGATGTCCGACAATGTCGAGTGGCACGAACTTGACATTCACATCCGCCATAGTTTGACCCGCCACATCGAGATTGAAAGCTACGTTATCAAGACCAGACGACAAACTGAAATCCCGCACGCAGACATTCAAATTGTCCGATTTGATGTCAGACTCAACGTCGATATTCGCAAAGTTCCCAGTCTTACGAAGTGCGTTTAGCGTTGCCTTACCAGTTTCACAGAGAGTTTTCTTACCGAGCTCTTCAACTTGGCAGCCCGCTGTTTCCATCGCTCGTAGGCGATCACAATCCGCCTTTCGCAAATTTGCGTCGGTAAGATATATCGCGTTCTGTGCGGCTTTTGCTGCCTCGCATAGCAGGTCGTTGCCTTCTTGCGCGCAGCCACCACCAGTACACCCACCACCAACACAGCCGCCCCCCGCCCAACTCGGCGCACAAACCTTTGGCGCACAGATTACCGGCCTTGATAATATGCATGTCTTACAGTCACGTTCGTCCTTATTCGCGCTGAAGGAGCAACTGCGATTCGACTCGCAATTGCGGTCCGATGAACAGTTTATGCCGTCGCCACTTGGCATCGGCACCTTGGATTTTGCTTTCTGGTGTGAGCTACCGACAGCACTGAGACAAGCCCCAGCCTGAGAGACTGCACTATTCATGCTGGTAGCGATTAATTCCTTGCGCACCGCAACCCAAGTGCCGTCGGATCGATTCTTAACTCCAAACGATGAACTAACGAAGCCATTGATTTGCCCATTGATTGCCTCAAAGGTCTTGTCTACCTTAATCGCAGACATAGGGGGAGTCGCTGCCAGCGGTGAAAGTTGCAAGATAGCTGTAATTTGATTTTCCTCAACGAGCCACGCTATCTCCTTGAGCTTTACGGGAACGCTCACCGGATTGGCATTCACATTGACTTTAAAGGCCGTACCTGGGCTGACAATCTTGAGAGCCTGAGAAAGTTCAGATGGCTTGTTAGCGATAGCAGGAACGGTTATTTGGGAGAATGGTGCTCGGACGAGTTCCCCAGTGATATTGTCACGATACTTGGTGAGTAAAACCGCTAAGGCTTCCCCAATCTGCGTCGCGTCCACCTTGTCAGCCACCTTAATCTTCTCAACCTCGACGCGCGAAAGCCCAGGCAGAAGTCGAAGCTGCAATTCTGGTACAGTTACCGCACCGGACACGACCGCGCCAGAGACCCCGGTGTAGGCATCTATTCTTCCGGAAATTTCTGGACGAAGCGTCGCTAGAACCTTGCGAGCATGATCATTGTCGCTAACATCAACTTCTGTGAATATCTTGTTGAATTTGACGTGGATGTGAACCAGTTGCTTATCGCCGCTAAGCTTTAGCTCGGTTACACCCTGCTTTCGAAGATTTTCGGTATAGAGCGCCTTCTCGGCGTCTGATATTTGAACCGAAAATGCAATGTTCGGGAATTGAAGTGACGACAACGCTTCGGCCGTAGTGTCGATGGCCGTTTGACGTTGCTGGTCAATATTGATCGGTGGAAACTTCTCGTTTACCAGCTTAGTAACGGGGTCGCCGCACCCGGAGAGAAATAAAACCGTTACCAGCCAAGCCCATTTGATATTCATATTATCCCTATTATAAGCAATAAATAGCGCTACCATTCCCAAGTCCACGATATCGGTTTGTTGGATTTCTGCACGAACCCAATCTTGCATGGACCCAAGTCATCGTCGACCCGAAAATGCAACGAGCCAGCCCCGATTACGGTGACCTCCAGTTCGCCTGAGAATCTGAGTTTTTCTCCACGTGGCGCACCGAAGGCAAAGACCCCCATCCCGATCTGACATCGTCGGTCGCTCGGGCACGCCACGACATACGAGGCCGACGCATAAATATAGTCCTCAGCCCATTGCCAGTTAGGCCCATCGATTATTTTGTAGGTGATAGACATGAGATCTCCTGCTTTTTGGAATTTTAGAACGCTGAGAATCTATAGAACAATTTGTAGCTCGAACGCTCTGCCGATACCTTGATGCGAAGGTTGCGATCAATGGGTATTGATAATGCAAAACGCCGGCCATCAGCCGCACGAGGAACGAGTGTCGGCTACATGGCATGTTAGGCTAGGCCCGATTAATACATATCACTACCGGTGATACACTCCCGACCTTTCCGGCTGATAAACGATTTCTTCGATGATCACACGCAGAAGGCCGCCGCCAGGTTTTGGCCATTCGATTTGATCACCCTGAGAAAGTCCGAGTAGAGCGCTCCCCACCGGAGCAAGAATTGAAATCTTATTACCACTCGAATCCATATCTTTTGGATAAACCAAGGTCAATTTGAACTCCTCCGACGACGACTGCACCTTAAATCTTACTGTTGAATTCATGGACACGACCGTCGGAGGGACATCCTTCGGCTCTACTATTTCCGCCCTCGCCAATTCGGCCTCCAACTCAGCTTTTCCAGGGAATGCGCCCACTGAAAAGGTCTCTAGTAAAGTCTCAAGTCTGTCTGCGTCCAATGTTGAAATCACAATTTTTGGTCTAGCGTTCATATTCACTGACTTCACCGTGTTGAATTGTTTTATGAGGATTCCGCCCAACATATAAGCATTATCCCGATCTGGATAACATGCAGATTTTACATGTTATCCAGAAACAGAGCGGTTTTTTGTTTTGAGGTTAGGCAAAATAATCGACTGTTCATTTCTGAAACAAGGGTGGATTTAAACAAACGTCACCAAAGTCCCATAGGATTTTGTTATGAAGTGGTAACTCAACGGAATTCCCCCGCTTTATTCGCGTCATGCCCCTTCTCCTTCAGCCAAACCTTGAATTCAGCTGGCTTTATTTTCGGCGCAAGCTGCTTTCGCAACCAAGCTAAAAACTGCAGCCGCTCCAATCTGTCTAGAAACTCCGCCGTTTCGGCATTGTAGGACTTCGCTTTCTCGTCCCCTGCCTCGTCGACATAGCGTTGAGCCCACGCGCGTATGTCATCGATCGACAGGGCATTAACCGCTTCGTTGGTGCGTTCGCGCAGATACTCCGCTTCGAGTTCGGCACGCCGCCTTTCTAACGCCTTACGCCGCTCTTCCTCGATTTTCCCCTGGTCTTCCTGCTCTTTCTTCGTTTCGAATGGCGTTTTGCCGACCACGGCGTCGCTCTCGTAAAGCTTGCGAATATAGCCAGCGGTCGAGCCTTTGACCTGTTTTTTCCGAGCCCTCGCTTCCACGTATTCGACAACCTTTTGAGCCCGATCTTCGTCCTGAAGAACCCATAGAATGGCCAAGCGTTCCCCTATGCCATGCTCCAAAAGACGTTTGAATATTTCGGTTTCCCGAATGGCCTCATGGTCATCCTGGATCACCGGCTTCAAGAGCGTTTGTTGCGGATTTTCGGTAATCAGGAAACGGACGGCGGTTACCTTGCGGCCTTGTTTTTGAAACTCAGGAAGCAGCTGTATATCGGAAATGCGATTAATCTCTTCAACCGGCTTGATAATGACATCGCGCTTGAGGTACTTGAACTCGTCATACATCGACGCCGTGGCACCGACTATTTTTTTGAACCGGTTAAGCTCCCACCACCCGGTTGAGCCAACAACCTTGTAGCGGAGACAATTTTCATAAAGCGTCAGCGCATAGCTTCCCTCGAAGCGCCGCTGGATGCCAATATTGATCGTCGCATATATCTCGGGGTCGTAAAACCGTTCGGCAAGGTATTCATCGTAACGATAGGTGCAGGTGCCATCCTTGATCTCGCCATAAGACAGCATGGACATCACCCGCCAGACTTCTTTCCCGTCTTCCATCATGTTAAATTCAACGGGGGTTGAAGCAAGTTTGCGCAGCACGTCTTGAAGGCGCTCGATATTGTTGCTTTCGTCCCAGCCGAGCATTGCGCACAAATGCCTTATCGGGAGCGTGTGCGTCCGACGCGTCAATAGCGCGTCATAGGCGTTCAAAAGCAGCACGTTGACCATCTTCCTTTCAAGCAAAGAGAGAATCCCGCTCGTGTGGATGGCGGCCACATGCTTCTTAACTTGCTCGCTCGGTGGCTGAGTATTTTTAATCGCCTTTTTTTGGGTCATGAAGGCCGATTATATTGAAAGGTGATGTTTTGTCAATTAGATTTAAACTCACCTTTGAAAGCCCTTGCTTTCATCCCCTAAACCATCACCTTTCGCCCCCTAAACCCTCACCTTTGAAAGCTTGGCAATCCGGTAAAATATACTTTATGCCAATAATATCAGTATGTTATAAACGGCTATAACCGGATTATTGCTTATCCCCTAAACCCTCACCTTTCGTCCCCTAAAGGCTCACCTTTTGATGTCAATTTATCCCCTAAACCCTCACCTTTCATCCCCTAAACCCTCACCATAAACCGCTGAAAACCTTGCCGCACAAGGTTTCCAGGAAGCTAAATATATTTAAATATGTTGTTTATTAAACATTCTTAAACAACAACAAAGGGCTGTTGTTGTTTTCTTTTGTAAAGGGATTGATGAAGGGCGGTTAATCGATATTTTTGCTTTTCGTCCAACGCTCTACAGTATTTGCGACATTGACGGCGAATCCCTTGATCAAGTCCTCCTTGCCCCCCATGCCGCCGACTATTCCCGCAACACCGAAAAGCAATCCGGCGCCACCATAGTTGGCGCCGTGGCTCTCGAACCGAAGCAGAGTATCCCCCGAAGAGTCCCGAAGTTCGAATTGCCCCTTAATCGTTGCCTTTCCCGCGCCGAAGCCGATTAACGCGCGCGACGGCGCTCCCTTCGACAACCTCCCTAACGGTTCCGGTCAACATCAGGGCACCTTCCTTATGCTCGGCGCCGTCAAGTACGCTTTCGAAAACGTCATGGTCGACGAGATATTCCATTATTTCCTTGCGGAAGTGGGGTTCTAGCGGCTTCCACCCAGGCTGGTCGGACGTGAATTCGCCAAGGATCAGCACGCGGGCGTCGCTCGGATTGGGTATATTGACATCCGGCTTCTGCTGAACGGCAATGATGCATCCCGCGACAAAGATCAATATGGCAACCAACTGAGAAAACAAAAAGAGTCGTGGCATTGTATCCCCCGTTCAAATACGCCGTGTTCACTTTATTCCGGCTTCGCTTTCTTTTCAAAACTTACGTAAACCTCCAGCTGCCCTTCGAGATTGGCAACCTGCTTTTCCGCGTCGGAAACGGCTTTGCCGGCGGCCTTCAGATCTTCTTTGGCGGCCTTCAATTCGTCGGCGGCAGCGCTATAACGCACGCTCAGCTTCTCCAGTTCAATAACACGGCTCGACAGCTCCGATGTCTTGCCTCTGATGTCGGCCTTCAGCTGGTCATTGGACTTAACGGCGGCATCCAACGAGGTCTGAAGCTTGTGGACCTGCATGTCCAGAGACCGGATTTCCGCGTCTTTCTGCTTCAGAGAGACGTTGTGCGCTTTCTGCTGCTCCAGATTCTCCCGGGTAACCGTTTTATTCGCATCCTCCAGCATGGCCACGCGGTTTTTCAGGTCGCTGATTTCATGCTGGAGTTGATCGTTATCCTTGGATAGCGCCACATTAGCCTTTTCCGCGTCATTTAACCGGGTAACGGTTTCGGCGTGGTCGTTTTGCTCTTGGGTCAGCTTCGCTTGAAGCTCGACCAAAGTGCCTTCTAGCCGGTCAATTTTCATCGATTGGGCTTCGGAAAACGCGAAGGCCTCTTCAACCTTTTTTTGGTTGGCCTGTTCGGCCTGTTTCAACGCCTCTCGCTGTATGTCCAGCTCTTCGTCGGCGATGCCCTTGGCGATGTTCCACATCTTCTTCAGCAGGTCTTCGCCATCTTTGGACAGTTCCTGCGGCAGCTTGACGACGGCAGGCAGGGCCTCGGCTTTTATTGCTTGTGCCTCGTCCGTGGCGTTCCAGGTATTCAAATATTTGGTGATCGTGGTCAGGCTGCCTCGGCCCAGTCTGTCCAGCAGGGTTAGCGCGGTCGGGCGTTCGCCTTGGGCGGCAATCTCGGCGCAGGCGGCGTGTACTTCGGCTTCGGTCAGTCGTTGCGGGATCATTTAGGTGGTCCTGTAAAGGTTAGGTTAAATACATTATAGCACAATATTACACATTTAAAACTGTAATTATGATTATTACATAATTATCATAATTACGTAATAATAAGAAATGATATCCTTGTTCTTAACCGTTTTCCTCGGCCCATCTTTTTATTCCGGCCTCTGCATCCTTCAGCAGCGCTTCCCCTTCCAAATCGCTCCGCCTTCATCAAAAGCGACGGCGGCAGCTTTCATTTCCACGACATACTCCATGCATAGCCCGCCGCCGTTATTGATCAGGTCGGCAAGGTAAGGGTATTTGTGTTCGTTATTGATATGGCTCATCTGGGTTATCCTTTGTCGCAGCCGCGCGGAATCTTCCACGACCGTTTGGGCTTGTCATGTTTCGCATAATCCGCGACCAGTATTTTCTCGCCGGTGACCCGTTCCAATTCATCGACACTGACTGGCTTCGGGTTACACTATCTCAGCCGCATTCATTGAAAAGCTTAATGCGGGCCTTGCCAATTCTTCGATGATTTCTTGAGGAGACAAACTATGTCTTACCTGTTGCAAGTTGATTTCCCGTACCAAGGCCCTTGGGGTCATGAGATGGCCAGCGCTTTGCGCGGTTTGGCCGAGTCAATTGCCAATGAACCTGGCCTGATTTGGAAAATTTGGACAGAGAACCAGGCTGCCGGCGAAGCTGGTGGGATTTATCTCTTCAAGGATGTGCCGAGCGCAGAAGCCTACTTAGCCATGCATACCGCACGTTTGATGAGCTTTGGTGTGCCGAGGGTGAATGGCAAGGTTTTTGAGGTGAACGACGCACTTTCATTGATTGACCGGGCGCCGCTTTAACTACTTTGATGCCTGCTTCAACTGAAGTTGCAGGCATTTCAGTACTTCTTGCTTTGTGCTGAACATCAAAGCCATTTCGTGGCAATGGCTCCGGCCGGATGCAGCATCATCCGGCTGAAGTGCTTGGCGAAAATTGATATACCCGCGCCTGCTAGCGGGATCGATGTGTACGTTTAGCTTGCTGTTTCAACCCTTGTCACAATTTCTCGGGATCATCCAGGAATGTCGTGGCTTGTCATATTTCGCGTAATCCGCGACCGGTATTTTCTCGCCGGTGACCCGTTCCAGTTCATCGACACTGACTAGATAGCGGTCCAGGTTACGCTTCGTGGCCTCCGGCGAGTTCGGCACGATCCAGGCGATCGCCCTTTCGTCCTGGCCTGTGCCGCGAATGATCACCTTCCAGAACGCGACCGGCGTTTGGACCCCGTGCGACTGCACGAAGTAATCGAAGGCCGGGTTGTTGCCCCAGATCACGCCGCCGATCACCAGCAGCTCGTCAATATCGCGGTAGCATTCGACGATCTCTTCGGTCAGCAGCCAGGCGCCCCGGTTCATGTTCGAGACCTGAGGCAAGATGTTGGTCATGTAGTTGCTCTGCCTGATGGCAACCTCGGAATGGTCCAGATGGTTGGCCGCCACCAGGTGGCCGCGGTCGTAGCTATGTCCGTAACCCTTGGTGCTGGTTTGCTGGCAGTCGGCCGGAACATTCGGGTCAAGCTTGAAGCTCTTGGACCTGGCCTCGCTGCCGGCATCGTGCTGGGCGTTGTAGCGGAACTTCACCGCGCCGCGCTTTTCGCAATCTAGCCAGACTGTAAAACCTTCGTAACCTAATTCGAGTATGTTGCCTGAGCGGTAACCATCGGCAGGGATGCCGGGGCGGTGGGGTTGGGCGCATGACGAAAGAAAGATAAGAATGACGCTGTAAATGACGAAACGCATGAACTGGGGCCTCCCTGTAGGCAAAAGCCCGCGAATGTAACCCGTGAAGTGCAAAAATAAAAGCGTCGCATATCGCAGCTCTACGGAAGCCTGAGTATGGCGCTTAAGATCTAATCGCTAATTAACCTTTAAGCCTCGCGGCGATTGAGCGTTCAAATTGCCGGCAGGGATGCCGGCAACAGGAATCAGGGATGATTCTTTCTTTCCAACTGAAGAGAGGCTGATTAAGTTCTGCCACTTAACCGCATTGAATACAGACACTTAAAAGCGTATGCGAAAGCATCGCGCGTGCCGGATCTCCCGTCACGGACACTTATTCGGAAGCCGGTAAGGCTTGGTTCGGTTTGTAGAGGGAAAAGCGGGAAATGGGCGGATCTGTCCGTAATTCGCGGCGTACGTTGACTAGGCGCCTTAACTTTCAGCTGTAAGCGAGAGCCGACGACGGGCGATAAAAAGGCGAGACTTTCCGAATGGCTTTTAAATTGCTGCGGCGGTGGGGCGTCAGGGGCTGTTAAGAATGGCCTTGATGCTGCGGAGTTCGGCGATTCTGCCGCTTTTTGGTCGGTCCTCAGGCGATTTAGAGCCCTGTCCGGATGCAGCCGCCAATAAATCAATTTTTGCTTTGACCTTGGATTCTTCTTTTCGGGTCCGCTTCTTGAGTCTAACAGCCGCCCTGTCGCGCTCGTATTTGAGGCGCCCGCCCATGCCGAAGATGGTAAACAGTTTCGAGGATACAGTCCGGATCGCGGCATAGCCTTTGTAAGCCGTATCGCTAATTTTTTCGCACAGGGGATGCACGGTGATCAGGCCGGCTCTCACCAGGTCTCGCACGGCGCGTTCGGTGCGTTTCAGTGTCAGGCCGCTTTTCTCGGCGATGAACGGCATCGATATGCCCTGAAAGGATGCGTCAGTCTGCGGGATGCCGACGCGGAGCGTCGCGAGGTCCAGGTAATGCAGCAGGCAGCCCAAGACGGTCAGGCAGGCCTCGCGGCGCTCGCTGCGTTGCTGCCGGTCTGAGCCGTTGGCGAGATTTAAAGACGGGATGGTTGTGGCCGGGTCACGGTAATACCGGCGTATCTCTGAAATTGCTTTTGTAATAATCTTCGGCCGGGTGTGCTGTTTGGGCGGTTCAAACCACCTCGGGTTATCCGGCGTGTGACCGCAATTGTTTCCGTGCATGCAATTTCCGTGGGGGTGTCCTTTTTGGGGTGGCCACTGCCAGGCTGAGCTGGTCTACGCGATGAATGTATAAAAATAGTAGAAAAACCACAGCAAACATGTGACATATTGCCGCATTTTAGGAATTAGTTGTAACGGCTCGCGTTTGAAACTGGCCGGGCTCGCTTTAATTGCAAATGAAAGGCCTTACAGAATTGACGCGACACGGTGAGCTGATCGGCCTGTAACGGCCAATTTCAGACATAGAACACCCTTTGATCACTGACTACAAACTGGCTCATTGCCGCCAATGATTTGGCTTGGGTTAAAAACCCAACGGGCTTTTAGCTTCTTTAATCGTCACACTCGGCACCGTATGGTACTTGGTACAACAATCCAGATAAAACCTAAGCCACTTATGAAAATCACGGCGTTGCTGATCTGGAACATTGCGCTGACCAAGCTGTGCTTCGAACGCCTGACTGAGGGGTGCGGTAACAGTCAACACGACAACCTCCACTTTCACCTATTGGCGCAGTTTGGATGATATACGGAAAGGAAAAATCCTTGCAGTTCACAAGTTTATTGTGGCGACCCAGGTTCTGTGGTAGATATACTGTTAACAGCTTAATAACTTGTTAGGCGTGGAGTGAGTCCATGTCATCATCCTACCTCGCTAATGCTAAAATCCCCTATCCTCGGCGTCAGAAATGTGGATATGGGATGATGTCCGGCAAGTTCCTTGAACGTGTTGCGTTCAGCTTCAATAAATTCAAGGGTTGGTAACATAACAAGCTAAAGTGGTTGTTGAATAACTTAACCTTAGCTTAATATTTAATCGTTTTATTCTTTTTTACTCAGTTCCACACTTTAAATTAAATTGAAAATTATGAATAAAAAACTTTTCTTTATTTTTCTTGGATTAGCTTTAAGTCATGTGACACTTGCAGGTAACGTTCAATTATCAGCCACAAGGAATATTTGCAAACTTGAAGTTCGAGAAGGCTATAACGGAAATCCGGAAAACAATCCTATTGTCTTTGCAGGGGCTGTTAACAGCGGTTGGAGCTTTAAAAGTCAAGATGGTACTCAACTTTCATACCGAAGAGGTGGTCATTGGGACGATTGTATTCCAAATAGCTGGACCCATTGGAAAACGGAGCATAACTCATTATCTGGTACTGAATATAAAGCCATTGATTAAAGTATGATTAAATATTTTATTATTTTTATTACTATTTTTTTATTTTCTTCTAACGCTTATTCCAGTGAAGTTGAAATTGTTACGAAAATAATTAATATTCCTGAAAAAGCAGGCTGTAAATCGAGAAGTGGTAAATTTCAACTTCTTCTACCCATTGGTTATAAATATTATGACTATGAATATATAGAAGATAATGCAAGCCCAAAGCCAGGAGATGTAACTATTACCCCAAATCCGACAAAAACTGGGGCAGATATTTCGTGGAATGTACCTTCTTTAAATATATCTTCTGGTGATGCTATCTGCATCGGTAAAGAGCGCTCATGGTTAAAAGCAAAAGTGAATGTTCGCGGGACTAAAGAGTGATTGAAAAGTCTTGAAGCTGCTCATCAAGTCCTGCAAGTAGCCCAATGGAAAACCCGGCATAGCTTGAATGGCGTTGGCGTTTTGCCATCGCAAAACGCCCTACGATCCTACGGTTTAGCATTCCGTTGTAATCGCTTTTTAGCTTGCGGCTGCGTGGTTTTGGCTGTACTTTCCAGCCTAACAAAACAGTCAAAGGGACGCACCGTCCTATGGCGAATTTGAAAGTTGGTTTTTAGCTTCGTTTAAGGATTGTCCACGGCGCGCCCATTACCTTTGCGTTAGCTGTCTTGGCTGACTCTTAATAGCTTTACACTTAATTGCAAGCGGCTACACCTAATAAGTATTCTGTTTAAATTGTATGGAGTCCTAAAGGATTCAGAACTCTTCATTAATCTGTCGTTTTCGCACGGGATCGCGATATGCTTCTACACGGTCTTCCCATCCCTCACGTTCGTCTTGGGAAAGAGTTGGGTAGGTATCGATACTCTCATCCGGGTAATACTCTTTCCATTTCTTTTCTGCGTCATCATTGGTGCGTGTTAGCCATTCTGCAATCAGCTCGATACAATTATCCGATTGATAATAGTAGGTGTGAACCAAGGTTGGAAGGTTGAGATTCTTCAAGGCTTTTACTACGGAATTACTGGACCATTCACCTTTGGCGAGTATTTCGTTGAGCGATGCTACCGTTTCCTTTACCGATTCGATGCGTTCATTAAGAGCGGTTCTCTCAACAAGATCATCCAGTTTTTTATGCTCGTACAAGCACCAATCTAGACTATTGGGGTTTGAGGTCACCCGTACTTCTGACGCTGAAATTGGTGATCCGCTGATACCTAGTAATTGAATATAGGCCCAACGCGTGATGTTGTCCCCAATAGTGCGTTGAGCGAATTGCGAAACAAGAATCCTGAATGCATTAAAGGTGATGACAGTGGCATTCCAAATCAAGAAATAGAGCCGTGAAAACTCCAGTCGAAACAATAAGGCTAAAATTAATAGAATCAGGCCTGCGGACACGGAGGCGTATACGAACCATTTTTCAGTCCAGTTTTGCCCGATGTTGAAATAGAACATACCTACTGTAGCGGAGAATAGCGCTAGAAGCAGAAAGAAAGGGGCAGTTTGAATGGTTCCGGCATTCTGACGAAACCCTTCGATGCTTGATTTCAGCGCATTCCAAAACTGGATCATATAACATATGAGAGATTTACCGAAGGAGGATATGCTGTCTCTTTGCCTAATATACTGAACGTGTTTCCAATACAGACGATTTACCCCCTTCAGCAACCTCAGCGCCTCGTCATTGGGCGAACTGATGATTAGAAAAGAGGTTCTTCGCGGTTCAGGATCAGTCCAAAATAAATCTGAGGAACGGGATATTTTATTAAGATCGCGAAATAGAAGTGCGCTAAAAACGACGAAGTACAATAGCACACAGATAACCGCAATCCAGCGCCAGTCTGAAATGATGTTTAACAAAACATCGGATTTCAAGACGGGATAGCCGATCAGGACGAACAAGGGGACCATGTAGAGGATTCTCAACATTTGCACGGAGAAGATAAAGCTTAAGATGCTCCTCATAAACGAAACAGGAAGTTCAAAGATTTTTGATTGAACCGATTCGATGACAGGTGTACCCAGAAGTACGATATGGCCAGCAAACCACTCAGGTATTTTATCTTTTTCATACTTAAAGGCGTCCAGAACAACATTGCCACCGTGGCTGTGCGCAACAATATGACATCGCCAACCTTCTTTGTGGAGTTGTATAAGGTGGCGACGAAGTAGATCGGCAGCGTCTTGTCGGGACTTCCAGTTGTTCATTCCATCCCAAAAGAATGACAATCGGTCCCCTTGCTTCCATGGGCGTACCACCGAAGGAGCGTCTATCGCTGGCGAGTCATTCTCTTCATCGTTCATAAAAGCAAACCAATCATAGTCACCGTCCGATTGATTTTCGGAGTTAGCAAATCGACTGTTAAGTTCTTCGCATAGCTTTGGATTCGGGTTATGCTTCCATGTTGCCGCTATCGAGTCTTGTGGCTTTTGGGCTAGCGTGCCCTGCCTTCTAAGTGCTTCATCAAGTTTTTGACAAAACGATCCCTCTGGTTCATACCAATTGATGCTGCTATGTGCAGGCGCTGCATATGTGCCATGAATAACGATCACTGTTTCTTTGCTTTGGTCGGGCATGAGACTCCTTAATAAAACCTCTGCTGCACAACTACTTTGAATTGAATTACAAGCGCCAATACTTAGTATCTAATTTTTGATTATTTTTAAAATTATTACAACAAATACTGAGAGTCCGAATTATTATCCAAGTAAGCATTACTGGGGGTAGTCTTTACCCCTTTTATGGATGAGAAGGCCTGGAGTTGGCAGGAAGTGCCAGTTGGTTCGCTATAGTCAATTGTCTGCTTTCCGTGGGGTATGTTGCCATTCAGAAATCTGGAATGACTGACACAGGGTCGTAACAGCCCGAACAGCTCACCGCAACGCGTCAATTTTGAATGGCTTATTACGCCACGAACATGGATTGCGAGCCGGAGCGGCTAAATGCAAGCTCATTTGCAAGCCGTTACAATTATTTGCGTTTGTCCTCTTCCGGCAGCAGGTCAACCAGCAGGCAGTTCAGCGCCTTGGCCAGTTTCCTGAGTATGTCGATAGACACATTTTCGGCGCTGCCCTTCTCCATTTTGCTGATCATAGATTGGGTAACGCCCGAACGGGCCTCAAGCTCTTGTTGAGTCAGGCCCAGATCCAGCCGCTTGCGTTTCAAAATATCGCCAATTTGCATGAGGTAGTCAGTCATAAGTTAATACTTTCGACATTATATGAATATATTCATGGGACAAGCAAAGAAAGAGCCGCCGGGTGGGGGGCGGCTCTTGTTGCGAACACGGCGGTTTAAGTTGATATTTTCGCCAGTTTTTCAAGGTACGCACGGTCTCTTCCCGAAAGGGCAGCCGCTTTGTCAGATGCCAAAAAGGCGGCCACTTGTTCCCCAATGGGTTTAGGCTTTATGCGCGCGGTTACGGTGCGGCAGGCCCTCACGGGAGGCGGCTGGATTTGCCGCATTTGTCGGCGGATTTCTTCCATTTCCTGCCAATATGCAGGCCCGTTAAGATGTTGCGCGTTATTGATCCGAGTTCGCAAATCCATCACATGCCCCCATTTTCTTGTTGGGCAATCATCCTTTCCGCGAATTGATCAAGCTTGCTAAAAAGGAGTTGGTAAAACTCGTGGTTAAGCTCTAAAAAATTGGTGAAGCGGTTCCGCGATGCCTTGATCATCCAGTCTTTTACCCGGTTTCTGTCCAAACCAAGTTCCTTAATTCGGGCTTCAAGGCGCTGATGGTCGGCCTTGCTGATGCCTTCAAAACCGGTGTTAAGATCCGCTTCGGCCTGTTGCACGCTTACCGCTTCCCGCCGTTGCAGCATGTCCTCGATATCTTGGGTGAACACTTCGGAAAGTCCGGCCATACGCAAGGTTGCATCAATATGGGCGGATTTCTCGGCCATTTTCAGCGCCTTGTTAATGTCGCCGTTATCCTGGGCAATGATGCGGGCCCCTACCCCATCAGCCACCACACGGCCGGAAGCGTCCACAATTTCACACCTGATGATGATCTGGCTTAAATTGGCGCCGGTTAAAGCGGCTTTTTCATAGTCCGGAAGCGTTGGATAGCGCACCGTTAAACCCAGCATTCCACAGATTTTTTCAGCGCCTGGCTTGAACAGGCTGGGCTTGCTGAAATGATTGGGGTTTTTGCAGCTTTTACCGGCCTGGCATTTGCTTTTATGGAAAACGTGAATTTTGCCGAAGTCTGTACCATCAACGAGGGCATCACGCACCCAGGCCATGAGAGCCGCGCGATTTTGCCGGCGCCGGTCCAAGCCTTCTTGAAATGTGGCCGCAGGAAGATCCAGCGGATTGGCGGAAATAACCGGCAGGTTTACAGAGTTTTTTGCAGGCTCAGCCGGCTTAATTGTTTGTGTTGTCGAATACATGACAACCTCCTATGTGCGAATTAAATAAAAGCCGGGAGCGAGCGGCTACAAGCCCCCGGCTTTGTGCTTAATATTCTTCGGGAAGAAGAATGGTTGTTACGGATCGGTCGGCCTCGGTGATGACCAAAAATTTGACCGCCTCGAACCGGTAAGCGGAAAGAATCCGGTTGCCGTCTTTTAAGGCCTCCACGTTGCTCCGCTTGTCTTCGTCGCCGAGGTTGCCCCAGTCGCCGCGCTGGTGGCGGCTCAGCAAGGCCAGCGGTGAAACGCCAATGCCTTGCATGACGACCAGAGCGCCGGGCGTCGCGAAGGTTCGCCCTAACGCGAAAAGCGGCTGCATGGGTTTAGCTTGATTTGCTGCTTGAGTTGTCATAATCTGAATGCTCCTATGTGCGAACTTGGGAAAATGTGAGCCAGGGCGGCTACCCTGATCCACGCGAAATACCTAGAACGGCGCTACTTTGGATTGATCGTCCGATTTAGCGGCGTTCGCTTTCCCCTTGATTGAATCAATCATGTTTTTAACCGCCTCTACGATTGTTTTTCCGGTTACATAAAACGGTTCAATATTTGCCCCAATGGGAGCAGACACAAAAACCGAATACTGTTCACCGTTACCGTGCGGATAAGCCCAGCTATCGGCAGTAACACAAACAGAACGCCCACTAATGCCGACGCCCAATAAAGCGGTTTTAACCACGCCAACCGCCCGCCGTTGTTTATCTACAAGTCGAACCAACATAAAGCCTCCTAAAAGGAATGAAGATAAATGAAATTATGAACATATTCATAATTTGAGCCGGTTTTTTACCTGCGGATTGATCAGGTCCGCAAGCCAACTAAACCGGAAAAGTTGCCCCCGCTTTACTAACCTGTATTAACGTGCCCAGAGCCTAGCGGGAAACAAGCACGACACCCATATAAAATATGAATATATTCATATTTTATACAAATATACATAAATATCAAGCATTTAAATAAATATTTCATGCTGATTTTTAACCCATTTAAAGCCGCCGAACGGGCCAGCCGGCAGCCATGCGCCAACGCCCAAAACCGGCAATTTTGAACCGGAAAAGCCGACCGGAAACGCCAGCACCGGCAGCCCTCGCGAAACCGCGCAGCGGCAAGCCAAGAGCGAACCGCGCGAGCTTGGCGCACCTAAGAAAACCACCAGCCCGGCATTTGCCGAAGCCACTACCGCGCGCGTGCGACCCGCGAGCCTGGACCGCAGCGAAACCGAAGCCGGACCGCCCGCCCACCACTGGACAGAACCGCCGGCGCCGGCAAAGGCGGCAACTTGAGCCACCGCCGAAGCCGGGCCGGAACCCACGCCACCCGGACCGAACGCGGCCAGGCAGCGCACCAGCGACGGCGGCACGAAACCGGGAACGGCGGACAGCAGCGCCGCATCCGTGCCACTGCAGCAGCCCACGACAAAAGAAGCGCCGCCGGCGGCGAGATCCGACGCCACCCGGACCGCCAAGGCCGAACCGGACGCGGGCAGCGCCCGCGAACCGGCCAGCGCGACCACACCGGGCAGACTAAACACCGGAGGCCGCCAACGCAGGCAAAGCCGCGCGGCAGCGGAAACCGGCCGGCAGCGCCACCTTGACCGCGAACGCCGGAACCGGCAACCCGCAAGCCGAGAACACGGGCGAGCCGCTGGAACCGGAACGCAACCAAACCCGCCAGCCCATGGCCGAAACGCCGCGCGCAAAAACGGAAGCCAGCGCGAACGACGAAAACGGCACGAACAAGCAAGCCGGCGCCGGCGACCACCCCGCCCCGCCAGGCAAGGCCCGGCGAGCCCACACCCAACCACACGACAACGGCCGGGCTACGATGCCAGCGCCGCGAGAACCCAAAACAGAAACAAAACCAGACATAACACACCCCCAAGGACCAGGAAGAAAACCGGACGACCACGCCGCCCGCCCAAAACAACAACTGAAAAGAAAAAAAAGAGAAAAAAAGAAAACGCCTCCCAAACAAGCCGAAAATTTCAAAAGACAATGTGGAGAACGCTTAGGGATTCTTAGCCTGGCCACAAAGAAATCAAACAAAGTGGCAGGCTTAGAAGCCCTTGGCGGTACTACGTTTTCTTTTGAAATTTTTGGTTTATCCTTTTAGGCGTTTTTTTGTTTCTCTTTTTTACATCTGCTTGAGCTGTAGGCATAGCCGGAAGTGAGCATTGACAAAGGCGCGCAGCACAACGAAGAAGGCGGCAGCGCGGCCTTATTTCAGATATTGCGCAGCCACATTGGAGCGGCAATGACAGTACGCGCGCTTTTTGCGCGTTCTGTTATTGCTGCGTTTCAACGCAATGCTTTTGATTGTTTCTGATCAATACAAACAGAAAAGAAATATTTGAGCGGGGATATAAATGGTAATAAAACGGTTCGATCTTTATTTCAAGGCACCGGCTACATGACGGCCAACAATGGCCTCGCGGGGATATCTCCCCGGCTATTCAGCAGGCAATTCTTCTACGTCGCCGCCGCTGAATATTTCAATGGCACTCAAGATTGCGCCATCATCAACGCTAGGCAATGCTTCGCGGCATCTTCGCAGCCATTCCTTTTCCGGAAATTGCTCGATGATGTCTGCAATGATTGTAGCCATATTCTCAATCATTTCATTTGCAGGGCGTATCGCTTCTAAATAAGCCGCCATGGCTGTCTATGCAGGCATAAGCGTTGCCCTCCCCGCTTAATTTTGTGGCGGTTAAATTGCCTTCGACAATGACTGAATTTACGTCAGAAGTTAACACCAGAGCGCTGGTGCTGTCCTTGCTGGTCGAGATGATCTTTCCGTCAATTGTGACAATGCCTGCTAGCAGGCTTTCAGAAACCAGAGGCCCCTGTACCAATACTTGTCCGGCATCAGACTTTAATATCAAGGCGCTGGTGCTTCCTTTTCTGGTGGAAACGGTTTTAGCGACCTCACATACATCATCAGCATCACAGGAATTGGCCGCTATTTTTGTTGAAGGATCGGTGGGTTGGGTGGGCGGCTCACAGCCTATTAAGCCGATGAATAAAGAGTAAACAAGATACCGTCTTTTCATAAATCCCTCCTTAAGCAGGATGTGGAAAATCAACGAAATTCATTCTAACGCATAAAGTTACGCCATCAGCAAATTAATGGCTAAAGGTTAGTCGTGATGATCAGGGATGCACGAGGCATGGGCAACAGGTCGCGCAGGCAGTGCCGGCGTTTCGGATGAGGTCAATGCTTGAATTGCGAGATGAGCTTCGGGCGGCACTGGCATGGATGCCGGTGCCGCGCGGCCAAGGATGGCTTGCACTGCGTCACCGATACGATGGGGCGAGCAATTCGGGAGCGCGTAGGGCAAAACAGGGATGTTTTGCGGTCGCGCGAACGAGTTGCGGATTAGGGCGATGGCGTGCGAGGGCAATTGACAGGGACGTCTATTGCCCACAGCCAGGGACGGATTTTATAAGCGAGTTGGGCGGCAGCCGAACGAGCGCTTAGATGAAGGCGCGCGCCCTTACGGCGCTATCGACGCCACAGCGCTTGGCTGCTGATGAAGAAGGTCGAAGCATTGGAGGGCGCGCCGCTTTGTAATGAGGCCGGGCCTGAGCTTGTATGCGGCTATACGGTGCTAAACAGCCATGTTCGAATCTACAAGGTATATTTAGGCGCCTTTTTCGAGTCTTCATTGCTCCGGTCAACGATGCTGCGTTGGCGCTCGTCCTCCCAGATATCGGTGCCCTGCTCGTGCGTGATTTGGCCACGGTCTATCATCAGGCACAGCCCTTCGCGCAAGCCCGCCAGTTTCAAGACGATCGGGTCATTAGGAAACTCGGCTACCCTTTTGGTCCAGTCCTGGTTGATTTTGTCATCATGGCAATAGTCTACTTTCTCGGTTTCCTCCGCGTAAGCGCTGAGCGATAGAGAAAACAGGAATATGGAAAAGAGTCTGGATTTCATTCATGTCACCTGAATAGGGTCGTTAACACAAATATAGCCGGGTTATCCAGATTGAACAGGAAGGCAGCTAGGCCTCTGCCGGGGACGGTATCAAATGATATCCTTTCATTTCATACTCATAAGAGAAAACCCTCTCGTCAGCGAAAATACCATTGTTTTGTCTACTCAATTATTTTGGATATTGAGAAAATCGCCCGATGGAACTAACTCAAGATTGTCTGTGGGACGGTTGTAAATGTAAACCCATGCCTGGATGGTTTCTCCGCTACGAAGACGAACATGTTGAATTTTACGAATGTATTCTGTTGGCTTCGGGAAACCTGGGCCGCATTCTTCGTATACATCCAGATGGAGTAGAACTAAGCTCGGATCGAGGAGACGATAGACCTCTCCCTGCACAATGTCGGATGGATTATCCGATGGAACAACACCGGGGTAGTAGTCAACCTTATATAGTTTTCCCTGATAGGTTGCATAGCCAATAAAGTTAGCGTATCGGGCCAATAGATGAAACATATCGCTGTTGGTATCTCGTCGCAATGTGCCGTATACGAAAAGAGATTCGTGTTTCATTGTGGTTTATTAGTTGCTCTAACTTTAGCTACTAGGGCGTTAAGGCCTTCGAAGCTTTGATCATTAAGGTAATCTAAAACAAACTCATAATCACCAAGACGTCTGATGTAATAATCAAACATCATTTGGATTTCACGCATTGGAAGTTGACCAAGTTGTTCTAGACTCGCAATGAACTCGAAAAAATTCAAATAATCAACGAACTTTTCTTCAAGTTGCTTATCGCTGTGGCTTATGACGGTTTCCTTTAGTCGCTCAATATCTTTCGTGTCCTCATCGTAGTCCAGAAGTTGGCGAATATCAGTGTATCGGCATTCGAAGAAGAATTTCTCGAACAAAGAATACAGCCATTGTGAACGCTGTAATTTACTGTTTTGATAGTAGATGTAGATTGTAAATGCTCCACCGATGCCAGCGCTAACTATGGCGATCAATGGCAAAATGATCTTTTCAGTTATTTCCAAACATTGTGGACTCATTGCTTCTTCCATTGTACTTAAATAATGAAATGATATCATTTCACATCACGCCGAAAGATGAATAAATGGTTGTCCAAGGCCGGCCAGAAGTAGTAATCTCAGATAGCTCAGTCATGAGAGGTAAAAATGGGGTTTCATGTCCTTCCTAGGCCTTTCTGACTGAGCAACCTTATTACATAATCTGGCAAGTCGCCAGTCAAATCCCACACGGCTTCAGATCATAGAATTCCGCTCTGGCCGGCGAAGAGAGGATCAGCAAAAACAGTATGCCAAAGGGTACATAATTAGCGCCTATTTAGTATAAAAAAGGCACATAATTAGTACCAAAAGTATACTAAATTTGTGCCTGTTCCTGTAATTCCTTGGCCAATTTCAGCATGGCGTAACGCATAAAGTTGAGCTTGCTTCTGCCGGACAGTTGAGCGCCCTTCACTAATTGCTGATACTCGTGTTCGTTAAACGGTACCCGCATCGCTTTGTAATCGCGGATAGCGTCTGGACTTGATTCTGGAATTGTTGGTTTTTCAACTTTGCCGCCGCCTTCCGCTCCCGCTGCGAATGCCTCGATTTGATCCGGGGTCGGTTCGGTACGGACGACATTCAGGCCGCTCGCTTTTGGGTTTCTGCGCTTGACCATTACAGTATCTCCTGGATTAATTGTCTGATTTCCGCCTTGGCCTTCGGGTTATCCATTTCCACGACGCTCAAGCCGTCGCTCATCGCGTCACGGTAGACTTTGCGGTCCCGGATCATCGTCGATAGCAGTTTGATTTCCGGATAGTCGGTCAAGCATTCCCTGGCATCCGCTTCTTCGTGAATGATCGGATTGGTCGGCGCCATTGTGATCAGTCCATAAACCTTCAAGTCGGGGTTCAGGTCTTTAGCCTGGACAATGATTTCCTGCATGTTTGGCAAGGTGTCTAAGTCTGGCTGGGATGGTCTGAACGGTACAATCAGAATATGTGCGGCGGTCATGCCAGTTCTTAATTCCCTGCTGTCGCGGCCGGCCGCATCAACCACGACGTAACCATAGCGCTTATCCAAGTCGACCAGGGTTTCCCGGATATTTTCGTATTTCTGCACGCAATAGACTTTCGCCAACTTTTCGTTTTCGTCTCGATCCATTGCCCAGTTTGCCGCCGTGCATTGCCGGTCAGCATCCACCAGAACAACGTCATGCCCTCTTCCGGCCAGTTCCGCGCTGATATTGACTGCAGTGGTCGATTTGCCGCAACCGCCCTTTTGACTTCCGACTAATATAATCATAGTGTAATTTTAGTATTAAAATAGTATAAAAAATGTACCAATTCAGTATCAAAAATGCCGCATTTTACGCAGCAATTCCAGCGTCATGAGACAGTCCCCTTTTGCCCGATGGGCGCCTTTAACCGGTATGCCTTGCTGCATGGCAGCGTTAGTTAATTTTTGCCATTTGTAATGGCCCCGATCATTATCCCAAGCGCCCCAGAATTCCGCGTACTCCAGCATTACGCAACGGTAACTGTATTTGGGCGAAGACAAGTTGTAGATCTGGCATGTTTGCCAGATGATCCGGTTATCGTAATCGGCGTTATAAATCGCCACGCGTCTGCCGTCGATAAGGTTTTGGACTTGATCGTAAACATCCGGCCATCCTGGTGCATCCGCTACCGCTTCGTTCGATATGCCGTGAATGCGAATGGCATCTGCAGGTATCGGGTTTTTGGGTTTAATTAAGCTGTCGAATAGCGCGTTGCCATTTTTGTCGACGACCGCAATTTCGACGATCTCGGCTCGATTACCCAAACCTGTAGTCTCCGTATCGAGAACGATGAAGTCTGATTTAATGAAGTCATCCAGGTCTTTCATAGTGCATTTTTAGCGTTAAAGTAGTACCAAAAGGTTACCGTATTGATACTGTTTCGATACAATTTTAATGCCGTTATTCTGGCACAGTGATCCCGCCCTGTTCAACGATCAGCGCTTTATTGATCATGTTGTCAACCACCGGGTATTTCTCGTAGAGAGCCCCGATTGTCTTGTAGTAGCCGATCGTGTCGAACCGTTTCTTTGCCTGTCCCTGAGTGATGCTGGCCAGCATGGACCTGAATGCCGGCGATACGGTAACGACTCGCAAGCTTTTTATGATATTGGTTCCGGAATCCACTAGCACTAAATTGAACGGCAGATAATGGGGGCCGGCTTCTACCATTTCATCGCCAGCTAGATGGATCGTAAACGCCAGATCGGACCAGTCCAGAAAATCATCGATCTTGAACAGGAAAAACAGAATATCGTTTTCGGCAAACAAGCCAAAAGAGGCGGTTCCGTTCAGGAATGCAGTGATTTGCTTTTCGGTCAGTGAAAAATTGAAGGTCAGCATTGGCGATCCGTCCACCAGGACGATGCTCATGCTTTCGTCCGGCATGTTGCAGCCTAACCGTTCGCCAACTGCCAAGCGTAGGAGGTCCGTCATAAAGCGTTTAGTGATGGGTGCAACAAGCTCATGGCGTATTACTTCTTGTCCGCATGGCTATATAAGTTGCTAAACAACCGAACCACGATAAAGATCATGGTCTGGGTGATCCTGATGGCCGGTACCCGGACCGGGTTTTCCGATGCAAAATCATCGATCGCAGCATTCATGAATTCGACTAGCTTCATTTGAGGGGCGTCTTCGATGACCCGGCTCACAAACCGGTCTTGCAGCTTGGCTCTAATCTTCTCGTCCATGTCGCGATCTTTAACCAGCGACTGCAGCTCCGCGTCTAATAGCACCGCCTGTTTTTCCAGCCAGTCAAAGTCCATGTCATTTTGAGAGGGCAGGGGGCCGAAGGCCTTTTCGAAAACGCAAAGCACATCGAAGCACAGGTCCATGAACAGGTAGGACATGTCCTGATTCTCTTCGGCGATAACATCTGGGAATATGCCGAATATTGTTTGCGCCATGGCAGTTTGATCGAGCTGAAATTGCTCAATAATTCTTCGCCCGGCTTCTTCGTCAAGGCTCTTGGTGTATTCCAATGCCTGGTAAAGCTCGCGTTCGGTAAGTTCGTGCATAGTGTTAATTAGGTGCTGATTTAGTACCAAAAGTATACCTTAATAATGCCGATTTGATGCACATCCGGTACAAGATTAATACCTCCGAAGGCGCACCAAGACCGCACGCCCGACATCCGAACACCAAAACCCCTTTTACCCAATCTTTCCTGATCCATTTTAGAACCTCTATTTAATAACTAGCAGTTGAAGTCTGGATTGAAGATGTATGGGCACAAAATCAAACCAGGATAAAATGAATCATTTAGTCCTTTACAAATAAAAAGCACTCGCTATAATAACAATCACCGGGACAAAATGAGTCCCGTAATCACTAAGACGGGCTAACTAAGATGATAACACTTTCAAAACTCACAAAAGAAGATGCTAAACAAGCAGCCATGAAATTTCTGGGTATTTTTGCTATGTGGACCGACTGTTTTTTCGATGAAAAAGCCGGTGCCAGATTGCTGAAAGTCGACGTGGAAAGCTATGAGGGAGGGGATATACATTACGATCGTTATCCTCCTCATGTGCTGGAAAAGTATATTTCACAGAGCGATTTAGAAAACTCCGTCTTTGTAAGGCGCATTGAAGAAATCTTCGATTTTGCTCAATCAGGGACCTGGAGCGGCGTAGATACTATTAACGGAACTCAGTATTTTGAGGCTTGGTTAGATGAAACAATTATTGGATTAGGATCCTTCCGCCAAATGTTTGGTAAACGGCCTATTCTGTCATTTAAGGATGATGGGGTAGCAATGTTGGGAGGTGAAGAAGATCCAATTCTAGACACTTTATTTATGGTTACGGATGCCGCCGAGGCGAGATGGAGACTTTTAGAGAACTTAGATCTGACATTAGAGCAAATAGCGTTGCTAGCCGGTGTTGGGATAAAAACCGTTAGAAATGCCGCCAGCTCAAAAGGGCATGATCGTTTGATCGTTGCCGGTCGCGAAGATGACAAGACGGTGGTTGACCCCGATGAAGCCTATCGCTGGCTACTAACAAAAAAGGGTTTCACCGGCCCATTCTTATATGACGAAGAGCCGCCCTACAACACATACGAAACGTTAGGCCAGTTCAGGCATCATTGTTATGTCATGAGAAAGTTGGCGAAGTTGGAGACTGCCGACTTGGCAAAGCAATTGAACTGGGACGATGCCACCAGCCAAGCATACACCGACTTGGAAAACTTAGTCGTATCCGAGAAGTTAGGGCTTTTGTCGCCGAATACGCTGTTGGAGTTAGGCAAGTTTCATCAATCCAAGAACCTTAATACCTTTGTTATCGAAGGCAGCCGGATTCTAGCTTCCGTAGTGGCGGAACTTCGAGCCAAATCATTATTTAACTGATCCAACTAAATCAAGGTGACTGTCATGATTTTAACAAAACACGCAGAAGTCCGGATTCAGCAACGTTGCATTCCTAAGCTTGTATTGGATTTGCTTCTTCAGTATGGCGAAGTCGAGCATCAGCATGGAGGAACAGAGTTGGTTTATTTCAAAGCGAGAGATTTTGCCAAAGCCCGCGGACATTTAGAAAGAATGTTGAAGGAGTTCGATAAATTGAGAGACGCTTATTTAATCCGAGGCCACCAAGAGGAAGAGGAGCGGGACATCATTATTACCACTGGTTATTTAAAAGGCAGTCCGAGAACAAAAACCAAAGCCCATCAGTAAAACGTAATCTCAAACACAGGAAAACAATATGCAAGAGAAATTTCAAAATAAACTTATTGCCAGAGCTATTGATGTTTTTTCCGCAGAGTTTGGTTCGCCATCTCGCTCTACAGTTAAGGTGTTAGCTTGGAATATCAGACATGAATTGGGGGCTGTTATACAAATTGACCAGCCTAATCGTGAGCAAGGCGCCTATATTTGGCTTCCTTATCCGCCGGAAGGTCAATTAATACCTGAGATTGCGTTAGAGTATCCAGGTGAAGCAGGACGGCATAGCAATACTTATGCATCACCAGGCTTAGGACGTGGCTTACCAGCGCTAAAATTATATGTACGCACCGAGGGTCAGTTAAGTGACACTATTGCTTTTATCAAAGCATTTCGTGATTCATTACCATTACCAGAAATCAATAAGGAAACAATAGGGAATGAATTATCTTCGGTAGTGGACGTATTACGGATGCCAGACGCCAAAGAGCAAAAAGCGAGGCGCGAAGCGATACCGAGATCGGTACAAAGAGAAGTGTGGCAGCGGGATGGTGGAATTTGCGTTGATTGTGGTACGAAAGAAAAACTTTGTTTCGATCACATCATCCCGTTTTCTAAAGGGGGGAGTAATACAATTAGAAACCTTCAATTACTTTGCGAGCGTTGCAATTTATCTAAAGGTAATCAGATATAACTGAGTGCAATCGATTTTTTATTGCAAAGCCTAATTTAACAAAAGAGGGTAGTCCTTTGAAAAACAAAGAAAGCGCAATAGATACCGGCAAAACCTTTTTACGCTCGACTTCTCATCTGATTGTAAGAGACGCAAAAGGCAACAGATTAAGGTCATTGTTGGTGGGCCTTCAGTTCGGAATTATTCATTTACCTGGCGAACTTGTGACAGTTACCTTATGGCCTTTTGTCTGCAACATCGCACGTAGCATTTCCTATCTTTTTGATAATACCCTGTTTGTTTTGCAGGCCGCATTGCAAGCAATTGTGATGGGCGTTGGTGGCTATCTCGAGGCTTCAGAAACGGTCATCGAAGATAACAAAGAGTAAGGGGCGAAAACCTTAAAGCCTGGTATTACAGAATATACATTCGCAAAAACCGCACGCCCGACATCAGCCCCATAAAGGAAAGCAGGAAATGCGAAGAGCTTTAAGCCGCCTGCAGCAGTTGAAAGTGAGATGGTTCGGTGAGTTCATGCATAGTGTTAATTAGGTGCCGAATTAGTACCAAATGTATACCTTAATAATGCCGATTTGGTACATATTAGGTACAAGGTAAATACCGCCGAAGGCGCACAAGACCGCACGCCCGACATCCGAACACCAAAGCCCCATAAAGGAAAGCCGGAAATGCGGCCGACTTTAAGCCGCCTGCAGCAGTTGGAAGTGAGAGGGCATTTGCGGGGCTTTGGTGGGTGGGGGAGGTGGCGGGCATCAAACAGTTGTGCCAAAGGCACGCATCATTGGGATTGCGCAGCGCAGGGACAGCAAGGCCGGGGAGGGTAGGGCGCCTGGTCGGTGCTCATGCGCTCGGGCGGCACTGGCAAGGATGCCGGTGCCGGGCAGCCAGGGATGGCTTGCACTGCGCTACCGATAAGATGGGGCGAGCAATTCGGGAGCGGCTTGTGCAATACAGGGACGTATTGCGCTGACGCGGACGAGTTGCGGGTTAGGGCGAAGAAGGTTATAAGTCTACTCTGGCGTAATTGGATGTGCTCTAACATGGTTATTTCTTTGCCCATGCTCAACTTCTACAAACCCAAAATGCTCTAATATGGATGGTATATAAGATGCGAATCTGCCTCTTAATCTTGGTGTTAATCCATAGAAACCATTAACAGGATTATGTTCATATCTAGCCCATGCTTCAACAGTGCCGACATTTGGTACTTCCTCTTCCCCGCGTGTACCTAACAAAACCCAATTTCCATTACAATCGTCCTTGAGATAAAGATAAAGATCCAAGAGTGAGCGCAGCATATAAGCATGCTGTGTACCATTTTGTGTTGTTATAACAATAGTTCCATTATCTTGGTTTACATCGAAGTCAAATGAAATTCCTGTTGGGGTGTTTATTCTTATACTCATAAAAATCCTTTCGTAGTTTTGTTGTATTAATACATAACGTATTGCGGAGCCATTTGTAGGTGCAGCAACTAATAATCGTTCTTTAACCGCCCCCGCAATTCCCTAATAATCTCCCCCGAAGCATCATCCGGATGTACAGCGCCACAATCAGCCAGCAACTTACTTCCAGGCTCATGCAGCCCAAAAGCATTCCGGATCGCCATCCCGAGGCTAAAGTGCAAATCAATCAAGTCTTCTTCCCGCATCACGGCAATGGCTAATTTCTGCTCGCCGTCCAGGATCAGCATTAAGCGATCGACCGCTTCATCAACGGTTTCCGGTCGCTGAAATTTGCGCCGAAATGAAGCTGACCAATTTTTAGACAATGTGACACAACTCCAGAAGAAGCAGGATGTTAGATTGCAATATGAAGACTTAATGACAGAGTTATCCACAGATTTTGTGGATAACAGGTTTCAAGAATATTGCCCGATGTTAATGTATTCTTTCGCCCGTCCATCGGTCACGGCCTTTCCAAAACGAGCATTCTGGGCAATGCCGTAAGCAAATATTTTTAGAATTTTATGACTCGCCAAGTCAAGGCTCTCTCATGAACAGCAAGCCATACCGCACCATGTTTCGAGAACCTACCGGTTCCAGATTGATTTCGAGTTCTTTCAATGCCCGGCTGATGACATCGGTGTAGCCGGCATCGGAATTGCCGCTTTCTTTCATTGCTTCCATTAAACGGTCCAGACGTTGTTTGTCGGGGCCACTCATCCAGAACTCAAGTCGAGACATGCCAGACTGTAATCGAATGTCGCGCAGCTTTCGTTGCCGCTCTCTATTATTAGCCATTTCCTTGTTACCTCTAACGGATAGCGTGTTACCGATAACGCTTTAACGTGATCCTAACCCCTGTCCAACTTTTTGCCAAGTTTAGCCTGAAATCGGTTAAAAACCTGATAACTTTTACTTAAATAATAGCTTAAGTAAATTTAGTATGATTTCATATTATTTTTGGTGTTTTTGTACTCCCTTAATAGGCGATTTTTTGCGTGGAATCCTGTAATTTACGTTTTAGCGCTTAATACGGAATACTTTTAAATATTCATTTAAGTATATAATGGCTTCGGCCGCCGGCCGGAATAAGGACTAGCGGGAGCATTTGAACAGAAACTTACGGTTTCAACAAAATCCGACTATGCAAAATTTCTCTAAAGCGGCCACTGACAATGATTCATTTCGAACAGACTGGCCATCAGGTCACGACCCAAA
>Ga0208509_1000165_pt1 | contig 28280 bp, 28 predicted proteins | sample LakWasMeta7_HOW4_2_FD_183857 | JGI IMG/M metagenome (GOLD analysis project Ga0208509, IMG submission 183857) | Freshwater sediment methanotrophic microbial communities from Lake Washington under simulated oxygen tension - Sediment Metagenome... | ecosystem: Environmental > Aquatic > Freshwater >...
TTCAGGCAAGCCAGCACATCGTTCCGAGACAATGCCGGTACCGGCCTGGTCTCAAGAACCTGGCCTTCGGCATCGCCGGTATCGGTCGTCACGCCCAACTGCACCAGCACCTGATAGCGCTTATGATCATCCAGCATCAAGGCCGAGACTTTGGTCGCCTCGCCAAAACAAAGCGGCAATAAACCGGTCGCCAGCGGATCGAGGCTGCCGGTATGTCCCGCCTTATTGGCATTGAACAAGCGCCGAACCTCCTGCAAGGCCCTGTTTGAGGACACTCCGAGACGTTTATCCAACAACAGAATGCCGTGTATATTCCGTCCCGACTTGCGTTTACTCATCCTGATCCTTGTTCTTTTTGTCCAATCCGCTGAGCAGCTCGGACACGCGCATGCCGGTATCAAATGAATCATCGTAATAAAAACGTAATTCAGAGATATGCCGCAAACGCATGCGCCTGGCCAATTCATGCCGGATAACCGGCGCCAGTTCGTTCAACCACTTGACGTTGTTCTTTTTGCCCTGCTCATCGACATTCAGAACCGTGACATAAATTTTAGCCACGGCCAAATCTTTGGACACCTCAACTTCGTTGATCGTGATAAAACCCAGCCTGGAATCATCGATGTCGCGCTGCAGAATCAAAGCCAGTTCTTTCTGCATTTGCGATGAAACGCGGGCACTACGGCCAAATTCTCTTGCCATAAGGATTACAGTTCCCGTTTAACTTCAATACGTTCAAACACTTCGATCTGATCACCGGGCTTAACATCGTTGTAGTTTTTGACGCCGATACCGCATTCCATGCCCATCTTGACTTCGGCCACATCGTCTTTGAAGCGACGCAACGATTCCAGCTGACCTTCAAAAATCACCACGTTTTCACGCAGTACACGGATCGGCAGATTTCTCTTAACAAAGCCGTCTACCACCATGCAGCCGGCAACTGCGCCGAACTTGGGCGAACGGAACACGTCACGCACTTCGGCAAGACCGACAATCTGCTCCTTAATTTCCGGCGCCAACATGCCGCTGATGGATTTTTTAACCTCATCAATCGCGTCATAAATAACGCTGTAGTAATGCAGATCTATGCCTTTCTCTTCAATCAGCTTGCGAGCGGTTGCATCCGCACGCACGTTAAAGCCTATCAAAATTGCGCCCGAGGCCAGCGCCAGGTTGGCGTCGCCTTCATTGATACCGCCGACACCGCCGTAAACGACTTTAACTTCAACTTCTTCATTGGATAAGGCCACCAGAGAACTGCGCAATGCTTCCAAACTGCCTTGCACATCGGTCTTGATTACCAGATTCACGCTGGCAAGTTCACCTGTCGCCATTCTGGAAAACACTTCATCCAGCTTGGAGGCCTGTTGCGCGGCATGACGACTGCTTCTGCTCCGGTCTTCACGATGCTCGGCCAGTTCTCTGGCGGCGCGTTCGTTTTGCACGACCAAAAATTCATCCCCGGCATTCGGTGTGCCCGACAAACCCAGAATTTCAACCGGCGCTGAAGGGCCGGCCTCTTTGATCGATTTGCCGTTTTCATTAAACATCGCCCGGACCCGGCCGAATTCATGACCGCACAGCACCATCTGGCCTTTTTCCAGCTTACCTTTTTGAATCAGCACGGTCGCCACGGCGCCGCGACCTTTGTCCAGACGCGACTCAATCACAATACCGGAGGCAGTACCTTCAACCGGCGCCTTCAATTCCAGAATTTCCGATTGCAGAATCAAGGCTTCGATTAATTCATCGATACCTTCGCCGGTCTTGGCAGACACTTTAAGGAACTGCACGTCGCCGCCCCATTCTTCAGGCAGCACATTCAAGGTTGACAGCTCCTGCATGACCTTATCGGGATTGGCATCGGGCTTGTCCATCTTGTTCATCGCGACAATAATCGGCACGTTGGCCGCTCTCGCATGCTCGATGGCTTCCTTGGTTTGCGGCATGACGCCGTCATCAGCTGCTACGACGACAATAACAACGTCGGTCACATCCGCGCCTCTGGCCCGCATGGCGGTAAAGGCGGCATGGCCCGGGGTGTCCAAAAAGGTGACCGAACCGTGATCTGTCTTGACCTGATACGCGCCGATATGCTGGGTAATACCGCCCGCTTCACCGGCGGCGACGCGGGTTTTACGAATGTAATCCAGCAGCGAGGTTTTACCGTGATCGACATGCCCCATGATGGTGACGATGGGCGCGCGCGTTACAGCAACGCGATTATCCTCCGCCGTGACCTCGGCCAGCATTTCCTGCTCAAGATCGTCATCGCTCTGCATGATAGGCTTATGGCCCATCTCTTCAACCAGAATGGCCGCCGTTTCCTGATCAATGCTTTGATTGATGGTGGCCATCATACCCAGCTTCATCAGCTGCTTGATGACTTCGGCCGCCTTGACGCTCATTTTTTGTGCCAAATCGGAAACAATAATATGCTCAGGGATGGCGACCTCTTTGACTATCGGGGCCACCGGCATTTCAAACTGATGCCGGGTATCTGGCTGGACAGAGCCGCGCTCAGCCTGCTTGCCTTTTTTCTTGCCTTTTCTGGCATCCTTGCTGCCGACACGGGCGCTTTCTTCCTGTTTCTTTCTGTGCAGCGTCTCCTGCTTGGCGGCCGCCTGCTGCCGGACTTTATCGGCATTTCTTTTGATGGACTCTTCAAGCCGACGCTCTTTTTCTTCCTGTTTTTTCTTGACCTCTTCCGCTTCCTTGGCCTTGCTGGATTTTTCCAGTTTGGCTTTTTTATCTTCCTTGACCTTTAAAGCTTCAAACTCAATTTCTAATTCGGCTTCGGGTTCGGCTTCGACCGCCAGGACTATCTCAGGCTCGGACTCCTCCTCGGCAACGAACTCTTCTTCGACTTTGGCCTGCACCGGGGCAACGATTTTGTCCACTTTAACAGCTTCCGTGGCTTTTTCTTTAACCTCGGTTTGTTTTAATGCGTCTTCATGCTTACGGCGTTGCTCGGCTTCGAACTCGATTTGCTTTTGCTGCTCTTCCAGGGCTTTTTTGGCCTGTTCCAGCTCTTTCAGCTCCTCAGTCTCCGTGACTTCAGTGCGCTTGATGTAGGTTTTCTTTTTACGTACTTCAACGCTGATGGTTTTAGTGGCGCTGCCAGGCCCACTCGCCTGTTTAAGCTCACTGACTTTTCTGCGTTTTAGCGTTACGCGTGTAGGTAAACTTTCTTCATTACCTTCGGATTTGCCATGCCGTTTGCGCAAATGCGCCAGTAACTGCATCTTTTCGTCTTCATTGATGACATCATCAGGGGCGCTCGCAGATAATCCCGCTTCTTTCAGCTGCTCTAATAATTTTTCCAGAGGAATTTTTACAACCTCAGCTAATTGTCGTACTGTTTTATCGCTCATTTCCTACCCCTTACTTACTCGGCAAACCAAGGCTCGCGTGCTTTCATAATCAATTTTGCCGCCCGTTCTTCATTCATACCTGAAAAATTCAGCAAATCGTCGACCGACTGCTCTGCCAAATCGTCCATTGTAATAATGCCCTGGCTTGCCATCTCATAAGCCAGATCTCTCGTCATGCCTTCCATTTCGAGCAAGTCTTGCGCTGGCTCTGCGGTTTCTATTTTCTCTTCGGAGGCGATGGCTTTAATCAGCAAGGCATCTTTGGCGCGGCTTCTCAGCTCATGAACCAGCTCTTCATCAAAACCTTCAATTTCCAGCATTTCACTGACAGGAACATAAGCGATTTCTTCAACGGTGTTAAAACCGACTTCAACCAGAATCGAGGCTATTTCTTCATCGACATCGAGTTGTTCAACAAATAATTGGGTGATGGCGTCTGCTTCGGCTTCGCTGTTTTCTTCAGCTTTGGATGCATCGATAACATTTAATTCCCAACCGGTCAACTGTGACGCCAACCTTACATTTTGCCCGCCGCGGCCAATGGCCTGGGACAGATTGTCCGAACTCACGGCCAAGTCCATGCTGTGCTTGTCTTCGTCGATGACGATGGACTGGATCTCAGCAGGCGACATCGCGTTAATGACGAATTGCGCTTCACTGGGGTTCCACAAAATAATGTCGATGCGTTCGCCTGCCAGCTCGTTGGTCACCGATTGCACCCTGGAACCTCTCATGCCCACACAAGCCCCGACCGGATCCAGCCTGGGATCATTGCTTTTAACCGCAACTTTAGCCCTTGAGCCTGGATCGCGCGCGGCGCCCAGCACCTCAATCAGACCTTCGCCGACCTCCGGCACTTCAAGCCGGAACAAAGCCATCAATAATTCCGGCGCCGTCCGGCTGACAAACAATTGAGGTCCGCGCGGCTCTGAACGGACATCTTTCAGATAGCCTCTGATCCTGTCGCCAATGCGAACGGATTCACGAGGAATCATGTCTTCTTTGGCAATATAGGCTTCGACGTGGCCACCCAGATCCAGATAAACACTACCCTTCTCGATGCGTTTGACGATACCCGTGATCAGTTCGCCGACCCGGCTTTGGTAAGCCTCAACAATTTTTCTGCGCTCGGCTTCCCTGACCTTGTGAATGATAACCTGCTTGGCCGTTTGCGCGGCGATACGGCCAAAATCAACGGATTCGATTTCCTCTTCTATGATATCACCAACCTGCGCATCCGGATTATCCAAGCGAGCTACTTCCAGCAGAATCTGCGATTCCGGGAACTCCACATCGCCGGCACAGGACGGATTGGCATCAACCACTTCCCAGCGACGGTAAGTGACGTAATCTCCGGTTTTCCTGTCAATGACAACCCGGGCTTTAATTTGGTTGGCATGACGCTTGATCGTGGCTGCTTCCAATGCGGATTCTATGGCCTGAAATACGGCCTCTTTTTCAATGTCTTTCTCATTTGAAAAAACATCTACTACTAACAAAATTTCTTTATTTGCCACTGCGTCCTCCTTTTTCTAGTAAATACTCAGGCACCAGACGCGCTTTACTCATTGCGCTGAACGGCACCTCGAAAACCTGCTCGCCTTCTTTTAGCGAAATAATCTCGCCCTCGACTTTGTCAATCTGACCGGTGATTTTTCTACGGCCAGCGATGGGCTTAAATAAATTCACCAACACGGTACTGCCGATATAGCGTTCGAACTGGCTAATTTTAAAAAATGGCCTGTCTTCGCCCGGTGATGAAACTTCCAATTGATAGTTGCCCTGTATCGGATCTTCCACATCCAGGACGCCGCTGATCTGATAACTGACCTTAGAGCAGTCTTCGACCAAAATTCCATTTTCGCTATCAATATAGATCCTTAACAGACCGTGTTTAGGGTGCGGATTGTATTCAATACCGACACATTCATACCCTAAACCTTCAACAATTGGCTCGATCAGATTAACCAAATGCTCAGGAGCCTGCTTCATTTTTGCCTCACTTATTTGCGCACATAAAAAAAGAGCCAAAGGCTCTTCCATTAACAACCAATTGTTAAGCTTCCAAATTACCGAAGCCCAGAAAGTAAAAAACCCCAAAATGGGGTTCCTAATAATGTGGTAGCGGGGGCAGGATTTGAACCTACGACCTTCGGGTTATGAGCCCGACGAGCTACCAAGCTGCTCCACCCCGCGATTGATTTCAGCAATTATACTGGTTTTTTTAGACTTGGCAAGCCTTTTATTTTCCGCCAGGCCAAATCTATTGAATCCAGCCCCATTCGACCAATAACAGCAATAACAAACCGGCAATCACTCCCGCCAGCACATCATCGAGCATGATCCCGAATCCGCCTTGTACGCGCCGGTCAGCCCAGCGAATGGGCCAGGGCTTGACAATATCAAAGAGCCTGAACAGCAAAAAGCCGGCCACGAGCGCCTGCCAACTGAACGGAACCAGCGCCATGGTAATCAATAAGCCGGCAATTTCGTCCCAGACGATACCGCCGAAGTCATGCTCGCCCAGTTTTTCGGCGGCCTGACCACAGATCCACACCCCGGCAACCATCACGACCAGGGTCAACACGCTATATATAGCCGTGCCCGCTTGCGCAAACAGCCAGTAAACCGGGACAGCGGCCAGCGTACCCAAGGTGCCGGGCGCTTTTCTGGCCAAGCCGGAACCAAAGCCGAAGGCCAGAAACAGCACCGGATCAGACAGTATCTGCCGGGGCGTCAGCTTGTTTTTGCCCACCTGCGTATTAAGAAAAATGCTCAAAACCTTTCACCTTTAATGCCTGGATTTGGCCGGACTTGTTAAGCCGCAAGCCCGGTTCCGACTCGATCACGCCGATTTGATGGTAAGCCCCGGCCAATAGCGGCGTCTTTTCCGGGCTGACGGTAAAGCACAATTCATAGTCGTCACCGGCACACAGCGGCATCTGCCAGTCGCCGGTGTCATTTATGTAATCCTTAACTGCCCCCGACAATGGCAATTGCTCCCAGTCGATACAGGCGCCGACCCGGCTTTGGCTTAAAATATGCCCCAGATCGCCCGCCAGCCCATCCGACAGATCAATACAGGCATTGGCGATGCCGATTAAGGCGAGTCCGGCCTGTACCTGCGGATCGGGACTGTTGAACCGTTTCAATGCCTCCGCAGGTTCAGTGCAGTGATAGCCCTGTTTTATTTTCAATCCCAGACCGGCATCGCCCAAGGCGCCGGTCACATAAATCAAATCCCCGGACTTGGCATTGGAACGCCTCAGGGCTTGACCACAGGGCACCAATCCCATGGCTTGCACCGTCAAGGTCAGCGGGCCCGAGGTGGTGTCGCCGCCAATCAAATCGACCGAATAGCGTTCAGCCAAGGCCAGAAAACCGCTGGCAAAAGCCGACAGCCAGTCTTCATCAACACTCGGCAGGGTTAACGCCAGCGTCACGGCAACCGGCTTGGCGCCCATGCTGGCCAGATCGCTTAAATTAACCGCCAACAGTTTATGACCCAACTGCTCCGGATCGGCGCCGGCAAAAAAATGCACATGCTCGACCATGGTATCGGTCGTCAGTGCCAACTCATAGCCCTCCGGTACCGTCAATAAGGCACAATCATCGCCGATGCCCAAGCGGGTTGTCGTATTGGTGACCGGATGCTGGGCAAAGAATCGCTGAATCAGGCCAAATTCGGACAACTGCATGGAGGCAGGAGGTAGAACAGCGCATGGAGCGGATGTCGAGACAGGCACACTTACTTCTTGCTTTCCGCTTTGGCTTTAATTTCCAGCGCTCTTTTTTGCTGGGCCACTTTATCGAGGATGCCGTTGACGTATTTATGGCTGCCATCGGCGCCAAAACATTTGGCCAGATTAATACCCTCATTCAAAATCACTTTGTACGGCATATCCAGGCGGTGCAGCAACTCGTAAACGCCGATTCTCAAAATGGCTCTTTCTACCGGGTCGATTTTCTCAACCGGGCGGTCGACAAATTCCGCCAGCACCTGATCAATGTCGCCCAGATTTTTGGGGATGCCGTAAAACAGCTCGGTAAAGTAGCTTTTCTGGGCATTTTTCAGGCGCTCATCCTCCAGAAACTGGCGCTCAATTTCGCCAAGATTCTGCCCTGTCATTTGCCATTGATACAATGCCTGTACAGCCGTTTTTCGGGCATTGGTACGCGCTTCACTCATTAGATTTCCAGATTATTGAACAAACTGACCATTTCTATGGCCGAAAGCGCCGCTTCCGCACCTTTATTGCCGGCCTTGGTGCCGGCGCGCTCTATCGCCTGTTCAATGCTGTCCACCGTCAACACGCCAAAACTGACGGGAACATCGTATTGCAGGGAGACCTGCGCCAAACCCTTGACGCATTCGCCGGCGACATATTCGAAATGCGGCGTGCCGCCCCGAATGACCGCGCCTAAGGCGATAATGGCATCGTATTTTTTGCCGGCGGCAATGCGTTGCACGACCATGGGCAGCTCAAATGCGCCCGGCGCCTTGACCAGATGAATATCGGCCCTATCCGCGCCATGCCGCACCAGGGCGTCAATCGCCCCGCCTTCCAGTTGCTCGACGATAAAGCTGTTAAAACGGGAGGCAACGATACAAAATTTGCCGCCCTGGGCTGATAAATTTCCTTCAAACATTTTTATAGTCGACATTTTTTCACTCTCTACTTTTACTGAATACTATTTTTCCGTACCGACATGCTCGGCGATTTCCAGATCGAATCCGGACAGTGCAATATATTTTTTATGGGCCCCCAGAACTTTGAGTTTGCGCACCCCCAAATCAGCCAGGATTCTTGCGCCGGTGCCGGTGGTTCGCCAGTCCACATCCGATGACTGCGGCGTAACGCAACCGTTGTCTTCGAGTTGATAATGATGAATGTGCTCGGCCAGCGATTTGTTGTCTTCGCTCTGCCGGATCAGCACCAGCACGCCCCGCCCCTCGGCTGCTATTTTTTCCATGGCTACCCGGATGGGCACGTTACAGTCACTGCGTTTGGACGCCAACACCTCATCCAGCCAGTTACGGGCATGCACCCTGACCAGCACCGGTTCGCCGCCGGACACCTCCCCCATCACTAAAGCCAGATGCAGGTTGTTGTCGTTGCGATCCTGATAGGCATAAAGCCTGAAATCACCAAACTCTGTGGGATAAGCGCATTCGCTGATACGCTCCAGGGTGTTTTCATGCTGGATGCGGTAATGAATCAGATCCGCGATGGTCCCGATCTTGAGATTATGCTGCGCCGCAAATTCCTCGAGTTCGGGCCGCCTCGCCATGGAGCCGTCGTCGTTGAGAATTTCAACAATGACTGCCGCCGGCTCAACCCCGGCCAAGCGCGCCAAATCGCAGCCGGCTTCCGTGTGCCCAGCACGATTCAATACCCCGCCGGATTTGGCCATCAGCGGAAATATATGCCCGGGCTGCACCAGATCCTCGGCCTTGGCCTCGCGCGCAACCGCGCACTGCACGGTATGGGCGCGGTCGGCCGCTGAAATACCGGTGGTCACGCCGGCCGCCGCTTCGATGGAGACGGTGAAGTTGGTGGAATGCGGCGTCTTGTTTTCATTGACCATCAACGGCAGGCGCAATTGCTGACAGCGCTCACTGGTGAGGGTCAGACAAATCAGGCCGCGGCCGTAGCGCGCCATAAAATTGATATCTTCAGGGCGAGTGAAAGCAGCGGCCATGACCAGATCGCCTTCATTTTCGCGGTCTTCATCATCCATGATGATGACCATTTTACCCTGACGCAAATCCTCTATGATCTCTTCGATTGTATTCACTGCTGCCCCTAAGGTGCTACTTCAAAAAACCTGCGTTTTGCAATAAGGCTTCCGTTATGCCACCGTGGCCTTTGGCCGCGGCGTCGCCCTGCATCAATCGTTCCATATAGCGCGCCAGCAAATCCACTTCCAGATTGACTCGGCTCCCGACTACCATAGCGCCCAGCGTTGTTTCCTGGAGTGTATGCGGCACAATATTGACACTGAAAAGAGCGCCATCGACCTCATTGACCGTCAGGCTGATGCCGTTAAGGCAAATTGAGCCTTTTTCGGCAATGTATTTAGCCAGATTATCCGGCGCTTTAAATTTGAACCTAAACGAGCGGCCGTCCGGCCTTTTTTCCACGACCGTCGCGATGCCGTCGACATGGCCGCTGACAATATGCCCACCCATACGGGTTGACGGCGTCAATGCCAATTCCAGATTGACAGGAGTGCCGATACTTGCGTCTTTCAATGTGGTTCTGGACAAGGTTTCATTGGATACATCGGCGCAAAAATAATGAGCACCCAGATCAACTGCGGTTAAGCAGACACCGTTCACGGCAATACTGTCGCCCAGCGCCGCATCGACGAGCGATAATTTACCGCTGTCTATTTTCAATCGACAATCGCCGGCCCTGTGCTCGATGGCAGCTATTTTGCCCACTGCCAATATAATGCCTGTAAACATGGATGCGCTGTTAGTTGGGTGTAAGGGTTAATTTTAAATCCGGGCCGACCTGCCTGACATCAGACAACTTTAAAGCCTTTTTATCACTCATGCCGTGCATGCCCGGCAGTTTAAACAAGCCGCGCCCCTGGTCGCCCAGAATACAGGGCGCCATATAGATGATCCATTCATCAACCAGATTTTCGGTCAGCAGCGCGCCATTCAAAGTGGAGCCCGCTTCGACCAGCAACTCATTGATCTGCTGCCCGGCCAGAAAAGCCATGACTTCATGCAAATCAAGCCGTCCCTGGCGTTCGGGCAGCCGGTGAACTTCAAAACCGGCCTGCTGCAACCGTTTCATTCTGTGTTCATTGGCCGAGGTTGTTAAAATCAGACTACGCCCCGGCAAGCCGCCCATCTGTGCGTTAACCGGCATTTGCAACTGCGTATCCAGCACCACTCTGAGCGGTTGTACGGCATTGAAATCCACGCGCGCATTCAGCGCCGGATCATCGGCCATTACGGTATTGATGCCGGTCAGGATCGCCGAACTCCGCGCTCTTAATTCATGCACATCTGCCCTGGACTGGGCCGAGGTAATCCACTTGCTTTCACCGGAGGCCATAGCGGTGCGGCCATCCAGACTCATCGCCAGCTTGCTGCGCACAAGCGGACGCTGCCGGGTCATTCTTTTTATGAAGCCTGGATTGAGCGCCATGGCATCAGCTTCTAACACACCGCAACTGACTTCAAGCCCAGCCGCCTTAAGCCGCTCCAGGCCGCGGCCGGCAACCTCGGGATTAGGGTCCTGCATGGCCGCTACCACCCGGCTGACGCCGGCTTTTATCAGCGCATCGCAGCAAGGCGGCGTGCGGCCGTGATGGCTGCAAGGTTCCAGACTGACATAAGCCGTCGCGCCCTGGACGTCTTGCACTTGCTTTAAGGCTTCAACTTCGGCATGCCCCTCCCCGGCTTTGACATGCCAGCCTTCTGCGATGATCGCGCCATCCCTGACTAGAATGCAACCCACACGGGGATTCGGATCCGTGCTGTAGCGGCCTTTTTTAGCCAGATGAATGGCTCGCGCCATATAAACGGCATCCTGATAAGCGGACTCTTGCATGTTATTTTTTTTGCAGATGTTCAATCATGTCGGTGAACTCACTGACATCCTGAAAGCTTCGATAGACCGAGGCAAAGCGCACAAACGCCACATGATCGAGCAAACTCAGCGCCTTCATGACCTTCTCGCCCAGTTGCTGCGCCGCTATTTCGCGCTCGCCGCTCTCCATCAGCTCTTTTTTGATCCGGTTGATTGCGGCTTCAATATCATCGCTGCCCACCGGCCGTTTTTCCAACGCCCGCAACATGCCCGCGCGCAGCTTGTGCTCATCGAAAGGCTCCCGAATACCGTTGCGCTTGATAATACGGGGCAAGGTTAATTCTGCTACCTCATGGGTGGTGAATCTTTCCTTACAGACCGTACATTCACGGCGCCGGCGAACCTGATCACCTTCGTTGGCCAATCTGGAATCAATTACCCGGGTATCCTGTGCCGCACAAAACGGACATCGCATAAATCTAAGCCACCGTTTTTTGTCTGCCGAAATCTCGGCCTGCAAATTCAAAACTGTGAATTTTATAACAATTTATTAATTCTGACCGTTTTTTATTTTCCCATCTCACCATGACTCCGCTTTTCATACAAAGTACAGCAATGGCATTGTCACTGATGAACCGTTAGCTTATGCTTTTACTTTCAACCATTACCCCCTGAGCCAGGCAATGAACACTCAAGACGGCGTCATAAAATATCAGCTCCATCATACTCAAAAAAACGTCGCCGACAAATTCTCCTTGGCTGAAATCAACGCCTGGCGTACTGTTGTTTTTCGCCTCGGCCTAATTGGCCGAATCCCCGGCAAATACGGTGACTGCGGCTTCGGCAACATCAGTCAAAGACTGGCCGCCGACAGCGACCAATTCATCATCAGCGGAACGCAAACCGGACATCTAGAATCTTTAAATATCGACCAGTATTGTCTGATCGTTAAAGCAGAACCCAAAGAAAACCGCATACATTCCTGCGGCCTGTGTCAACCGTCTTCGGAATCCATGACGCATGCCAGCATTTATGCGCAAGCCTCTGAAATACAGGCGATCATTCACGTACACAGCCCGGAAATCTGGCACAATACGACTGCACTTCATCTGCCCCATACGGCCGCAGACATTCCTTATGGCACGGTCGCCATGGCAAACGCCGTAGAACAACTGTTTCAATCCGGCCGCTTAAAGCAAAGCGCCTTGTTTAGCATGCTCGGACATGAAGACGGCGTCATGGCTTTCGGCAGAAATATGGAAGCGGCGGCCTGGGTGTTGATAAAATACCTCGCTTTGGCCATCAGCATTGAACAGCGCCGGCTTTACCGATAGAATAACTGCCAAATATTAGCAACTATTAATACATTATGCCCGAAATTCTGATCTATACCGCCAACCTTTGCCCCTACTGCACGATGGCCAAGCGCCTGCTCGACAAAAAAGGAGCGCATTACACTGAAATCAATGTCGATGGCAAACCGGGGCTACGGGAAGAAATGATGCTCAAAACCCAGCGCCGCACCGTGCCGCAAATCTATATTGGCGACCTTCATGTCGGCGGCTTTGATGATCTGTATGCCCTGGATCAACAGAAAAAACTGGATCCTCTGCTGAATTCGGCCTGAATAGAAATGTTCCGCCGCACTATGCCCGAGGACATGTACCGCACTCCCATGAACTTCAAAACCTCAGTCCGGAGATAGGAAGAAATTAAATTGAAAATCATCCCTTAACTTACCGTGTAAACGGCAAATGAAATCTAATGCTTGTTTGCCCTGTATCCCGGTGGTGCAAAATCGCTTGCTCTAGAATGAACGTTCTGCTGAAACCGGTTCTGATTCAGCATCTACGGATTGCATTGACTCGGATGCCCGATTAGCGGCCTGCTTTTTTGAATCGCGCAGCCACTGATCGAAATCAGCCACGGACAAGGGATTGCTCAAATAATAGCCCTGAGCAAGATCACAGCCGTATTCCTTGAGTCTGTCCAGGATTTCTTGACTTTCCACGCCTTCGGCGGTGACCTGCAAGCCAAGATTATGGGCCAGATTGATCGTGGCCTTGACGATAACCGCATCATTGTCGCTAATCAAAATATCTTTAACAAAAGATTTATCTATTTTGAGCTCGGCCAAAGGTATTTTTTTCAAATAGGCCAGGGACGAATAGCCGGTTCCATAATCGTCGATTGAAAACCGGTAACCCATGTCGTGCAGGCGTTCGATAATTTCCAGGGCACGTTCAGGGTCATTCATCACCGCACCTTCGGTAATTTCCAGAATAACCCACTCCGGTTTGATGCCTGACTTCGCCTCCGCATCGGCAATCCGATCGGGCAACTCGGGATCATGCAGATCCTTGGTGGATAAATTCATCGATATTTTTATCTCCAAGCCCTGGCTGTACCAGTTGGCGCATTGCAAAAAAACCTGCTTCATAGCCCAAAGCGTCAGCTGTGTAATCATCCGGGTGCTTTCTGCCATGCCAATAAATTCATCTGGCGAGATAAATCCATACTGGGGATGATGCCAGCGGACTAAAGCCTCAGCGCCCTCCAGCTTTCCGGTCTGAACCGAAATTTTGGCCTGATAAAACAATTCCAACTCACTGTAATTCAGGGCGTGACGCAATTCCGACATTAAGGTGAGCCGCCGGGGACTGTGCGTGTCCAAAGAAGCTTCATAGATGGCATACCCGGTATTTGAGGTTTGCGCGATATCCAGCGCCACCCCGGCTCTTTGTATGAGCGCATCGACATCTACCCCGTGCTCCGGAAAATGTACGATACCGATATTGGAATGAACTGAAAACTGGTGCCTGTCGACAACAAATGACTGCTCCATTGCTTTTTGAATGATCCGCGCAAATTGTTCGCTGGCTTGGATGTCCGCGATGTCGTTTAACAGAATACCGAACAGATTGCCGTCAATCTTGGCCATTTTTTCCCGGTCTGGGCTTATTCTTTGGAGCCGGATGGAAATCTGCTGCAGCATCAGGTCGCTTCTGATCCAGCCCAAAGTGCTGCAAATATCCTTGAAATTTTCAATTTGAACCAGCAACACCGATAATTGCCGATGTTCTTGATTTGCATGAAAAATAGCCCGCTCTACCTGACTATAAAACAAGGCCCTGTTCGGCAGACTGGTCAGTTCGTCATGCGTAGCGGCATACTGACTTTGTTTTTCCAGATGCTCCGTTTTAATACGCAGTTCCCGCATCTGATCAAGCGCCAGAACACCTGCTTGACGGGCAACCGCCGAACTTGAATATTGTCCCCAAACAGCAAATACAAAAGGGATTCCATCCAACATCCAGAGCGCCACATTTTCAGTCTGGGCCTGAACAAAGCCACACACCGATATTTGACCGGTGTGGTAATAACTGACCAAGCCTGTTGCAAAAACAATGCTGCTAATAGCAATCAGCACGCCCTGGTAGGCGGTTTTTGACACCTTGCCTTTAAGAATACGGACGCTATCTCTAAGCAAATGACCCCTATCGGCCAGATTCATACCCCCGATCCCATTGATTTATAAACCTCTTAAAAGATCCTTCTTAATATCATCGAGATCCTCCAGGCCCACTGAGACCCTGACCAAGCCATCTTTAATGCCGGCAGCCGCGCGCACTTCCGGCAACAGACGTCCGTGCGTAGTCGTTGCAGGATGCGTGATGGTTGTTTTTACATCGCCCAGATTGGCCGTAATCGACAGCATTTCAGTGGCGTCGATCAATTTCCAGGCCTGATCCTTGCCGCCTTTCAGCTCAAAACTGACCACACCGCCAAAATGGCTTTGCTGGCGTTTGGCTAATTCATGCTGCGCATGCGCGGGCAGCCCGGGATAGTACACTTTGGCAACACCGGTTTGTTGCTCCAGCCATTTGGCAAGTTCGAAAGCGCTGTCGCAGTGCGCTTTCATTCTGATCGCCAGGGTTTCCAGACCGGATAAAAAGACCCAGGCATTAAACGGACTCATGGTTGCACCACCGGTTCGCAGATAAGGGTAAATCTGTTTTTCGATGATGTCGTCATTGGCAACGACAGCTCCGCCCACGCAACGGCCCTGGCCGTCGATATACTTAGTGGCCGAGTGCACGACGATATCGGCACCCAACTCCAAGGGTTTTTGCAGCGCCGGCGTGCAAAAACAATTATCCACGATCAGCAAACAGTCATGCGCATGAGCCATGGCGGCAAGCGCGGCGATATCGGCAATTTCAATCAGTGGATTGGATGGCGTTTCCAGGAACAAAAAGCGGGTGTTCGGCCGAATGGCTGTTTCCCAGGCAGACAGATCCGTCAGATCGACAAAATCGGTATCCACGCCGAATTTGCCGAAATAATTCTGGAACATCAGCACGGTATTGCCAAATACGCTGCGCGAACAGACCACGTGATCGCCGGCTTTTAGCAGTCCCATGCCCACAGCCATGATCGCCGCCATGCCCGATGAAAACGCCAGGCAGCGTTCGCCCTTTTCCATCAAGGCCAGACGTTCCTGAAAGGCATTGACAGTAGGATTGGTAAAGCGCGAATAAATATTGCCGGCCTGCTGTCCGGTAAAGCGCAAGGCGGCCTCTTCGGCGCTTTTGAAAACGTAACTGGAAGTCGCAAAAATCGGCATACTGTGCTCATCTTCATGAGTTCGCCGATGTCCGGCTCTGATGGCCTGAGTTTCCAGAGAATAGTCGTTCCAGTTAATGTCTTTCATTGATTTTTTACAACCTTGTACGTTTTAACCCGGCAGCGAAGCCCCGCTGCCGGGCGAGTTTAACTTTTGCTCAGAACCTAATCCGAATTCTGCATTTCGATAATAAAACTTTCCTGGTTACGCTCCGTCTGAGCGGTATCGTTACGCAGGGCGCCAATGCGTTCCAGATAGGCATCATCAATATCGCCAGTGATGTATTCGTTACTGAAGCAAGAGGTATCGAAATGCTTGATGTCGGGATTACCTTTTCGGACGGCGTCGATCAAATCCTCCAAATCCTGATAGATCATACGATCCGCACCGATCGCGACACAGACTTCTTGTTCCGTGCGGCCGTGCGCAATCAGTTCGTTGGCCGCCGGCATATCGATGCCGTAGACATTGGGATAGCGCACCGGAGGCGCCGCGGAGGCAAAATAAACCTTTTTGGCGCCGGCATCTCGGGCCATCTGAATGATTTGCTCGGAAGTAGTGCCGCGTACGACCGAGTCGTCCACCAGCAATACATTCTTGCCTTCAAACTCCAGGCCGATGGCGTTCAGTTTTTGCCGTACCGATTTTTTTCGCATTTTCTGGCCCGGCATGATAAAGGTGCGGCCGATGTAGCGGTTTTTCATGAAACCTTCACGAAATTTCACGCCCAGCATATTCGCCATTTGCAAGGCTGCCGTACGACTGGTATCGGGGATAGGAATGACGACGTCAATATCATGATCCGGCCATTCCCGCAGCACTTTGGCGGCCAGTTTTTCGCCCATGCGCAAGCGCGCTTTATAGACCGAAATGTCGTCAATAATCGAATCCGGGCGGGCAAAATAGACGTACTCGAATATGCAGGGGCAATGGTCGATTTCATCCGTGCACTGCTTGGTGTGCAATGTGCCGTTTTCTTCAATAAATACCGCCTCGCCCGGCTCGACATCCCGGATCAGGTCAAAACCGAGCACATCCAGGGCCACACTTTCCGAGGCAATCATGAACTCGGAGCCTTCATCGGTTTTTCTTTCACCGTAGACCAGCGGCCTGATCCCGTGCGGATCTCTAAAACCCAGTATGCCAAAACCGGCAATCATGACCACGACCGCATACGCACCGCGACAGCGCCGATGTACGCCGGCCACAGCCTGAAACACATCGTCCACATTCAAATGCAGCTTGCCCACCGCCTGCAATTCATGAGCAAACACATTGAGCAGAACTTCCGAATCCGAATCGGTATTGATGTGCCGCAGATCTTCTACGAACAATACTTTTTTCAGCTCTTCGGTATTGGTCAGATTGCCGTTATGCGCCAGCGTCAAACCAAAAGGTGAATTCACATAAAACGGCTGCGCCTCTGCCGAACTGGTACATCCCGCGGTCGGATAACGAACATGGGCAATGCCCATATTGCCTCTTAACTTCATCATCTGGGAATTGGTAAATACATCACGGGTCAATCCGTTGTCTTTACGCAAATGCAAGCGACCGCGCTCACAGGTGACAATGCCCGCGGCGTCCTGGCCCCGATGTTGCAAGACTGTCAGTGCATCATAGAGCTCCTGATTAACAGCCTGATGGGAAACGATAGCAGCGATACCACACATTCTTTAAATAACCTGATTCTGAAAATAGTTAGCGATAATTAATGTATCCCGCCACACCTGACGGAACATGATCCCGCAACCAAATGGCGAGAGTTTGAAAAGGAGGAATCAGTTTGGATTCTTTCCACCACGAGTCTTCGGGTAATGGCGTTAAACCCGCCAACATGATAATGATGCTGACCACCACCATGCCTCTGGCAACACCAAAAATCATGCCGATAAACCGGTCTGTTCCAGTCAATCCGGTTTTATTCACCAGCACGCCCAACAGAAAACTGATCATGCCGCCCAGCACCAATGTCATCACAAACAAAATGGCAAAGGATGCGGCAATTCTGGCTGACGGATAACTAATGGACTGCTCAAGAAAGCGTGAAAATTCACGACTGAAACTCAAGCCGACCCAGATGGCCAGTATCCATGTCACCAGCGAGAAAGCTTCCTTGATAAACCCGCGCAACAAGCCTATGACGAGTGAAATAAAAACCATGCCGATGATAGCAAAATCTATCCAGATCATAATTACCCCCGCTTTAGCATAGACACTGTTTCAATAGGGTGGTGCTGTTCATTCAGCCCGCAGCATGGTTTTCAGGTTGTTCTGTTTGTCCAGTTTTTCCTTCATGGCGGCGGCTCGCTTCTGGTCAAGCTCGGGACCGACTTTAAGCCGATATAAAGTCCCTTTTTCCGGAAGATGGACCGTTTCCATCAATACCGGAAAGCCTTGTTTGCGCAAAGTATTCCACATTGCCATGGCATTGGCCTCCTGGCCGTAACTGCCGACCTGGATATACCAACGCGACAGACTTGGCACGGGCTTGGCCGACGCCGACTTGGCTGTGCTCGCAGTGGCTTTTGCTGACTCAGCAACTTTAGCAACCGGTTTCTCAGTCGCCGTTACTTTAGGTTGCGCCGGCTTAACTACGCGCTCCGGTGTGGGGGCCGGTTTAGTTTTAGGCGCCACCTGTGCAACAGGTGCAGGTTTCGCCTGTGCAACAGGTGCGGGTTTCGCCTGTTCAACCACTTTGACCGGAGCCGGCTTGACCGAGGGTTTTTGTTTAGGCGCTATTTTCGGCGGCGTATTAACGGGCGCTTCACTAACAGGCTCCTCACTTACAGGCTCGTCTATAACAGGGGCTTCAACCGATTCATCAATCGCTTCCTCAGTCTCCGTGCCAACGTCAATGTACTCCGCATCACTGACTTGTTGATCATTCATGTAAGGAGGCTCATCGACTGTCGCCTCGGCCTCTTCCTGGGTAAGGCCCTGCTCAGGCTGCGCCAGCACGTCCTCAGCACTGGCCGGTAATTTATTGGCGGCATCCTCAGAGGCTTTCGGCGGCGCCTCCGGAATAACCAGTTCACTGACGACCTGACCACTCTGGTCGACAGGATCATCAAAGAGCATGGGGATAAAAATAGCAGCTAACGCCGTTACGACGACTGCTCCAATTAAGCGTTGTTTTAATTCTTGATCCATTTCGTCAACTCACCTTTTTTTCAAATTCAGCCAAGCAATCAGATACCAAAAAGAAAGAACCAAAAACCAGCAGCAGATCGCCCTGTTGCGACTGGCTTTTTGCCGCACCAAAGGCGTCGGCAAATCCGTTAAAACCAAAGAAAACCCTGGACACCGCACTTTGCGAGAATATCTCGCGCATCACCGATTCCGTTGCCGCCCTGGGATTGGACAGAGGCGCAAAAAACCAGTCGTAAACCAGGGGATTCATCATATCAAGAACGCCGGCAATATCCTTATCTTTCATCATTGCAAACACCGCATGTATGCGCCGACCGGGAAAAGTCGTGGTCAGATACTCCACGAGGGCCTTGACAGCCTGGGGATTATGGCCGACATCCAGGAGCACAGGAATGTCGCCGGCTATTAGTTGAAAGCGACCTTTCAACTGCACATTGGCCAACCCCTGACGAATCGCCTCGTCATCGACCGGCAAGGTTTCGATCAGTTTCTTCACCGCCAAAATAGCTGAGGAAGCATTACGAAACTGATGCTCGCCCTTTAAGCCCGGTTCAGGCAATTGAAGCATTTGCTGCCCCTCTGCAAACCAGTCCCATCCCGCCGCCCGTTTTCGATAGCCGTAGTCTTTGCCAATACAGTACAGCAGCGCATTTTTATCCTTGGCAATCTGCAACAAAGACGCCGGCGGGTCAGTATCACCGACTATGGCGGGGATGGCCGAGCGGAAAATGCCGGCCTTTTCCTTGCCGATGGAGTCCCGCGTATTCCCCAGCCAGTCGACGTGATCAATGCCGATACTGGTGATCAAGGCTACGTCGGGATCAACGATATTAACGGCATCCAGCCGACCGCCGAGACCGACTTCCAGCAATTGCACATCCACGCCGGCGCGCGCGAAAATGTCCAGCGCCGCCAGCGTGCCGAATTCAAAATAACTTAAAGTTACGTCTCCGCGCACCGCCTCTATGCGGGCAAAGGCCTCACAAATCAGTTCATCCGATACCGGATTGCCGTCTATCTTGATTCTTTCGTTGTACTTCAGGATATGCGGCGAGGTATAAGCCCCGGTACGATAGCCCTGCGCACGATAAATGGCTTCAAGATAAGCAATGCACGAACCTTTGCCATTGGTTCCGGCAACGGTAATTGTCGGCAGCTTGACGACTTCGGGATTCAGCGCGCGAAACACCTGAGCCGCCCGCTCCAGCCCCAAATCTATTACCAAGGGATGCAAACTTTCCTGCCAATCCAGCCAGCCCTTGAGCGAATCAAAACGCATCATGAACCGATAGCGCCAAACTACACTTCCTGATCAATCGAATGCTCGACTGAATCGTTCGCTTCCTCCAGCGCAGCCGTCGTCCTGCCGGTCATCAACATCGCCAGAATGCTGGCAATCTTATCGCGCATTTCGCGCCGATCGATAATCATGTCGATAGCCCCATGTTCCTGCAGAAACTCGCTGCGCTGAAAGCCTTCTGGCAGCTTTTCGCGCACCGTCTGTTCAATCACGCGGGGGCCAGCAAAACCGATCAGCGCTTTAGGCTCAGCGACATTGATATCGCCCAGCATCGCCAGACTGGCGGAAACGCCGCCCATAGTGGGGTCCGTCATAAAGGAAATATAAGGCAGGCCCGCTTCAGCCAGCCGGGTTAAGGCCGCACTGGTCTTCGCCATCTGGAACAACGAGAACAGCGACTCCTGCATGCGCGCGCCACCGCTGGCCGTAAATACAATAAACGGCACGCCCAATTCCAGGCTTTTGTTGACGCCGCGAACAAAACGCTCACCCACGACAGAGCCCATGGAGCCGCCCATAAAACTGAAATCAAAGGCCGCAGCGACGATATCGCGGCCTTTCAACTTACCTTTCATGACAATCAGGGCATCATTTTCTTTGGTCTGTTTTTGCGCCTGAATAATGCGGTCCTTATACTTTTTGCTATCCCTGAACTTCAGAGGATCGGTCGGTTTCACACCCTTGCCGATCTCCTCACGCCCTTCTTCATCCAGAAACATGTTCAGGCGGACTCTGGCTGAAATGCGCATATGATGATCGCATTTTGGACAAACGCTGAAATTCCGCTCCAGTTCGGTATTGTAGAGTATCGCGTTACAGCTAGGACACTTGTTCCACAGGCCTTCCGGCACCGTGTTTTTTTTATTCGAGCCTTCCGTTCTGATTGTGGAAGGCACTAATTTTTCAAACCAACTCATTCTATGCTCCGCGGTTTATTAACTGTCCATGGCTTGACGCATGGCCGTTAATAACTCAACTATTTCACTTTTAGCCCGTTCCGGATCATCCAGATTGGCTTCAATTTTACTGATCAGGGCGCTGCCGATCACAACGCCGTCACCTATACCGGCAATTGTTTTTGCTGTTTCGGCATCTTTAACGCCAAAACCGATACCCACCGGCAATGAGGTATTGGCTTTGATTTGTTTGAGCTTGGTTTCGACATCGGCCGTATTCAAATGTCCCGCGCCAGTGACGCCCTTGAGCGAAACATAATAAATATAACCGCTGCCTGCGCTGTCCATTTTTTTAATGCGCTCTTCACTGCTGTTAGGCGCCAGCAGAAATATAGGATCGATGCCGCGCGCCTTCAGCAGAGCCACATTTTCCTCGGCCTCTTCGGGCGGCAAATCAACCGTCAATACACCGTCAATTTCTGCCCGTTGCGCGGCGTTGGCAAAGTCTTCATAACCCATCGCTTCGATCGGGTTGACATAGCCCATCAATACGACCGGCGTTTGCTGGTCGGTTTTTCGAAATTCCATGGCGATAGCCAGCACCTTGCGCAAACTCATTTTATGTTCCAGCGCCCGCTCACTGGCGCGCTGAATCACCGGGCCATCCGCCATCGGATCTGAAAACGGTACGCCCAGCTCGATAATATCGGCTCCGGCCTGCACCATGGCATGCATCATCGGCACGGTAAAGTCAGGTTTCGGATCGCCGGCGGTAATAAACGGAATCAGCGCCTTGCGCCCCGCTTTGGACAATTCTTCAAATTTGGCGGCTAATCGACTCACAGTGTTATCCCCTCGCGTTGAGCCATCGTTTGCATATCTTTATCGCCACGTCCGGACAGACAGACAATGATGATTTCGTCTTTTTTCATGGTCGGCGCCAGCTTCATGGTATACGCCATGGCATGACTGGATTCCAGTGCCGGAATAATGCCTTCCATTCGGGTCAGCTCATGAAATCCTTCCAGCGCCTCCGTGTCGGTAATGTTGACATATTGGGCTCTGCCGGTATCTTTGAGCCAGGCATGCTCAGGGCCTACGCCCGGATAATCAAGACCTGCCGAAATGGAATGGGTTTCGATGATTTCACCGTCGTCGTCTTCCATCAGATAGGTACGGTTGCCGTGCAGAACGCCGGGACGGCCTGCGCATAAAGGCGCAGAATGCCGGCCCGTTTCAACCCCGTCGCCGGCCGCTTCGACACCGATCATTTTTACCGACCGGTCATCGATAAACGGATAGAACAAACCGATGGCATTGGAGCCGCCGCCCACGCAAGCCACCAGCGCATCAGGCAACCGCCCGGCTTGATCGAGGCATTGCTGCTTGGCTTCACGACCGATAATGGCCTGAAAATCCCTGACCATGGCAGGATAAGGATGAGGACCAGCCACCGTACCGATGATATAAAAAGTATTATCGACATTGGTCACCCAGTCTCTGAGTGCTTCATTCAGGGCATCTTTTAAGGTTTTTGAGCCGGATTCGACGGCAACCACTTTCGCGCCCAGCAACTTCATCCGATACACATTCAAAGACTGTCTGGCCACATCCACTGCGCCCATGTAGACGACACACTCCAGTCCCAGCCGTGCCGCGACCGTTGCTGTCGCTACACCGTGCTGGCCGGCTCCGGTCTCGGCGATAATGCGCGTCTTGCCCATGCGCTTGGCCAATAAAGCCTGACCTATCGTATTGTTGATCTTGTGCGCGCCGGTATGATTCAGGTCTTCGCGTTTCAGATAAATCTGCGCACCGCCCAATTCACGACTCCAGCGCTCCGCATGATACAGAGGCGAAGGGCGGCCGACATAATATTTTAAATCGGCATCCAGTTCCGCAATAAACTCGGGATCCGTCAAATACTGTTGATAAGCCGCATTCAATTCCTGAATGGGCGGAATCAGTGTTTCTGCGACGAACATTCCGCCATAAGGGCCGAAGTGTCCCCGTTCATCGGGCATATTATATTTTTCTGTCATGTTATTAACTTCCGTCCCCCTCATTGACTTCTTTTAGAAATGCCGCCATCTTGCGCGCATCTTTAATACCTTTTTCAGCTTCCACGCCGCTGCTGACATCCAGCGCATAAGGCCTTACCGCCTGTACCGCCTGCCTTGCATTTTCCACCGCCAGGCCACCTGCCAGCACAATCGGTAAGGCGCACTGTTTGGGAATCAAATTCCAGTCAAAACAACTGCCGGTTCCGCCTTTTGCCCCCGGATGATAGGCGTCCAGCAATAAACCGGCCGCATCATGATATTGCCCCGCCAACAGGGAAACATCCGTACTTTCCTGAACCCTGACTGCTTTCATATAACGCTTACCGTAAATCCGGCAGGCCTCGGCAGGCTCATCGCCATGAAACTGCAGACAATCAACCGGCACCCGCGCCAGCACCTCGCGTATCCGCGCCTCCTGCTCATCGACAAACAAGGCGACGACAGAGATAAAAGCAGGCAAGGCATTTACAATCGCAACAGCCTGATCTATATCGATATTTCGTGGACTGGGCGGGTAAAAAACCAGACCGATGGCATCAACGCCCAAGTGCGCCGCACATACGGCGTCGTCGACACGGGTAAAACCGCAAATTTTAACGCGAGTTCGCATAAAGTGATATGAGAATTTTTGCAAAAAACCAAGCCGCTAAGCATACCATAAAACAGCGTGATGAATTTTCTGCATTCTGCGCCTGACTGCTGCGCCGGGCTATGGTGCAAAAGCAAAAAAGGCCGGTAAAAGCCGGCCTTCTTAAAATAGCTGACATCAAAGAAAGTCAACATCAACTGACCCTGGTGGAATTTAGTGCACATGCATAGGCTGATCATGCCCATGTTCATGCTGATGATCGCCTGCGTGTTCATGTTCATGTTCATGTTCATGTTCATGTTCATGTTCATGTTCATGTTCATGTTCATGTTCATGTTCATGTTCATGTTCATGTTCACCTGCATGATCATGCTGATGCCCTCCTTCCGGCAGCAACACCGCCTCCACGGCAACGCCATGTTGATAAACCATGAGCCCGCCCAGATCAGCGCCCATGGCCATAAGTCCGCACATCAGGGCTGCCAGCAGTAGAAAAAGGGTATTGGCTGCGCCCTGAATGACGGCGCCGCTTTTGAGACGCCAAATTGACAATACAAGCGCCAGAGCCAGGACCGACAAACCCAAATATTTATGGCGTTCCATAATATCGTGCACATCGCCGCCATGAGCGACCGAGTTAGCCGCAAGCAAGCCGGCGGCCACGGTAAGCGCTGCGCCGAGGGCCCCGAAATACAGCATGAAGCTGGCGACCTTGCGCCATTGTTCTTTTTTAGCCCAGGTACCGGCCAGATCCAGGACAAAAAAAACGGATAAAAATGCAATGGGAAAATGCACCAGCAAGGGATGAATGTTCTCCATATGAGCCAGTCCGGGCATGATCGATGCAAAAATATCCATCGGCTCCTTATCGAACAGCGTTTCAACAAAGGCCAGCAGGCTTGCCACAGTATCGGCAATGCCCCCGCCGTGATCGCCGCCGCCATGAATCTGGAAGGAAATAAAGTTGTTCATAATTTATATTTGTCAGCTTTTAATGGGTTCAATTTACGTGAAATATCGATTTGCGCAAGTACATAAGCCGCCTCTCAATCAAAACGCCGAGCATCGGCAGGCAGCTTATCAAATAAGGGATGCCTGACAATTCCGTAATGTTCCGGGTAATAGACCCCGCCCAGATACAAGCCATCGGGCGGTGCCGTAACGCCGCCAAGCTTGCGGCTTTTCACCCCCAGCAGCTGCTGGGTCCAGTCTATCGGCTGTTTACCCATGCCGATATCCATCAACACGCCGGCAATATTCCTGACCATATGATGCAAAAAGGCGTTGGCGGAAATATCCATAATCACCTTGTCGCCCTCGCGATAGACATCGACAAAATGCATCATTCTCATCGGGCTTTTTGACTGGCAGCCCTGAGCCCTGAATGAGGAAAAATCATGATTGCCGATCAGGAACTGAGCGGCCTGATGCATTCTGTCGGCATCCAACGGCGGGTAACACCAGGTGACCTGTCGGCGAAACAGCGCCGATTTGACCGGCCGATTGAGAATGACATAGCGGTAAAAGCGGGCGACGGCGCTGTAGCGGGCATGAAAATCGCCCACGGCATGCCGCACCCAGGTAATTCTGACGTCATCGGGCAGATTGCTGTTGCCGCCCAGCAGCCAGGCGTGCAGCTCGCGCTCCGCCTGCACATCACAATGCACGACCTGCTCCAGGGCATGCACGCCGGCATCGGTTCTGCCCGCACAGATAACCGTGACCGGGTGATCGGCGACTTTCGACAAAGCCTGTTCCAGCACCACCTGAACACTGCGACGGTTTGCTTGCCATTGCCAGCCGCAAAAAGCGCTGCCGTCGTATTCTATACCCAACACAATACGCGACATTCAACCCTCTTTGACAACAATAGTGAAAACCATGTCTGCAGGGACGGATTTCATTTCCCCTGCCCGGACGCCAAGCCATTTACTCATGAATATAAACCTTGATACCGGCGGCAACACGATCGAACAAATCCAGCACATCGGCGTTGCACATACGGATGCAGCCGTGTGATTCGGGCCGGCCTTGCATGAGTTCGTCAGGACAACCGTGTATGTAGATATAACGCCAGCCGGTATCGACCTGGCCGTAGCGGTTTTTGCCCGGTTCCAGGCCGTTCAGCCAGAGGATGCGGGTTAATATCCAGTCGCGCTGCGGATATTGCCGACCTAGCCCGGCGCTGTAAATCTCGCCGGTAGGGCGTCGGCCGACAAAAACCGTTTGCAGCGGCTGGCCCTCGCCGATTTTTGCCCTGATTTTATGCCAGCCCGTCGGCGTACATTCGCTGCCCCTTTGTTCGCCGGGGCCATTTTTGGCCGTGGAAACCGGATAGCTGCGCAGCAATTGACCGTTTTCAAAAACGGTCAATTGCTGCGTGCCGATGGCAATATCAAGAAAAGAATCAGGATTCATGCTTTGTAAATATGAATGTGCGGAAACGTGGGAGCGACGAAGGCGTCGCTCCCACATGGCTCAGCTTAACTCGACCCTGCGGCCCAGTGCTGCGGACTCCATGGCGGCCACTATCGTCCGGCAATTGTCCCGGGCGTCATCCAGCGAGAGCGCCGGCGCCTTGCCGTTCAACGCGCAGTCACTGAAATGTTCAATCTCCAGTCGGAAATGATTGGCGGCGGGCAGCCTTTCCTCGCCTTGCCGGCCGTCTTCGGTCCACCAGGAAATGACCGGGACATCGCCGGGCAATTGCCAGACGGTGTGGCATTTAACGCCGCCCTGGGTGCCGATGACTTCGTACTCGCAGCGGCGGGCGCGTTCAAAGCTGAAATCAAAATGCGCATGTTTGCCGTCACCGAAATCCAGCACGCCGCTGGTGGTAATATCCGCGCCGCTGTCGACATATCTCGCCACCGCCGTGGCGGACAAAGGCGCCTTGTCGAAAAACATGCGCAAGGAATGAATGGCATAACAGCCGATGTCCCACATCGCTCCGCCGCCATGTTCGACGTTTTCCTGCAGACGGTACATGCGCGCCGGCCGCATCATGAACGAATAACTGGCCCGCACCGTGCGGATGTCGCCGATCAGACCCGAGCGGATGATCTCGAGCACGCGCGCGTGTTGCGGATGAAAACGATACATGAAGCCTTCCATGACGGTCACGTTGTAACGCCGTGCGGCGGTCTCGATGGCGTCGATATCGGCCACGGTAAGCGCCATCGGTTTTTCGCACAATACATGTTTGCCGTGCTCAATAGCCTTTAAGGCCCATTCAGCATGTTCCTGATTGGCCATCGGCAGATACACGGCCTGGACCTCGGCATCCTCGAGCAGGGCTTCGGGATTATCGTAAGTGCGCACGCCTTGTTGATGCGGTGCGTATTGCGCCAGGGTTTGCGCCGCCGCGCCGGGACGCCGGCTGGCTATGGCGACAAGCTCGGAATTGGAGGCTTCAACAATAGCCGGCAGCAAGCGTTCATTAACGCGTGCCGCGCCGAGAATACCCCAGCGGAGTTTTGATGGCACATTCATAACATTCATCCTGTTCAAAAATTAGTTATTGAAATTACACACTATCCACAAAAATCAGGGCATCAGTAAAATGCTAATTTCGTGTTTTGTGTCTTTCGCGGGCTGCTGCTTTTCCGAGTTCATGACGCAAACCGTTTCAACCGTTGTTTTCAGATAGCCGCCGACTCGCGGAAACCCTTGTTAGCGCTTCTCGAACAAGGCGATCGATTCCACGTGCCCGGTTTGCGGGAACATATCCATGACCCCGGCCTTGATCAACTTATAGCCCAGCTCATTCACCAGAATGCCGGCATCACGGGCAAGTGTGGACGGATTGCAGGACACGTAAACAATCTGTTCGGGCTGCCATTTTTTAAAATGCCGCAAGACCTCCGAAGCTCCGGCCCTGGAAGGATCGAGCATGATTTTATTGTATTTCCGGTTGGCCCAGGGCTGATCGCTGATATCCTTGCTTAAATCGGCGGCATAAAATTCGACGTTTTCGATGCCGTTGTAGCGTGCATTTTCCTTGGCGTGATTGACCAGTGGCTGATCGCCTTCGACCCCGACGACACTGCCTGCGAATTTTGCCATCGGCAGGGTGAAATTGCCCAGGCCGCAAAACAGGTCCAGCACCGTATCGTTGGCGTTCAAATCCAAGGTAGCCAGCACACGGCTGATCATCTGCCGGTTGATCTCATAATTCACCTGGGTAAACATGGCAGGCCTGAATTTGAACTCGATGCCCAGATCCGGCAAGGCGTAAGTCGGGATCACTTCCGGCTCGCCATCCAGCGGCACGATCGTGTCCGGGCCTTTGGATTGCAGGCACAGGCTCATATTGTGCTCACGCCCGAAAGCACGCATGCGCTCCTTATCGCCAGCCGTGGCCGGTTCCAGTTCCCGAAACGAGAGTACGCACTGCTCGTCGCCGATCGCCACTTCGATCTGCGGAATCTTGTCTCGAATGCTCAAGCCGCCGATCATTTCGGATAAGGCCATCAATTTTGTACCGACGATCGGATGCATGACGATACAGCTCTCAATTTCCGCCAGATACGGATGCCGCCTTTCCCTGAAGCCCACCAGTACCCGGTCTTTTTTGGCGACATATTTAACGCCCATGCGGGCCTTGCGGCGATAGCCCCAATGCGGACCTTCCAAAGGTTCCCACAACTGCGGGATCTCCACTTTGCCGATGCGTTTGAACTGGTCGACCAGCAAATCCTGCTTGATCCTGATTTGCGCGGC